>OIZV01000842.1_pt1 | contig 12301 bp, 11 predicted proteins | sample 1588681 | NCBI WGS metagenome assembly OIZV01 (sample SAMN03283281) | human gut metagenome | biome: human-associated habitat; material: feces | host: Homo sapiens | place: Peru | collected 2012
TCCTCATCACCCACTCGTAGTGCTCAAGAGGATATTCATCGGCGATAGGCTTGACCACGACCTTGCGGCCTCCCTCGGCGGCAGACTTGCTTACCGTCAATTCGACGAGTTTGCCGGCCTTTCCGACAAGGAGCCTATAGATGTTGTCAACGTCCTTAAGAGACTGTCCGTCAATGGCCGTGATGAAATCGCCCTCGGAGATATTCATTCCCGGCTCGGTCAACGGTGAGCGGAGTTCGTTCCTATAGACAGCGCCGGAGTAAATGTGATTGATCTTGAAGTAACCGCTCTTGTCCTTGCTCATCTTAGCACCGAGAAGGCCCATCGGGATGCGCTCAGGCTTAGGGTAGTCGCCCGGATTGACGTAGGCGTGACCGCTGGCGACCTCGCCGATCATTCCGCCGATCACGTAATTGAGGTCAAGACGGGTCTTGACATAAGGCAGGAGAGCTGCATACTTCTCCTTGACGGCCTTCCAGTCGCGGCCGTGCATATTCTCAAGATAGTAGCCGTCGCGGAACGCTCTCCAGACCTCGTCGAAGATCTGAGGCCACTCCTGGGCGTAGTCAACAACCGTGTACATGTTGTCCACATCGACGGCCTCGCCTCCCGACACCTTGGCGGCAGGGAAGCCTACAACCGTCCACTTGCCTTTCGCCGTGGAGAGCGCCTTCTTGTCGCCTGGGCGGTAAAACACCATGCCATCCGAGCACTGTTCGGACTTACCGGTCTCGAAATCAAGCACCTGAGTACCACGGCCATCCCTGTACCAGAGCTTCTTGCCGTCAGAGAAATATGAGCGTGAGCCTCCTACAGGAAGTTTTATGGTTCTGTCTACCAGGCCATTGATGTCGATCTTCACGTCCACAGTCTTCTTGCCGGAAGCAGCATTGCCGGCGTCTTTAGAAGCCTTGGCGGCCTTTTTGTCTTTGGCGGCTTCCGCCGGAGCCGCTTCATCCTTCTTATCTTCGGAAATATTCACAGACTCGCTGTCGGTCGGCAGCAGCGGTGAAGGTGTGCCGGCTGCGAGCATCGTCATGTAGACTCCGCTTCTGTCCGTGTAGGCGAAGTTCCACTCGATCCAGCTGTAGATCGGACGGAAATCCCTGTCAGATGTGAATATCAAGTATTTACCATCTGTTGAGAATGTCGGGGAACTGGAGTCGTACCATTTCTCCGTGACAGGATATTCCTTGGCGGAAGCGAGGTTATAGACATAGACCACGCTCATTTTGTTCGGGGCAGGGCGGCTGTAGGTAAGCCACTTGCTGTCAGGGGAATATTCAACATCCCTTATTTCCTGTTCAGGGCATTGAAGGACAGTCCGTTTGGTTTTGGCGAACGGATCGACCTCAACGATGCGGTTCTTTCTGTCGGTGTAAAGGATGTGCTTGCTGTCCGGACTCCATTGAAGGTCACGGATGTAGGTGTCGTTGTCCTTGGTGACCTGGACAGGCTCGCCACCGGCGGCGACATCGTAGAGGTAGACCTCGGTCTCCCCTGTTCCGTCACCTATGAAGGCGATGTACTTTCCGTCAGGACTCCAGTCGGCGCTGCGCTCGTTCGAGCCAGGGGTCTTGGTGATGTTCCTCGTGATTCCCTTTCCGACAGGCACGTCGAAGAGTTCTCCACGAGCCGTCACGGCCATTCGCTTGCCGTCAGGGGAAAGGCTGAACGAAGAGCGGCCTTTCTTGCCGACATTCATCCTTTCGGCACGGGCATAGACAAGGTCGGAGCCAAGGGTGATGTGGATCCGCTCGGTCGCCTTTGTGGCCGGATCCAGCTTATAGAGGCAGCCTCCTTTCTCGAACACGATGAGCTTGCCGTTCGTGCTTGGGAACTTCACATCATAGTCGTCGAACGATGTCACCTTGGCCGTGGCTTTGGTCTTCGTGTTGTAAACGAATAGGTTCATCGTCATGTCACGGTCGGACGCGAAATAGATCTCGTCGCCTACCCACATCGGGAATATGTCCTGTGCCGGGTTGTCGGTGATCTTCTCGACCTTCCTGCCGTCGTAGATCCAGATCTCGTCGGCCATTCCGCCACGGTAATATTTCCAGGTCCTGAACTCTCTCATCACCCGGTTGTAAGCAAGTTTCTTTCCGTCAGGCGAATAGGAGCAGAAGCCTCCTTCCGGAAGCGGAATCTCCTGAGGCATCCCGCCGTTCACGGAAACCGTCCAAAGCTTGCCGGAAAAGCCATCGCCAGTGCGGTTTCTGAATATGATGTTCTTTCCGTCAGGTGTCCATCCCATCACGATGTTGTTAGGTCCCATCCTGTCACCGAGGTCGTCACGTCCGTTGGTGGCCGTGTAGGTCAGGCGGACAGGCTCTCCTCCTCCTGCCGGGATGATGTAAACCTCGCGGTTGCCGTCATATTCCCCGGTAAAGGCGATCGTCTTGCCGTCCGGTGAGTAATGCGCGAACATCTCGTAGCCGATGTGGGAGGTCAGTCGGCGCGCCTCGCCACCGCTGAGCGGAGCCGTGAACAGGTCGCCGGCGTAAGAGAACACAACTTCCGTCCCGTTGGTCGCCGGGAACCTCAGAAGCCTCGCCTCGTCGGTGGTCACTGAACCTGTCGAAGTGACCTTTGCTGTCGCTTCGGCAAGCTCAGCGACCATCGAAGTGACCTTTGTACCCGATGCCACCGTCGTTTCGGCAAGCTCAGCGACCAGATAAGGCCCACCAACCGCCGAAAGCGTCATTCCTCCAAGAAGGAGGGTCAAAAACATTCTTTTCATAATATTAATGAATTATTGGATTTCACGTGTAAGCCAAAGTTTCAGCAATGGATCCGAGAGAGTATATTCATTGCCCTCTTTTGTAATAAGATCCATCTCAAGGAGCTGTTTGGTCGCGGACTGGACAGAGCTTGCGGACTTCAGTCTGTGTCTTTTCACAAACGCCGAAGCCGTCAACCCTTTAGCAATACCCTCTGAATGAATCGCATACAGCAATTCTTTCTGTTGCTCCGTTATTACCGAAAGTTGCTCGCGAATGCGTCTGGAACTCTCCTCGATAAAGCGGTCTATCATATTGTCCACAAGATTAACATCCGCGGTCCCACCTGTAACCGTCTCCGCAAACGCATCGTGCATTATTCTCTGCACATAAGCGGTTATTCCCTCAAACACATCATAAGCCTTGTGGACACAATCTTCCGTAACTGTCTTTCCATACCTTGCGAACAGACCCTGCGCAAACCGAGCATAAACGCCCCTGTCAATCGGATCCATACTCAAATTGGTCGCACTCTGGTAAAACGGCCTTTTTGAGTCCAGAAACATCTGATCCATTATCCTCCTCTCACTGCCGGAAAAGATAAAATTAGAGTTGGAAGAGCGCTGAATATTCGCCCTCAGCAATGCCTCCACACCTTTCTCACGGTATTTCACAACCTGCTGGAGCTCATCGATGACAACAATGCAGCGCCTGTCCGCCTTCTCCAAATATTCGAATATCTCCTCAATGGTATATTCAGGAGCGGTAATATCCCCCAGACGGACGTTGAATGTCGGCTTTCCACTCACCGGATCAAATCCAAAACTCCCTTGAAGCGACCTTAGAGTCGAAGCGAAAGACTTCATAAGTTTGTCACTATGCCTCGCAACCTTCTTGAAAACCCCATTTCCGAACTCCATTATAAGTTCCCTCAGACTGGAGGTGTGAAGAATATCCACGAATATCACGAAAAACTTGTCTTTCAGCCTCTCTTCATCAAAGCAATGATAAATAAGCTCCGTCTTCCCGACCCTCCTCGGAGAGGTCAGAACGACATTTTCCCCATTTAATATGCAGCCCGTCAACCGCTTGGTTTCTGTGTCCCTGTCACAGAAAAATTCTGGAGGAATCCTTCCCGCGACAAAGAACGGATTGATATAATTGTCCATAGTTAATCCCATCTATGGCAAATATAACAAAAATTATTCTGCCAAAATTATTTTAGCAGAATAATTTTGACAAAATAAATTCAGTTTGTTCCCCAGAAAGCCCTCTAGTGTACCAAAGACCTTATTATAGAGGTTTTGGTACACGACAAGTCCCTTTCAAGTACAAATGGGCGACATACATGCACTTGGTACTTCAGAGAGCCAATAGCAGCAATAACGGTACTGCCGGTATATAGGAAGGGCGGCAGGTACAGTTGGGGAAGAGAAGGAACGCACATAGCGGCACTGACATCCATAAGAGCGAGATGACCGGCGACAGCCGGTAGTCTGCATTCGGGCGGCGCAGCCGTCCGATGCCGGGCGAAAACGACCGTAGCGTGGATGGACGGGCGGGCGGGGGACAATCGTGCGTTGGGGCGAAGCGAGTCTGCTGGCGGCTCTGCCGACTGCAGTCTCGCCGCGAAGGACGGCAATAAAAGGGTCGGTGAACTGGCGGACGCTTGCGGCCGACTGCTGACCGACACCGCTTTAATATTCTTCTCCTTCGATAGCGTCTTCGATTGGGTCGAAGTCGATATCTATCAGTTCAATTTTAGGATTTTGCCCAATATCGAGTTCGGTTCTATCCATTCTTACCGTCACTTGTGTTGATGTAGATACATCAATCTCTGTTGTAGCGTAATTCTTGAATAGATACTCTTTTTCCTCTGAGTCCCAATAACTGTTCGCCAGATCCATATGCTCGACTTCAATTGTGGCTTTAATCTCTACCTGGCATGTCGCCTCAATGTATTCTTCATTAATTTCTGTCAGTTGAAGCTCTTTGTCGCTGAAAGACAAGGCAACATCCTCATTGACAGAAACATCTTCAACCTCTTGCCATTGCACACAATTATTATAGAGGTCCGTATTTGATAGGTAATCGACTATATGATCTTGTATATCCTTTATACAGCTCACGCTGCCTGATTTTATGCTTCGGCTTAATTTTTCTATGTCCTTCTTTTCTCTTGCAGAAGAGTCGGCTATTTCTTTGAGAATGGCATCCAAGAAATCTGATACTTTATATGGGGTGAGTACATCACTTTGGTAATCCTTCATGTCCCCATCTCCTGATAATACATATATATGGGGAATACGATTGTCTTTAGCATACTTCTCAAGCGAACTTAGAACGAAAGCATCTGGGAACTCCTTCTGCTTGCCCTTGCCGAATGGTTTTTCCTGCTTGAAGTATTTTTCAAATACTCCCTTGACGTCTGTGCAATAATCATATCCAATTGCCAGAATATTGGCTTTATCTATTTGTTCTGCTAAAGATTCTTCAATTATTACATTGGTGTCTATTGATTCTATTGCTTTAATAATTTCGTCAAGCCTGCGCGTATCACCTAATAGTGATGCTTTGCGAATAAAATCCTCACAAGGCAGATTGGCGTCTTGTCTCAAATGTTTGAGCCATTCTGCTTTGGTGATTTCAGGCAAAAGTATTTGCAACCTCTTTTGACTTGCAAGGTTGAAGATCTTTGATATCCTACCAGACGGTTTGAAGTACGATTCGTACTTAAGAGCCGATGTATCAATAAATATATAGCCTCCTATCATATTGTTTTCCTTCTATATACTCCCACTTGTACCCCTTATATGAGGAACGTTCGCCACGGCAGACACGTGCCACGCTTCCAAATGTTCCACCCACTGCTTTGGCCCCTTCGGTTGCAGAGGGGTACTCGGCAACAAGTTGCCCGTCAAGAGTCAACTGACGAACTTTCTTACCGTTCATATCTTTGAAAGATATAGCCACCTTCGCACGATACTCTTCGGTAGCCCAAAGAGCTTTTTTGCTTTTGGAATATTTCTCTCGATATTCTGGAGATTTCCATGCATTCCTGCTCGTATCGCCCATTCGTTTTCTGCCCTCAGGGGTAGAACAAGTCGCCGACAAATGTGCGTTTCTGGACTTTGCACGAGATGGATCAGCGGCATAACTTTGTTTCTGAGCGATGCTGAGTTTTTCGCGCTCTGCCGGGTCTTCATATCGTTTGAGAAGTTCAGCACTACGTTTTTCTCGAGCACCAGGAGAGTTGAAATACGCATACATTCCTTCCTTCTGGCGTTGCTTTATTTCCGGGTCGCTGTTAAGCAGTTTGCTTTGTTCGCTTTGCCACTGTTTGTACTCTTCTGTATGCTTATATCCGGATGCTCCACCGCCGCCGATAGAATTGTTGTAGCCATTGTTGAAAGAATCATATTCCGCAATCCAGAATATCTCGCGTTCATTCAACCTTGCAGCGAGTTCTTCGTCTGTGTCGCACGTAATCTCTTCGAGTACCTCATAACCGAAATTCTCCGGCCCATATTTTCTTCGTGCATTTTCTATTCTTACGCCACTATATGTGACGTTCAAATTAAGAAAATCATTATGCCTCTTGACAGGGTCGCAAGTTTGACCGACATAGGAAGTCTCAACCCCCTTGTCGTTAATAATGAATCTCCGATATATGATTCCAGATACCACGACTAAAACAAAGTCCTCTGTTCTATATCGTAATGAAGATAATCTTCACAACAGTCTTCTTCGTCACCATTCCAAAATCTTATCGAACTAATTTCAAATTTGAAGTTGGGATCTGTATAATCCATATTCGCAAGTTCTGGAATGCAAAATGTTTCGAATGGTTGTTCGGTATCACACCAAACATTCTTGAATGAGCGATTCTTTAAATCGAGATTGATGCAATCCGCTAACGCTTGCTGTGCTTTTTGGAGGCAATCATATACACCAATCACCTCATTCACCGCGTTATCTCCATTATGCATCCAATTGGAGTATAAAAGATAAACCACCATAGTATATAATTTTAAGAATGATAATAACCTTCGTTTAAATATTAGATATCAGCAAATAATCTGTCGTTAGTAGAATATAATCAGTTAAACGTAATTTCCTTGTCGGCAAGCAAACCGACACCCAAATATACTCAAAATAATCAAAAATGATACTCATTGTAGTTATTTTTACTATATTTGCATCAGATAACAGCAAGAATCTACTAATATATCTATAATGGACCAATTCAAGTTTATTGATTTGTTCTGCGGCATTGGAGGGTTCCACCAGGCTCTAGCAGACCTTGGTGGAGAATGTGTATATGCAAGCGATATCGATGCAGATTGCCGCAAAACGTACGAGCGCAACTATGGCATAAAGCCAGATGGAGATATTACAAAAGTTGAAGCAAAGGATATTCCCGCCCATGATGTTTTGTGCGGAGGCTTTCCTTGTCAGGCTTTCTCAAAAGCAGGGAAAAGGCTTGGATTTGCCGACCCGACTAAAGGAACTTTGTTTTTCGACATTATGAGAATTGCGAAGTACCACAATCCTAAATATATGCTTTTAGAGAATGTGAGAAACCTTGCCTCACATGATGGAGGGAATACGTGGCGTGTGATTCATGACTCTATAGTTGATGCTGGCTATAACGTTATTGACGAACCTGTCATCTTCAGCCCACATTATATGGGCGTACCTCAGCATAGAGAGAGGGTCTTTATTATGTGTGTTAGAAAGGACATTGCAGATCTTCCCCCTTTCTATTTCAACCCTGAAAGAATGCCTAAATGCTCTATTGATTCCATCCTTCAGAAGGACGAAGAGATAGAAGACCTGAAACGATATCAACTCAAACCAGAAATGATAGAGTGGATTGATAATTGGAATGAATTTCTTCAGGGCATAAAGTGTGACAAACTTCCTGGCTTCCCAATCTGGGCAGATTCCCTATGTGCATTGGAAGATAATCCCATGATAAGCGAGTGGGATACTATGCCAAAATGGCAACAGAATTTTATCAAAAAGAATAATGAATTATGGTCTCAAAATAAAGAATTTATTGAGAAATGGCTAGTTAAAGCCAAACAGAATCCATTATTCTTCGGTTCTAAAGCAAAACTTGAATGGCAGGCAGGTGAAACTAAACATCCGGATCTTTGGGAGCATATTATGCAAATTAGACCGTCCGGACTTCGAGTTAAGCCAGGGACTTATTTTCCAGCGTTGGTTGCAATTACGCAAACATCTATTGTCGGTAAGAAAAAACGATATTTAACACCTCGTGAATGTGCAAGGTTACAGAGTTTCCCCGACACATTTATGTACGATGTTAAAAATCCACAAGCATACAAACAATTCGGAAATAGTATTAATGTCGAATTGGTAAAATTATTCGCACTGTATATGTTTGGAGACAAGGATACTCAAAAAAAGTATTCATATAAAGTGCAGTTTGGAAAGGAAGACGAAGGACCGACTTTATTCGACGACCTGGATGATTAATAAACAACATATCACAAGTAATATTAGGGCATCGCATTAGCGGTGCCTTTTTTATTTTGAATGATACTTATTGTAGGTATTTAATGGACTCACAAGCACTAAACAACCTCGGGCAAATTATTCGTGAAAAGCGTGAAGCCCTGGGCCTAACTCAGATAGAAGTTGCTGAGAAGGCTGGATTAGACCGTAACTATATTGGTATGGTTGAGCGTGGTGAAAGAAACCCATCATACTTATCTCTCATTAAGATAGCCAAAGGCTTGAATATGACTGTTGACGAACTCATAAAACCAAATAATTAATATGCTATACTCATATACATTAAGTGAGATTCGCACCAACATCAATACAGGTGTTGAGTATGAGATTGCAATGTTCTACAAGCTCTTAGATTTGAGACCAAGTGAACAAAATCAAGTTATGGCCGCAATATCTTCAAGAGGGGATGTTGCTAAAATCAAAAGCATCATTGCATATACAAGTACGGCTCCAATTTATTCTGCATTGAATACACGTGGATTAACACTTGATGACGTTTCTTTTGAGACTCAAAATGATTCTGTTGGACCAGCAGATGTGGTTCTTTTTGTTAAGGATAAATCTGGTCATAAAGACAGAATAGGCCTTTCAATAAAGTATTCAAATACTTGCACATTAAACGTGACAGGTAGAAACTTCATTACGGATGCTCAAATCAACGCACTGAAAAATAAACTTCCTGAATACACCAAACTCTACATCAGTGAAATGACTAGTTTATATGGTGCAGTTGGAAATTGGTTTAGGAAGAGGAAACCGAGCAAAATCACCGATGCATATATTGATCTGATTCGAGAAGCAGTAATTGCGAATTGGAAGAATGTGCCTAATAAAACCACATTATTAAGTGCATTATTCCACAGTGATTCTCCAATTGAGTTTTGGGTTGTGACCTATACTGAAAAGAATTACGTCTTGAAAACCAAGCCACAAACTATTGATATGAGTAGAGCAAAAGATGTAACAGTCGGAAAATATCAGACTTCATATGTTGCGTTCTATCTTGATGGAAATATGGTTGGCCACATGCAAGTAAAATTCAACAATGGATTCGTAGAAAAATGTAAAAAAATAACTCCAGACATCACTCATCAGGGTGTTAAGATGGCTTACGGGCAGCCCTTTTCCTCTTGGAACTTTAGTGTTGAAAAATAATGCGTATGCTTAAGGAATTATTTGAAAACAACAAAAATATCATCATCAATACCGATATTGATGGCGTTTTATGCGGGGCAATTTTAGTAAAATATTTCAATTGTAATATCGTCGGATTTACTAACAGTAAGGATTGCGTCTGGTTGGCTGATGAGTATGATGACCTTTATAGTCATGTGTACGTAGATATGTTCGTCACAGATGAACGTACCATATGCGTTGACCAGCATATAGTCGCAGTTAATGCTATGCACCAGCAAAGTATCATCCGTTCGCAGACAAAATATAGTCCTCAAATTGACGGTAATCGTATATTTACAGATTATGATTTTGCCAATAAGTATCCTTTTGGAACAGTGCAGTATTTGATTGCGCAGTTAGAATCAGAAGGAGTTCATATTAACCTTCCCGCTTTGTCAAGCAATGTTCCTAATTCCTCAATACGATTCGGCGATTTGGTTCAAAGAGCAGACGACGCAATGAAAACCACTCTTTGCGCATATCAAAGGAATGCCGCCAATTGGTGGAAGTGGCTCATAGAAAAATCCGGAAACGGACCAGTTACAACAGAATTGTATAAATACCTTGATTCTATACGACAAAGTGTTGCTCAGGAGGTGGAATATGCCAGGGGGAAATCCTTTGATGACCGCCTTAAGGATCGAGTAGAATCTATTAAACTTGACACTAAACGATATTTTGCTGAAAATTATTCGTGTCGGACTGGCGATGGAGGATTCAAGAATATCCTTGACGAGAATGACAATATCTTGCTATGTTTCTCTAATTATGTGAAAACAATTGGCACTTTGTTGGGATGTGAGGTCGATGTGCCTTCTCATTATAAAGTCCATAAAGGAGAATATTGTAGGACTCGGTGGATTGACATTTTTGAAAAAGATTTTCTTAAAGATTACACAATTTGCGGTCACAAGGTATTTTCTTATGCTTTCATATACGGCCGAGGCAATGATAGCACGACAAATTTCAGTTTTACTGTAGATATGCAGTAGACAACCTCTACTTGTTTATAAAGTAATAATCAGCCCCGACATTTGCCGGGGCTGAAAAGTATCTTATAGGAACCAAAGGTTTCGTCGTCCGAATTCCGGTAGGTAGTAAGCATTCGATAAAGTACGACTGTCAGTTTGATTAAGAGGTATATAACTTTGCGCCACTAATATAAACTGACATGCTTACACGCGAACAAATCGAAGAGATCCAGGGCGAGGCCCGGGAGAAAGGGATAGCAATCAAGGCCCTGTTGAAAGAGAAAGGCATTCCAGAGCACCAGTACTTCTGGTGGAAGCGGAAGTACGCCAGGGCAGAGGTTCCGGAGGGGTTCCTGCCCATAGCTGGTGGCGGCCTGCCTGCCGGTATGGAAGCGACGGCGGCATTTGCCGCATCCCGCGGAAAAACGAAGGGTGTCCCGACTGGCGAGAACTGGATGAGCATTGAGCTCCGCACGGTTGCCGGCACGGACATGCGCATCCAGGGCGGCCTGACGCCCGCGATGGTGCACACAATCCTCAAAAGCGTATAGGCCATGTTCAGTCTTGGAGACGGAACGAAGTTCTGGCTTTACACGAAGCCGACGGACATGCGCAAGAGCTTCAACATGCTGAGCGGGATAGTGAACAACGACATGCGTCAGAACCTGTACAGCGGGGATGTCTTCGTATTCGTAAACGCTTCCAACAACATGATGAAGCTACTGCGCCACGAGCCGGGCGGACTTGTGATCTATAACAAACGCCTTGACCACGGAAGGATGCATCTGGTGGAGCGGATACAGGAGGGTGACCCGACGATAACACCCTTTGAGTGGCGCCGTCTTGTGGACACCATTCAGGGAATAATCGATGATCCAAGACGCCGGCTGCAACGTCTGAAGGTCCTTCGGGACATCCAGATGGAAGCATCCTTGAAGGAAGCAAAAAACATCTGAAAACCAGCAAAATAAGTTGAGGGGGAAACGGCTTCAGACTTGCGTATGTGGCCGTTTTTTCGTACCTTTACATATAGAAGGAACGGGTTAAGAAATGACTGCCGAAGAACAGAAGAAGATGCAGGAACTTGAGGCCGAGAACGCGGCTCTCAAAGAGAGGTTGCTTGTCGCACAGCGCACCCTTGCCAAGTACGCGCAGATGCTCTTCGGCCAGAAGACGGAAAGGTGCCGCCTTCCCGAAAAGCCCGAGGAACTCACCGGCAGCCTCTTTGAGCAGGAAATGGATCCGGCCGAGCAGGCCCGCCTGGACAGGGAGGCGGAAAAGGCTCTTGCGGAGCAGGACAAACTCATTCATGTTGAGGCCCACGACCGCAAGGTCCGCAAGGCCATCGACACCGGCCGCCTGGAAGTGAAGGAGGAGCACCTCTATCCTGACCTGGACAACAAGGAGGACTATACGGAGATGGCTCCCGAAGTCACCGACAGCCTGGTGCTGGTTCCCCGTCAGATGTATATCCGCAGGATCATCCGCCACAAGTTCGTTCTCAAGAGCAATCTTCAGGTGGCGGACCCGGACCGGAAAGCCTTCCGGACAGCAGCCCTGCCGCCCGCACCGCTTCACAAGTGCATGGCGGACGCCTCTCTGCTGGCGGACATCGTCATCAGCAAGTACGTCTACCACCTGCCGTTCTATCGGGTGATAGAGACATATAAGGAGCTGGGGGTCAGTATCAGCGCCTCGACCGTCAACGACTGGTTCAAGGCGGTGGTCGGAAAGGTCAAACCCATATACGATCTGCTCCGGGCGCACGTCCTCGCCTGCGACTATGTTCAGGTGGACGAGAGCACATTACCGGTGATAGACAATGAAAGGCACCGCGCGGTGAAGGGATATGTATGGAGTGTGGTGAACGTGATGACGGGAGACAGG
>OIZV01000844.1_pt1 | contig 12298 bp, 13 predicted proteins | sample 1588681 | NCBI WGS metagenome assembly OIZV01 (sample SAMN03283281) | human gut metagenome | biome: human-associated habitat; material: feces | host: Homo sapiens | place: Peru | collected 2012
TCTGATTATGACCCAAAGCGGCAAGCTCATCTGCGCGGAAACCAAGGGCGAACACCTGAAAAACGATGACAGCCGGGAGAAAATCGCACTCGGTAAGGCGTGGAGCAGTCATACAGGAAGCCGGTTCCGGTACTATATGGTATTTCAGGAGGAAAATGATATTCTTAAGGGTGCTGTCAGCATGCGTAGATTTGTAGAAATCGTTGCTGCTTTATAAGGAGCTTATCATGCGCATATATAAAAATTTTAAAGAATCAAACAATGTCACGCTATACAATGGCGATTGCAGAAAGCTGTTGAAACGATTACCTGGCGAAAGCGTGGACTTAGTTGTAACATCGCCTCCGTATTGTATTGGGAAAGCCTACGAGGATCCTCATGACGATATCGAAACCTTTAGAAAGCAGCATCAAGATATTTTTAATGATCTGTATAGGGTCGTAAAACCTGGCGGAAGTATCTGTTGGCAAATCGGTTATCATGTGTCTGATAAATGTGTTGTACCACTTGACTACATTGTTTATGACATATTTACAGGCATGCGCAAAGAGGCACCGTATGAAGTATTATTACACGATCATAGCGGAGATTTGTCAGGGATAGAATGATGTACAGGCAAAGGAGATGCAGGAGCTTTGTCATGGTGTTGTACATTATCCGTCCGGGTCCATCCCCAAGGATCTCACCTGGCGAAAAGCCGGTGATCTGCAGGAGCGCTCCACAAAGTACATCCGCCAAAATGGCGGATACAAGATACAGAAATGTGGGGTAAATAGAATCAAGCCAAGGCTTCCTGAAATAGAATTTTACAAAGAGATATGTTGAGACGATGGTAAGAAATGTGTGAACGGTAGATACGGGAGCAAACCAGGACAGCAGGAAGATGACAATGCCATAGAAGGCTATGAGCGTGTATTGAAGAAAGCTGCGATCGCTATTCTTGGTGAAGAAGCTTGAGAAGAAATATAAAGCTAAAAAGACTTCTGCCAGGACAGTAAAAGCCTCGATCCACAGGTTCATATTGCATGACTTCCTTTCAGATATTCATCCAGCTGCTTTTGGAAGAAGTCACTTTTGTTTCGGCCTATGGGAACAGTTTCGCCATTTGTCATAGTAATTGCTTGCCGGGAAACACGATCTATATGATCCATATTCACACAAAAGCTTTTGTGCGGCTGCGCAAACCAGTTGCGCGAAAGTTGGTTCATGACATCGGCTAAGGAACCTCGGACTGTTATTGTTTCCTGAGTTTCCAGATGGAAAATCACCTGATGACGGATGACCTCAAAATATGAAATATCGCTTACCGGAATGATCAGCTGTTCTCCATTGCGAGTGACGGAGATCTTGTGGGGCAAAATTTTTTCCATCGCAAGGCGCATAACGCCAGAGAAAGTATCGTAATCGATCGGCTTGGGAAGGTATCTCATGGCAATGCCATAACCCCTGACAGCATAGTTCAGGCTTTGCGTGGTAAAGATGATAACAGGTTTGGGATTGTTTCGGATCAACTCTGCGCCGACAGCCAGTCCATTCGGAGCAGCCATTTCAATATCCAGAAAAACAAGATCAAAAAAGTCGGCTCTAAAGGCTTCCAGAAGATGTGCGCCGCCGGAAAAGAGCTGGACGGGAATGGATCCATCATATTTTTGGCAGTAGCTATGAATACGAATTAGATCCGATTGTTCGTCGTCACATATGGCTATCTTCACTATGATCCCTTTCTATAAAAGAACGCTCCAGAAGATTGACGATACTTAGAATAAACTCTTGTTTTTCTTCGGACAGGCGGGATACCCGGATCGTGATCTCCTTAGCGGTATGTGTTTTCATATCCGGATAGAAAAGCGTATTTGCATCGATCCCCAGAATATCGACCAACTTGGCCAAAACCGGAATGGAGGGATAGGTCAAGCCTCTTTCTATTTGACCGATAAAGCCCGTGCTTCGCCCAACAAGCTCGGCAAGCTGTTCCTGTGTTATCCCTTTTGCTTCTCTATTTTCCCGCACTGCGGCAGCAATTCTGATCGGCATATTCACCATCCTATACATTCACCGTGATATAACTATTATATGCAGTATGATTAAGAATTTGAATGCATCCACACTATCATTATATAATAGTGTAACTATCATTTTAACTGTTTATGCCGCGTAAATTGCTGTTTGTGCAAGTCCTCTTGCATTCGCTTTTTTTGCCTGCTACGCTCAATAATATTGCCTTTTTATTCGCTGATGTCGGATCCGATCAGGCACTTCCGTTGAAACATTTGCTGAATCCTGACCCCAATATACTTATAGCAGCGCATCCGAATGAAATGTATTTGGAATTGCCGCCCCCCCCAAAATGTCAGATCGAATAAAGGACGCATCAGCGGTTCGTGCCGCTCTTTCTGCTGTTCGTGCCAAAGGGATTGAATCGATAAAAGGAACTTGCTAGCATTACAGTACTCTATGGGCACCAGGGGTTTTGTAATGAGAAAAAAAGCACTTGCCATGCTTGTGATTGTGTTCCTTATCTCGTTGAGCTATGTGTTGGCAGCGTTTGAAAAAGGCCGCGCTGAAGAGCGGGCGAAAAAGGAAGCCGGCTCGTTGGAAGCGCCACACGAATGTATTCAGGAAATAGATCATACGAGTGGAGAAATCATTTGCATTCATGATGTTGACGAGATCAATGACCGGGAGAGATCCTCGGTCGTAACAAGGGAAGCTTTAGCAGGAGCAACCCAAGAGATCCGGGACAATGCATCCGTGCATGAAGCGTTGAGCTATGAAAAAGTGCAAATAGATGATATACCGGTTCTGGAGGTGCACTCAAATGACAGCACAACAAAGCAATTGCTTCTGTTTCTGCATGGATTAGGCAGCACCAAAGAGCGTTTGCTGCCTCTGCTGTCGGCATATGCAAAAGAAGGATACTTTGTCGTTGCGATTGATGCCTACGATCACGGCGCACGAATTTCAAATGCTGTCTATTGTGATTTTTGGGCGTCAGTTCGTATTACGATGAAAGATCTCGACTATGTGATCGAGTATTATGACAGCTGTCCCGGTGTAAATACAGAGGACTTTGTATTGGGCGGATTCTCTATGGGAGGTGTTGAGGTTTGGGCCTACGTGGAATCAGGGGCTCATAAGCCTGGAGCAATTATAGCGCTATCAGGCATATGTGAATACGGGACATGGCGTCCCTGGGTGCAGGACATGCTGGCTAATATGTGGTTAAAATCGTGGGGAGATATTGTTTGGGCCTTCCCTGAAATGCAGACAGAGGCTTATACAAAAGAAAAATACGATGTAATACGCGACATGGATGTATCAAGAAATCTTGAAGACTTTGCTGGGATACCTGTTTTTTGCGGTGTTGGCTCGGCGGACAAGTACTTCAACGATCGGAAAGTCGGTCAAATTGCGCAGAGTATAACCGACAGCGGCAATGAAAGAGTTGTGTTTGCTGCCTATGAGGGCGTGGGGCACGAGATCACATATGAAATGATTGAAGACAGCATATCTTTTTTAAAAGAAAATAATGAAATCGGAGATTTTTGAGATGGAAAACATGTGCAGAAAATATCACCAAATTGTGTGCGGGTGCGGCTCGTTAAAATCCTGTTCTGTGTAGTTATGGCGCTGATGCTATGCCTACAAGCCGCGTGCAGTCAAAAGGCGGTCACGGCGAAGGAATCGGATCTGTTTGCCCCGACAATGGCGCCGGTACCGGAATCCGAAACGGAAGAAAGCGCACCCTTCGACGCAGAGATTTCGTTTTCAGATCCTCCTTTGATCTCCGGGATAGGAAATGGCTGTAAGCTTAAGACGGTGTGGGATGATAGCCTGCAAATTTCCTATGAAGTATCCTCGTGGACGATTTTTGACAGTTGGGAAGATGCGGACGTTGAGGAAGAGAATATATTGCGTACAAAGGGTGCAAGCTCCGAGTTTGAAGCGTTTGAAGAAATCATTCCGGAGCCCGAAGAGGGCGGAGGCATTCTTCTGGTCGATATCGTGGTAACAAAATTGTCCGGCACGGCGGAAGAAAGCAGGATGGACAGCGTTTTGTCGCTGGCATCCGCGGAACCCGGTGCCAATGACACATCTTACTGTGAAATAAACTCCGTCCGGTATTTTAACTTAGGGGATTATAGTGAAAACGAGGATATAGCAGAGTTCTGGAATTATACTTTGCCGCATGAAGGCGGAAGCATGTTGGTTACTCTGGGTTTCATTATAAATGCGCAGACGCGTGAAGCGGCGGAAAATGGAGAACTCGCTCTTATCTTTGCAGAGCCGGATCCTGGAGAAGTACAGTATGAATACGAAGGAGATACAAAGTATCTTCCGCTGGTTGTGGAGTAAGCTCCGTGATCCTCCCTGTTTTGGGTGTGATGGATATTAATAGCGATCCGGTGGCAGAAGCTCGAGCGGCCTGCGGCCGGGGGGAGTTCCTGAGGGAACTCCCTTCTTTGCTTTTGAGGTGACTTTATGCCGAAGCCGTTTACGGCATATGAACAGCCGGGCCAGAAGCCGGAGGGCAGGCATCTTGCGATAGAGGCCGAAGAATTGGCAAAAGGCGGCGAAAAGGGCGCTCTATCGCTTCGATGAGAGGCCGCGGGAACGGATGCTTCGGTATTTGTCTTTTCGGCGCGGCATTTTCCTCACAGCCCGGCGATGTCGGCAAGCAGGGCGTCCACCTCGGCCTGCGTCGTCGCCCAGCTCGTGCAAAAGCGCACGACCGTCCCCTGCGGCGCGGTCCCCTCTTCCTCAAAATAGTAACCCTGCGCCAGCTTTTCCTTCTGCTGCGCCGTCAGTATCACAAACTGCTGGTTGGTGCAGCTATCGACCCAGAACGGGATACCCCTGGCCTCAAACGCCTTTTTTATCTGCATCGCAAGCGCATCGGCGCGCTTTGTCCTTTCAAAATACTCGCCGCTTTCGAGCATGAGCGCAAACTGCAGCCCCATCAGCCAGCCCTTTGCCAGCACCGCGCCGTGCTGCTTCATGTACGCCTTGAAGCGGTATTTGAGCGCATCGGCCGTGATGACCAGCGCCTCGCCGAACAGCGCGCCGCACTTGGTCCCGCCGATATAGAACACATCCGTCAGCTCCGCGAAGTCCTTCAGCGTCAGATCGTTGCTCTCCGCGCCGAGACCGTAGCCCATTCTCGCGCCGTCCACAAACAGATACATACCGTATTTCTTGCAGACCTCGCTGATGTCACGCAGCTCCTGCTTGGAATACAGCGTACCCTGTTCGGTCGGGAAGGACAGATACACCAGCTTCGGCTCCGTCCGATATTCCGGAGTGCCGCCGTCGTAATACTCCGCCGCGCACGCGGCGATCTGCCGTGCCGTGATTTTGCCGTCCGTGTTCGGAAGCGCCAGTATCTTATGCCCGGTGCTTTCGATGGAGGCCGCCTCGTGGCAGTTTATATGTCCGGTGTCGGCCGCGATCACGCTCTGCACCGGGGACAGCGCCGCCGCGATGACGACAAGGTTCGCCTGCGTCGCGCCGGGAACGAATTTTATCAGGGCATCCTCCCGCGCGGTCAGCTTCCGGATGACCGCCTCCGCCCTGCCGCACCACTCGTCCTCGCCGTAGCCGGCATAGCTGGCGGTATTGGTGGCTGTCAACTCATTCAGGATCGATTCAAACGCGCCGTGGTTGTAGTCGTTGTTGAATCTTATCATCTCAAAATCCCTCCCTGTCGCTCTTTATTCCGTGCCGGGCCATTATACCATGCCGAACGCCGCCCTTTCAACGCCGGCCTGAACAGCCGGGCGCTTTTCTCTTGACAAGCGGCGAAAAGGTGATATCATTATGATATCATATAGATACAAGGAGGCTCCGATATGAACAACACGGAGGAAAAAATACTCACCGGCAAGCGCAACGGCATGGCCGTTCTGATCGTCAGCATCCTGCTTTATCTCGCGGCGGCGGGGCTGTGCGTTCTGTCCGGCTTTCTGATGGAGCAGCACAAGGCGGCGGGCGTGGCCCTGCTGGTCGTTTCGTGCGTATACCTGTGCGTCGGCTGGCTGCCCTGGCCCGGTCTGAAGGTCCTCAAGCCCCAGGAGGCCATGGTGCTGACGCTGTTCGGCCGCTACATCGGAACGCTCAAGGGCGAGGGCTTCTATTTCGTCAACCCCTTCTGCTCCGCCGTCAACCCCGCCGCGGGCACGCGCCCCTCCACCGGCTCGACCAGCAGCGTCAAGCTGCCCGGCCAGCCCGAGATCACCGTGAACACCGAGCTGCCGAACCGCAAGCTCTCCCTGAAGGTGATGACGCTCGACAACAACAAGCAGAAGATCAACGACTGTCTCGGCAACCCCATCGAGATCGGCATCGTGGTCATCTGGCGCATCGTCAACACCGCCAAGGCGGTTTTCAACGTCGACAACTACGTCGAGTTCCTCTCCATCCAGACCGACAGCGCCCTGCGCAACATCGTCCGCATCTATCCGTACGACGTGGCCCCGAACGTGGACACGACGGGCGACGGCTTTGCCGACGAGGGCAGTCTGCGCGGGTCGAGCCAGGAGGTGGCCGACCGCATCCGCGCCGAGATCCAGCAGAAGGTGGATGTGGCGGGCCTTGAGATCCTGGAGGCGCGCATCACCTATCTTGCCTACGCGCCGGAGATCGCCGCGTCCATGCTCCAGCGCCAGCAGGCCAGCGCCATCATCGACGCGCGCAAAATGATCGTCGACGGCGCCGTCGGCATGGTGGAGATGGCGCTCGAGCGTCTCGGCGAGAACAACGTCGTTCAGCTTGACGAGGAGCGCAAGGCCGCGATGGTCTCCAATCTGCTGGTGGTCCTGTGCGGCAACCGCGACGCGCAGCCCGTCGTCAACTCCGGCAGCCTGTATTGACGCATGGCGGAAAAGAGCGAAAAGAAGCAGCTTCTGCTGCGCCTGTCGCCGAAGCTGTATGACGAACTCGCGCGCTGGGCAGAGGACGATTTTCGTTCCGTAAACGGCCAGATCGAATTTCTGCTGACGGAATGTGTCCGCCAGCGGCGCAGAAAAGGAGGGTATACGCCGCATGAAGGCGATTGAAACCAAAAATCTCAGCCGGCGCTTCGGCGACAGGATCGCCGTCGATTCGCTGGATATGAGCGTGGACGAGGGCGAGCTGTTCGCCCTGCTGGGCGTCAACGGCGCCGGCAAGACCACCACCATCCGCATGCTCACGGGGCTCCTGCCGCCCAGCGGCGGGGAGGCATGGCTGCTCGGGCGCAGCATCCTCACGGACAGTATGCAGGCCCGGCAGCTCACAGCCGTCTCGCCGCAGGAGAGCGCCGTGGCGCCGAAGCTGACGGTGCGGGAAAATCTGGAGCTGATGGCCGGCGTGTACGGCGCGGACCGGGCCGCCGCGCGCGCGGCGGCGGAGGAGCTGCTGCGGGATTTCGGTCTGGGCGAGGTGGAAAAGCAGCGGGCCAAAAGCCTTTCCGGCGGCTGGCAGCGCCGGCTGTCCATCGCCATGGCGCTCGTGACAAAGCCGCAGATCCTGTTTCTCGACGAGCCGACGCTCGGCCTTGACGTGCTGGCGCGGCGCGAGCTGTGGAAGCATGTGCAGGCGCTCAAGGGCCGCGTGACCGTCGTGCTGACGACGCATTACATGGAGGAGGCCGAGGCGCTCGCCGACCGAATCGGCATTATGTCAACTGGACGCCTGAAGGCCGTCGGCACGGCCGCCGCGCTCAAGGCGCAGACCAAAACCGACAACATCGAGGACGCCTTCGTCGCCCTCGCCGGCGAAGGGAGGGAGCTTCTGTGACAAAATTCAAAGCCTTTGCCGGCCGCTGCGTGCGCGAGATGAGCCGCGACGGACTGAATCTGTTTTTCTGTCTGGTATTCCCGCTGGTGCTGCTGGTGATGTTCAGCCTGTTCAAGATCCCCTCCGCCGTTTACAGCGTTTCCAATTTCACGCCCGGCATCGTCATTTTCGCGTTTTCGTTCGTGTCCATGTTCGGCGGGATGCTCATCGCCTCGGACCGCGAATCGAGCTTCTTTGCGCGCCTTTGCGCCGCGCCCATCCGCCCGGCGCAGCTGATCGCGGGCTACGCCGTTCCCCTGCTGCCGCTGGCGGTGCTGCAGATCGCGCTGTTTCTGGCCGCGGCGGCCGTGCTGGGGCTCGGGTGGAGCGTAAAGCTCGCGCTGTGTCTGGCGGCCATGCTTCCGGCGGCGCTGTTTTACATCGGGTTCGGCCTGCTGCTCGGCGCGTCGCTGGGACAAAAGCAGATCGGCGCGGTCTATTCCCTGTTCGTCACGCTGTCCACATGGCTTTCCGGCATGTGGTTTGATCTGTCGCTGATCGGCCGCTGGATGGAGGTCGCGGCGAAGATCCTCCCCTTCTGGTACGCCGTGGATGCCGGACGCGCCGTTCTGAACGGAAATTACGAAAACCTTCTGACCGACATCCCCGTGCTGCTCGCCTGGGCGCTTGGAATGTTCGCGCTGGCGGTCTGGCAGTTCGGCCGGCGGCTGAAGGGAAAGTAACACAAAAATATATTATGTAAATTAACCCGCCACCAAAAAACGGCCGGAGAGGATGTCGTCCTTCTCCGGTCGTTTTAATTATGTAAACTTATCCGAGCGGCACCGCTGTCGCCATCGGCTGCGGCGTTTCCGCGCCGGAGGGCGCTTCGTCCCCGTCCGGGACGGCCGGCTCCGGACTCGTCTGCTCCGCGGCCGGCTCCTCCGTTTCGCTTCCGGCGGGTGCAAGCTCCATGTATATCCGGCAGCACCCCGTTCCAAACAGCCCGCCAAGCGAGCGCTCCAGCGCCTCATACCCCGTCCAGCGGTCGGCCCGGATGGCCTGCACCGACGAGCCGTAGCCCAGCACGGCGCCGGGATAGCTGTCGATGAACGCGTTCTGCAGGCTCCGGCACAGCTCCGCCTTCTGCACCGGGTCGATGCAGTTGACGAGCTGCGCGTACAGCGCGTCGTACTCCTCGCTCTGCCATCCGCTCTCCGACGCGCCGCCGGCATACAGCCGCGCCTCGTCCTGCGGGTCGAAGCTGCCGCTGCGCCGCAGAAGGCACAGATCCCACTCGCCGTCCGCGCGGCACCGGCTGCGCAGCTCGCTCTCCGAAAGCGTCGTCCAGTCGATCTCGATGCCGATCTCCGCCATGTCGCGCACAAAGATCGTCGCCGCCGCCGTGGCCCACACGTCGTCCGTGGAATAGAGCGTGAACGAAAGCTGCATGGTGTTGTCGCGCGACTCCAGAACGTCGTCGCCGTCGTAATCCTGATACAGCGACGAGGCCAGCAGCGCCGCCGACTTGGTCAGATCGAAGCCGTAGCGCGTCGGCGCGCCGAGATAAAACGGCGAGCCCGGCTCAATGAAGCCGTCGCCGTACACGCCCACGCTCCCGAAGCCCATCGAGAAGATCTGCTCGCGATCCAGCCCGTACAGGATCGCCTCGCGCACGACGCTGTCCGCCAGCGCGCCGGAGCTCATGTTCATCATCAGCTCGCACCAGCCGCGCCCCGGCCCCTGCACCGCGAAGCTCTCCACGCCGTAGGAGCCCGACAGCGAGAAAAGCTGCACGTCCGTCAGATCCATGCACGCGTCCACCAGTCCGTCCGCCAGCGCGTCGGCCGCCGAGACCGCCGATTCATAGCAGCGGAAGCGCAGCGTCTGCAGCTTTGCGCGGCCGGCAAAATAATCCGCGCGCGCCTCAAGCGCCCATTCCTGCTGCGTCTCGCCGGGGGCGAGCTCCGGCGCCCGGTAGACAAACGGGCCGCTGCCGATCATGGCGCGGTTGTCCATGGAGGCGGGCGCGTCGCTGTAAGCGCTCCAGATATGCTCCGGCAGGATGGGCACCTCGCCGTACATCATGTCTCCCTTGACAAAGCTCGTCGTGATCACGACGGTCCAGTCGTCCGGGCATTTGATGGAAACGATGCCGTCAAAGCGGCGCGCCTCGTCCGCGCTGTACTGGCGGAACAGCTCCCAGGAGAATTTCACGTCCGTGCTCTTCAGCGGCGTGCCGTCGGAAAACGTCACGTCCTGCCGCAGCCGGATCGTCCAGGTCAGTCCGTCGCTGGACGTGTCATAGCTGTCCACAAGGCAGTTTTCCGGCTGATGCTCCTCGTTCATGCGCCACAGCGGGTCGTAGACCAGACGGAACAGCTCGGCGGATATCCCGCTTTCCGCGGCGAAGGGATTGAGACCGTCCGGCGCCTCGCCCACGGCGACGCAGAAATCCCCCGCCGTCCCGTCCGCCGGCGTATCGCCGCCGTCCTTGTTTCCGCAGGCGCTCAGTCCCGCCGCCAGCGCGAGCAGACATAAAACTGCAATGACTTTTTTCATGATCCGATGTATTCCTTTTCCACATGGCGGCCCGCACACGGGCCTTTGGGACGGAAAGGGCTTCGCGCCCTCCCCGCCCGCTCAGTTTTCCTCTGTCCCGCGGCCGGCCAGCAGCCGCCGCGCCTGCGCCGCCGGATCGCCCCCGCCCTCCAGCAGAGAGCGCGCGCCGTCGTCCAGACAGCCGCGTTCGCACATAAGCGCGAGAAAATCGTCCGCTTCGCTTTTCGTCAGCCCGATGCGCCGCAGATAAGCCAGTTCCAGCGCCGGCGTCGTGTGCGTGTGATGCAGGGCGAGCGACGGCGAAGCCAGAATGGCAAAAAAGCGCCGCCGGCCGGCATCCGATCCCTTTTTGTTTTCCATACCGGCATTATAGCATACACCGCCGGAATTTCAAAAATATTATTATTTATTTATATTCTGTTGTTGAATGTTCGCCGCGGCCATGGTATATTGAAAACAAGCTGAAAAGGAGTGCCTTGCGCACGGGCTGCGGCATGGCCGCCGTCCGCGCGTATTTTCATTTTGCGGAGGTGTCATATGCTCATCATCGGAAACGGAAAGGTCCTCACGCGGGACCCATCCATGCCCTATCTGGCCGACGGCGCCGTTTTGTGCGACGGCGAAACGATCGCCGCGCTCGGCGGCACGGCGCAGCTTCGCGCGCAGTACCCGCACGCGGAGTACCTCGACGCCCACGGCGGCGTCATCATGCCCGGCCTGATCAACACGCACACCCACATCTACTCGGGGCTGGCCCGCGGTCTTTCCATCCGGGGCTACGATCCGCACACGTTCTACCAGGTGCTCGACGGCATGTGGTGGAACATCGACCGCCATCTCGATCTTGAGGGCACGCGCGCCAGCGCCGTCATCACGGCCATGGAATCCCTGCGCAACGGCGTCACGACCATCTTCGATCATCACGCCAGCTACGGCGAGATCCCCGGCAGCCTGTTCGCCATCGCCGAGGAGACGAAGAAGATCGGCGTGCGCGCCTGCCTGTGCTATGAGGTTTCCGAGCGCGACGGCGAGGCCAAGTGCGACGAGGGCATCCGCGAAAACGCCGATTTTGCCCGCTGGTGCCATGAGCACGAGGACGATATGCTCAAGGCCATGTTCGGCGGCCACGCGCTGTTCACCATCTCGGACCGCACGTTTGAAAAAATGGCCGCGGCGAACGCCGGGCTCACCGGCTATCACATCCACGTCTGCGAGGGCCACACCGACATGGAGGACAGCTGGAACCGCTACGGTATGCGGCCGATCGACCGGCTGGCCAAAAACGGCATTCTGGGCGAAAAGACCATTCTGGGCCACTGCATCCATCTGACGGACGACGAGCTGGACGTGATCGCGCAGACGAACACCATGTGCGTGACGAATCCGGAATCGAACATGGGCAACGCCGTCGGCGTCGCGCCGGTCCTGAAAATGTTCGAAAAAGGCATTCTGGTCGGCCTCGGCACGGACGCCTACACCCACGACATGCTCGAAAGCCTCAAGGTCGAGCTTATCATCCAGCGCCACAACGCCGGCCGCCCCAACGTCGGCTGGTGCGAGGCGACGGGTATGCTGTTTGAAAACAACGCGAAAATGGCCGGCCGCTATTTCAAAAAGCCGCTGGGCGTGCTCCGCCCGGGCGCGGCGGCGGACGTCGCCGTTTTCGACTACCGGCCCTTCACGCCGTTTTCCGACGAGAACGCCGACGGCCACATGATCTTCGGCTTCCAGGGCCACAACTGCATCCACACCGTCGTCAACGGGCAGGTGCGCATGAAGGACCGCGAATTCGTCGGCTTCGACGAGCATGAGATGAACAGCCGCGTGTACGAGGCGGCCTGCAGACTTTGGGGGGAACTGAATCCATGAGTGAAAAAATGACCGGGATACCCTATGAGCAGCTTCTGTACCGCGTGTGCCGCGAGTACGAGACGCGCGGGACGATCTTCGGCGTCAGCCACATCTACAAGGCCGGGAGCAA
>OIZV01000847.1_pt1 | contig 12283 bp, 9 predicted proteins | sample 1588681 | NCBI WGS metagenome assembly OIZV01 (sample SAMN03283281) | human gut metagenome | biome: human-associated habitat; material: feces | host: Homo sapiens | place: Peru | collected 2012
AACACAACGGATATTCTCAAAAATAACAACAATATCGCTGCTGTCAATTAGTTCCTTCTTCATTTCATCTTCGCAATACACATATTTCATCCATTCCTCGCCAAGCAAAACAGCTTTTTTCATTTCACCTGTTTCATATCCCAGATTTTCTGAAAAAACTTTACAATTCTGGATGATGTTGTCATTCACCTCTGCCGGAATAGCATTTGGAAAATCATCCTGCATGGATGAAGTATACATTTCTGGTTCACTCACAGTTCTGTTGTTGCAGCCAACCAAACCCAACACACAAAAGAATGTTAAAGCAAATGCTATCAGCCTTCTCATATAATCGCGCTCCTTTCTTAGATTCCAATGTATTCATCAACTTTCAATTTAATTTTAGCACGGTTTTGTGAATATTTCTATCACTTTTGTACCTCGCAGACAAAAATTCTCATCCGTTCCGATTTCGCGGCGTTCACTGTCGGCTTTTGCGGGGCTTCGCGCCCCCCCCGACCTCAAACAAGGAACAGAACGTAGCCCTTACAGCGCGGGAAAGCGTGTGAATATGGAGTATTTACCCCTGCCGCTGCCTCTTTTCCGAGGTGGGCATGGGTTTTATATTCCCTGCCCCTAAAAAGTTCCTCTTGACAAAAACCCGAACGGAGCATAAGGGGCTTCGCAGCCATAATAGCTGCGGGGCCTTTTTTATCCGCGGACGCGGCGGCGGATGTATTGACCTTGCGTGAAGAAAACGGTAAAATAAAAAAAAAGGAGGCCGGACATGGACAGAAAACAGAAAAAGCTCAGCTATAGGGAAAAGATGCGGAAGAAATGGAAGAGCGAGCCGTCAACGGTCGTCGTGTATTATATTCTCCGCCTGATCGTGCTGGCGGTCCTGGTGCGTTCGATCTGGCGTCACGACTTTGAAGGCAGCTTTACCTGCATGCTTGTCCTGTTCGTGTTCCTTCTGCCGACGATCATTGAGGATAAGACCAACATAGAGCTTCCGTCTCTGCTGGAGATCGTCATTATGTTCCATGTGTTTGCGGCGGAGATACTGGGCGAGCTTGCCTGCTACTACGTCCATTATGCCCACTGGGACACGCTGCTGCACACGGTCTGGGGCTTTTTGTGCGCGGCGCTCGGCTTTTCGCTGGTCAGCATACTCAACCGCGACGCGAAAATACGCTTCCAGCTCTCGCCGTTTTATCTGGCGCTGACGGCCTTCTGCTTTTCCATGACGGTTGGCGTGCTGTGGGAGTTTGTGGAGTTTTCCATCGACCGGCTGTTTCTGGCGGACATGCAGAAGGACACGATCGTTCATGTGATATCCTCCGTGGCGCTTGACCCGACGAACAGCAATACGCCGGTCGTTATCCAGGGCATCGAGTCCGCGGCCGTCAACGGACGGGAGCTTGGTCTCGGCGGCTATCTGGACATCGGCCTTTACGACACGATGGAGGATCTGTTCGTCAATTTTATCGGCGCGGTGGTATTCAGCGTGATCGGCTATCTGGACGCCAAGCATCCCGGCCGCAGAAGCCTTGCGCCGAAGCTCATCCCCTATGTGCGCGAGGATGAGGACGGTCCGGAGAAGGAGGACGCCGCGGAGAACGGGACGGCGACGGTATACCCCGGCGGCGAGCGCTGCCGGAGATCGGAAGAATAAGGAGAGGCTTCTATGACACAGGATATACAGGAGAAAATGCAGCTGCTTCGCGCGGCTATGCGGAAAAGCTGGGCGCTTATCCATGCCTGCGGCATTTTGAATTACGACGGCGAGACCGTCGCGCCGGCGAAATCCGTTGAGGGCCGGGCGCAGACGCTTGGGGCGCTGAGCGATATGCACTACAGTCTTATCACCGACCCTGCGCTTGTCCGCGCGATCGAGGAGCTGGAGGCGGTCCGGGGCGAGCTGAGCGAGTCCGATGCACGGGAGCTGACGCTGATCCGCCGCATGGTCCGGCAGACGGCGGCCGTTCCCAAGGATGAGTATGTCCGCCACGTCATGCTGGTAAGCGAGGCCTCGGACGTGTGGCGCCGGGCGAAGCAGACGAACGATTTCGCATCCTTCGCGCCGTATCTGGAGAAGCTGATCGACTACAGCCGCCGCTATGCCGCCTGGCTGGAGCCGGAGCGGGACAGCTATGACGTGCTGCTCGATCTGTATGAGGAGGGCATGGATCAGCAGACGCTCGACGGCTTCTTTGAAACGCTGCGCGGCGCCCTTGAGCCGCTGGTGCGGAAGGTCGCGGCGGCGCCGCAGCCGGACGATTCCTTCCTTCATCTTCTTTACCCGGCGGCGGAGCAGCGCCGTTTTACCGACGATCTGGCCGGGCTGGAGGGACTGGACCGCAGCCGCCTGTCCATCGGCGAGGTCGAACACCCGTTCACGGAGGGCTTCAACAACCGCGATGTGCGCATCACGACGCATTATTACGAAAACGACCCCATGAGCTCGGCTTTCTCCGTTCTGCACGAGGGAGGGCACGCCCTGTATGAGCTGGGGCAGGACGACCGGTTCAACTATACGGTTTTCTCCGGCGGCGCGTCGCTCGGCATCCACGAAAGCCAGAGCCGCTTTTATGAAAACATCATCGGCCGCTCCTTTGCGTTCACGGGGCCGCTGCTTGCGTGCATGAAGAAGCATTTCCCCGCGCAGCTCGACGGCGTGAGCCACGAACAGTTCTGGCGCGCCGTCAACCGTTCGCAGCCGTCCTTTATCCGGACGGAGGCCGATGAGCTGACCTACTGCTTCCATGTCATGATCCGCTATGAGCTGGAAAAACAGCTCATTCACGGCTCGCTGGCCGTCCGGGATCTGCCGTCGGCGTGGGGCGATATGTATGAGCGCTATCTGGGCATTCGGCCCGCGACGGACACGGAGGGCTGCCTGCAGGATTCGCACTGGGCGGGCGGCTCGTTCGGCTATTTTCCGACCTATGCCCTCGGCTCGGCCTACGGGGCGCAGATGCTGCGCGTGATGGAGCGGGAGATTTCCGGTCTGTGGGACGCTGTCGCGGCAGGCGATCTTTCGCCGGTCACGGCTTATCTCGGCGAGCATATCCACCGCTGGGGCGCGTACTATACGCCGAAAGCACTGTTTGAGCGCAGCTTCGGAAAATTTGAGCCGCAGTATTTTGTCGATTACCTGACGGACAAGTACACGAGGCTGTACCGGCTTTGAAAGACGTTTTTTTGACAAATACGCCGAAAAATATTGAAAAATTGATATAAAGGGCTTATTATAGACAAGCGCGATAGGCGCAGAAAAGGAGCCGTTATGGAAAAAAAGAGAAAACGTCCCGGCGACAGACGGGACGGCGTGTTGCTGCGTGAGCTGGATTCGCTCCATTTTATCACCGGCATCATCTACCCGAACCGCTGCGACAACGAGGCGTTTATATCCGAATGCATCGACCTGACCAACGCCTACGCCTATCTGGAGAAGAAGAACGCAGGCGACCCGGTATATAAATATAACGTATTTCAGCTCATCGTCACCGCCATCGTCAAGGTTCTGACGCTGCGCCTGAAGATGAACCGCTTCATCGTCAACTCGAATTTCTATCAGAGAAACGAGGTTTCGGCGTCGTTCGTCGTGAAAAAGATATTCTCCGACAAGGGCGCGGAGGCGCTGGCCTTCCTGCACACCGAGCCCACGGATACGATCGACAGCATCCACGAAAAAATATACGAGCAGGTGTCTTCCTGCCGCAGCGAGAAGGTGGACTCGTCCACGGAGAATATGGACATTCTCAACAAGCTGCCGCGCTGGCTGGGAAAGGCTGCCGTTCGCTTCATCATGTTCCTGGACCGGCACGGCTGGGTGCCGAAGGACATGATCGCCACGGACCCGTATTATTCATCCTGCGTGCTGTCCAATCTCGGCTCGATCAAGCTCAAGAGCGGTTATCACCATCTGACGAACTGGGGCACCTGCTCCATGATCTGTCTGATCGGGGAGATACGGAAAACGCCCGTGTTTGACGACGAGGGCAGCGTGACTATGCGGCCGACGGTCGATCTTGGTCTGACGATCGACGAGCGCCTGGCGGACGGCTATTATTATTCCAAGAGCATGCGCCTGCTGCGCCGTCTGCTGGAAAATCCGGAGCTGCTGGACAAGCCGCTGAACGAGGAGGTCGAATACTGATGGCCATTACCTGCAAGACTCCGTGGAAGGAGCATCTGGGCGAGATGCCGTTCACGCTGGATTACTTTGACGGCTCGATGTTTGAAGGGCTGGAGAAGATGAGCCGGCTGTACCCGAAATACATTGCATTTGACTTCATGGGCAAGTCGACCACCTACCGGGAGATGGTGGAGAAGATCGAAAAGTGCGCCCGCAGTCTGCGCACGATCGGCGTGCGCGAAAACGACCGGGTCACAATCGCCATGCCGAACTGCCCGCAGGCCATTTATATGTTCTATGCGGTCAACCTTGTCGGCGCGGTGGCCAACATGGTGCACCCGCTGTCGAGCGAGAAGGAGCTTGAGTTTTACATCAACGAGTCCGAGTCGACCACGGTGGTCACGCTCGACCAGTTTTACAACAAATTTGAGGCCATCCGCGAAAATACCTGCGTTATCAACATTGTCATCGCGCGCATCCGCGACGCGCTGTCCAAGCCCATCCGCGCGGGCTACATGCTCACGGAGGGGCGGAAGATACAGAAGATACCCGAGGATGCGCCCGTCATTATGTGGGACGACTTCATCCGCCTGGGACGGCACTGCTTCTGGAAATACAAGGTCAAGCGCGCGGGCGACGATCCTGCCGCCATTCTGTATTCCGGCGGCACGACCGGCACGACCAAGGGAATTTTGCTGACGAACCGGAATTTCAACGCGCTGGCCCAGCAGATCATTGCCGTCAATCCCATGTTCCGCCCCGGCGACCGCATGCTGTCGGCCATGCCGCTGTTCCACGGCTTTGGGCTGGGCGTCTGCATCCATTCGATGCTCTACAACGGCGGACGCTGCATCCTTATTCCGCGATTCACGGCGCAGAGCTACGCCAAGCAGATCACGAAATACAAGTGCAACTTCATTGCCGGCGTCCCGACGCTGTACGAGGCGCTGCTGCGTCTGCCGAGCATGGACGGGGCCGATCTGTCCTGTCTTAAGGGCGTTTTCTCCGGCGGCGACAGTCTGTCGGTGGAGCTGAAGAAGAAATTCGACCGCTTCCTGTACGATCATCACGCGACCATTCAGGTCCGCGAAGGCTACGGAACGACGGAGACGGTCACGGCCTGCTGCCTCACGCCGCCGCATATGTTCAAGGAGGGGAGCATCGGGCTTCCGTTCCCGGATACCTATATCAAGATCGTGGAGCCGGGAACGGATCGGGAGCTGCCCTACGGCGAGGAGGGCGAGATCCTTCTGGCCGGGCCGACGGTCATGAAGGAGTATATCAATCATCCCGAGGAAACGGCGCAGACGCTCCGCACGCACGCGGACGGGCTGACCTGGGTCTATACCGGCGACCTCGGCGTGATGGACGAGGAGGGCTTCATCTACTTCCGCGGGCGCTCCAAGCGTATGATAATCTCCTCCGGCTACAACATTTATCCGGCGCAGCTGGAGAACATTTTTGACGCGAACGAGTATGTGCTTATGAGCTGCGTGATCGGCGTGCCGGATTCCTATCGCATGGCGCGGCCGAAGGTGTTCGTTGTGCTTCAGCCGGGCGTGCCGCAGAACGAGGAAACACGCGGGGCCATCATGGCCTACGCGGAGAAGCACATCGCCAAATACGCGATGCCGAAGGAACTGGAATTCCGGGACGAGCTGCCCAAGACGCTGGTCGGAAAGGTGGCCTATCGGAAGCTGGAGGAAGAAGAAGCCGCCAAGCGCGCCGCCGCGGGGGAGGCCCCGGCCGGCAGCGAAGAATGCAAATAAAAGCAAGAAATAAAAGCAGGAACCCGCTTTCCGATCCGGAAAGCGGGTTCCTGTATTCCCTGGGGATTTATTTGCGGAAAAAGAGGATGCCCATGCAGCCGGGGCCGCAATGGCAGGAGATGGTGAAGCCGGCGTGCGTGCGGTAAATGTGCTCAAAGGGGATGATGCGCCGCAGCTCGGCTTCCAGCTCGTCCCGCACATCCTCGGGAAGACCGGAATCGGTGATGAAGATGCGGCGGGGATCGATGGTCTCCGGGTCGGAGAGCTTGTCGCGGATATAATCCAGATAGCAGGAAACGATCTTGCCGCGAAATTTTTTGGCCACGCCCATTTTCCCCTCGCTTACCTGAATGCAGGGGCGAAGCTTAAGAAGATTGGCGCCGAACGCCTGCACGGATGAGCAGCGTCCGCCCCGGCGCATATATTCCAGCGTTTCCAGCACGAAGCTGACATCCAGCTTCTGCTTGCGCTCGTCGAGCCGATCCTTGATCGTGGCGGCATCTACGCCCTCGGCGGCCATTTCCGCCGCGTCCAGCGCCAGATGGCCGATGCCGGAGGAGAGACTGCGGCTGTCCACGACGTAGACGCTGCCCAGCTCCGCCGCAGCGATGCAGGCGTTCTGATAGCACGAGGACATGTCGCTTGAGATCGTGAAATGCACGATGGCGTCGTATTCCTTCAGCCATTCGCTGAACACGTCGATGTAGTCCTGCACATTCACGGCGGCGGTGGAGCAGGGAAGACCGGCGTCCACCTTGGCGAAAAGCTCCTCGGTGTTGATGCCGACGTCCTGAATGCAGTCGTTTCCGATATTGATGTAAAGCGGTGTGATGCCGATGTTCCAGCGGTCGATAAGGTCCTGGGAAAGGTCGCAGGTGCTGTCAGCGCTGATTTTTATCTTCATGGTAGCCGTCCTCCGATGATGGATTGATGCGCAACGGGTCTATTATAATATGTCGAAACCGATCTGTAAAGAATTTTATATATTTTATCACGAAAGCGTCTCCCGGCATAGTATGGAATGCAAAGGGGGATTCTTTTGTCAATGGAAAATACCTGTACCTATAAACAGGGCGAGCAGCCCATGTGCGCGCCTCTGGCGCTGGCCGTTGTGCCCATGCAGGGCGCCAGCGAGCCGGCCTATGACCAGAGCGAAGCGCTGGCGAGAGGAACGCTGTTTCCCGGGCTCGATCTGCCCTTTATGAATTATGTGGCCGACAAACCGCTTCCGCGCACGCCGATGAACGAGATGGCGGCGCTGAGCTTTGTGTGCCACGAGCTGACGCTGTATCTCGACACCCACAAGGACGACGCCGAGGCGTTCGCGGCCTGGAAAAACTTTGCCGCCATGGAAAAGACGGCGCGTGCGCGCTATGTGGAGCTGTACGGGCCGGTGACGGTCGCGGATATGACCGGCTGCGAGTGCTGGAGCTGGGTCAACGATCCGTGGCCCTGGGAGAACGGCGGAAGGGAGCGGAAATAAATGTTTGTCTATGAAAAGCGTCTGCAATATCCGGTGAGGATCAAAAACTGCAACCCCGCCATGGCAAAATACATCATCAGCCAGTATGGCGGGCCGCACGGCGAGCTGGGGGCGTCGCTGCGCTATCTGAGCCAGCGCTATTCCATGCCGTACCCCGAACTGAAGGCCACACTGACCGATATCGGCACGGAGGAGCTTGGGCACCTTGAAATGGTAGGTACCATCGTCTATCAGCTCACGCGGAACATGACGGTGGAGGATGTGAAGAAGCAGGGCTTCTCCGAATACTTTGTCGATCACACCGCCGGCGTTTATCCGCAGGCGGCCTCCGGGACGCCGTTTTCCGCGGCGACGCTCTCCGTCAGCGGCGACATGATCGCAGATCTGACGGAAAATCTGGCGGCCGAGCAGAAGGCGCGCCTTACCTACGACAACATTCTTCGCATGTGCGACGATCCGGATGTGATCGACGCGATACGCTTCCTGCGAGAGCGCGAGGTCGTTCATTACCAGCGCTTCGGCGAGGCCCTGCGGCTGGCGACGGAGCGGCTCGACAGCAAGAACGTGTACGTCATGAACCCGTCCTTCGACCGCTGATCCGAGCATGAAAGAAGTGCGCCGGTTCCTTGACCGGCGCACCTGCGCTTTTTGGTGTATGAAAGGATCAGAGCTCCAGCCGTTCATACAGAGCGGCGGGGGACGCGAAGCCGAGACGCGCACAGAGCGCTTCGAGCCGTTCGCCGCTGCGGGGCGGCGTCAGCCCGGCGGCAAGATCGGCCGCATCCAGAACGTTTCCGAGCGCGGCGCCGGCGATGGCGCCCGCGTTATGGAGCCGCTCGCGTGCGGCGGGATTCCCCTCGGCCGCGGTGTCGGTATAAGCGGCGATGGCAGCCAGAGCCTCGGAAAGAAGGCCCTGCGTGAATTCGTCGCAGCGTTCGTCCGTAAAAGCGCACAGGATCCGTCCGGCCAATGCCCGGGCTCCGGCGCGCACCTGCCCGGCCGTAAGCGCCGCGGTGAAATCTGCGTCCGTGACCGAGATCTCCGGCAGAAGCGAAAAGCTCTTGATCACGAGCGGCGCGCCGGCTTCGTCCTCCAGAACGGAGAACGGGGTGTTCTGTGCGCCGGTGGCGAAATTGGAGGCGACAAGGACGAGCTTTGCCTTTCCGGCGGAGACGATCTTCTCCGGGGAGGCGGCCGCCTCCGCAAGCGTCAGCGTCGGATTTTCATAGCGCAGCCACAGCGCCTTGGCCGCTGTCATGGACGCGCCGCCGCCGAAGCCGAGAATAACGTCCGGCTCAAACAGCCGCAGCCCGGACAGCGCCGATTCGACCACGTCCGTCGTGACCGTTCCGTCGAGTGAGAAAAACTCCGCCGTGCGCAGTCCGTGCCGATGCAGAAAATCGCTTATGCCGGCGGCGGCCCCGCTGCGGTACAGCGCGGTGTCCGTTACCAGATACGCCCGCCGGCATCCGTATATTTCGGGAAGCTCGCGCAGCGCCACACACAGCGAGCCGGCGCGGAAGTATACCTTCCGCGGAAGGTTCAGCATATGCTTCATAATATCATTCTCCCTTTCCGGCCGGGAAACGCTTTTCGGCGCTTCCCGGCGCGGACGATCGCATCAGATGAAGCCGCCGACCTTGTCGAGGCCGATGTCCGCGGACAGGCCCATGGGGTAGGCCGCGTGCGTATCGGTGGGAAGGTTCACTTCGACTTCCAGCGTGTCGCCGTACTGTTCCTTGTACTTCGTGTCGCCGTAGAAAGCCTTGAGATAGCAGGCTTTCAGCTCGCCGATGGTGGGATAGACGGGGTTGCAGCCGGTGCAGGCGTCGTGGAAGGCCCACTCGGACATCTGGTCGACGGCCGCGAGGAATTCCTTCTCCCAGTCCTCGGCGCTCTTTTCGGGATGCGCCAGGCACAGGTAATCGCAGATGGTCTCGGGGATGTCGACGTCCTTCTTGAGCTGCTCCGTCGCGTGGATCCAGTTTTCAAACGTTTCCTCATCCGTCTTGCCCTTGACGCCGATCAGCTCGCCCAGCTCCACATAGCGCTCAAACGCCTGCGGATACTTGTACTGGGAGAACGTGCCCATGTGGTAGGGATGACGCTGGGCGTTGAAGCGGCAGACATAGGGGAACAGCAGAGCGTTGGCCGTGCCGTGGGGGATGTGGAACCAGCCGCCGAGCTTGTGGGACAGGGAGTGGTTGATGCCGAGGAAGGCGTTGGCGAAGGCGATGCCGGCCAGCGCGGAGGCATCCGCCATTTTCTCGCGGGCCACGGGGTCGGCCTTCGCGCCCTTGAAGGCGGAGCGGTACGCTCTGGGCAGATAGTCGAAGACCATGCGGGTCGCGTCCTTGCAGAAGCCGTTGGTGTACTCGGTGGCGAAGGTGGAGACATACGCCTCGACCGCGTGGGTCAGAACGTCGTAGCCGGAGGCCTGCGTGGCGCGCGGCGGCAGGGACATCATGTTGTCCGCATCGATGATGGCCATTTCCGGCATCATCTCATAGCCGATGAGCGGCCACTTCATGCCGGTGTTGGCGTCGGAAATGATGGTGAACGGGGTGCATTCCGAGCCGGTGCCCGCCGTGGTGGGGATGCAGACGAGCTTGGCCTTCTGGCCCATCTGCGGGAAGAAGCGGATACGCTTGCGGATATCCAGGAAGATGGTGGCCATGTCGAGGAAGGCTTCCTCGGGATGCTCGTACATGATCCACATGATCTTCGCGGTGTCGATGGCGGAGCCGCCGCCGACGGCGATGATGACGTCCGGCTCGAACTCGTTCATCTTGGGCAGGCCCTTCATGGCGTCCTGGATCTGCGGGTCAACGCGGATGTCGAAGAACTCGGCCGTCTCGATGCCCATGCCGCGCAGCTGGTTGATGATCGCGTCGCAGGCGCCGAGCTGATAGAGCGTTGCGTCGGTGATGATGAAGGCGCGCTTGAAGTTGTAAACGTCCTTCATTTCCTTGAGCGCGACGGGCGTGCAGCCGGTCTTGTGGTAGACCTTCTTGGGAAGCTGGAGCCAGAGCATGTTCTCCTTGCGCATCGTGAGCGTCTTGATGTCGAGGAGCTGCTCGTAGTTGGTGTTGCCCATATAGGCGGAGTTGCCCACGGCGCCCGGCCCGAGCGTCAGGGACGGCGCGATGTTGAAGTTGTAAAGGTCGCCCAGGCCGCCGAACGCGGACGGCTGGTTGATGATGATGCGCCCGGCCTTCATCTTCATCGCAAAGCGGTCGATCTTCTCCTCCTCGGTGGGATCGACGTACAGCGCGGCCGAGTGGCCGGCGCCGCCCTCGAGCACCATCTTGTAGCACATGTCGTAGGCTTCGTCGAGCGTTTCCGCCTTGAACATGCCGAGCAGGGTCGTGAGCTTTTCGTTGGCCCAGGGGTTATCGTGGGAGGTGTCGTTCGTTTCGTAAATGAGGACCTTCGTGTCGTAGGGGACCTCAAAGCCGGCCATTTCCGCCAGATGGACGGCCGTCTGGCCGACGGCGGGCGGGTTGACGCCGTGAGTCTTGGCGTTGAAGAACACGCCGGCGACCTTTTCGGCCTGCTCGTCGTTGAGGAAGTAGCAGCGCGCGTCCTTCAGCAGGGCCTTGACCTCGTCGTACACGCTGGCAAGAACGGTGATGTGCTGCTCGGAGGCGCAGATCATGCCGTTGTCGAAGGTCTTGGAGTGGATGATGGATTCCACCGCCATGCGCAAATCGGCCGTTTCGTCGATGACGACGTTGCAGTTGCCGGGGCCGACGCCGACGGCCGGCGTGCCGGAGGAATAGGCGGCGTTGACCATGCCGGCGCCGCCGGTGGCCATGATGAAATCGACCCGCTGCATGAGGACCGGGGAGATCTCCAGTGTCGGCGTGGCGATCCAGCTTATGACGTGGGGGGGCATGCCGGCTTCAATGGCGGCGTTGCGCATGATGCGCGCGGCGGCGATGGAGCACTGCACGGCGCGGGGATGCGGAGAGAGAATGATCGCGTTGCGGGTCTTGAGTGCAAGAAGGATCTTGTAGATCGTGGTCGAGGTGGGGTTCGTGGTCGGCGTGATGGCGGCGATAACGCCCTTGGGCGAAGCGATGCGCTTGGTGCCGAACGCCTTGTTTTCCTCGATAATGCCGCAGGTTTTGGCATGCCGCATATAATTCCAGATGTGCTCGGAAGCGTACTGGTTCTTCGTAACTTTGTCCACCATGATGCCGTAGCCGGTCTCTTCGACGGCCATTTTGGCAAGAGGAATGCGCATTTTGGAGACAGCGGTGGCGGCCTTTTCGCAGATCGCGTCGACCTGCTCCTGGGTGAAGGTCGCATATTCTTCCTGCGCGGCGCGGATGACAGGCATTGCCTCTTCAAGGGCCTGTACCGAATTGATGAGCAATTCTTGCATTCGTGGATACCTTTCTCTCTTTTCAAATTTTCAAAATCCGTGTGATTTTGTACAAAAAGAAAATATGGGAAGAATGAATTTTTGTCAACAATTGTTTATTCTCTGTCAATTAAGTTGAAATACGGAACTATATCGCGGAAACGGAAAATTCCCCTGAATATGCATCCGCTGTTGAAATTTGCTAAAAGCTGTATTAAAATACAGCCAGGACACGGTACTCCCGCACGCTGGTTTTCACACAAACGGAACTTACGGAAACGGAGGACGAAATGAAGCGCAGAGAAGAAGTCAGAATGCTTTTGCTCCGAAGCGCCGTGCGCGTTGTGACACGGGACGGCCTCGAGCGGACGACGACCAAGAGCCTCGCCCGGGAGGCGGGCGTGAACGAGACCTACATATACCGCTGCTTCAAAAACAAGGAGGATCTTCTGCGGGCGGTGCTCCGGCAGGAGGATTCGGCTTTTGTGGAATTTGTTCTGACGCGTCTGCCGATGCTGCGGGACGCTTCTCTGGACTGGCGG
>OIZV01000851.1_pt1 | contig 12212 bp, 13 predicted proteins | sample 1588681 | NCBI WGS metagenome assembly OIZV01 (sample SAMN03283281) | human gut metagenome | biome: human-associated habitat; material: feces | host: Homo sapiens | place: Peru | collected 2012
CCGCTTGATGTCATTTCAGTCGCTGGATATGTACTTTTCAAGCTGCACGAGGTGGACTGAAAATGTCCCCTCAATGCATAGGCCACGGGAACGACTTTTTTATAAGGTCGTTTGAAAAATTTTTTTAATTTTTTTCATGCGGATAGCAACTGCTGCCTGCGTACACCCCCATCTTCGTGCAAGTTCTTCTTGCCCATGTCCTTCGAGTGTGACATAGGTAAGCAATTCCAAGTCTTTTTTGTTTAATTTCATAATGGCGCGAAGTAATCGCTCATCTTCCAATGTGTCGACCCATGCATAGCGGTTTTGAAAACCAGTTTCATCAAAGGTGGTAGACATGACCCCGCTTTTTCTAAATAGGGCAGAACGCCGATCATCGTCTGGACCATCAATTTCTATTGACGGCATTTTCGTTGCCCTGCGTTCATACGCACGATTCCGGCAGAAGCAGTGCCAGTCATACTCATATATTTTTTGAATGCTTTTTTCGCTCATTCCTGCGTTGGCGTATTCTTTTCGCAGTTTTGCCCATTCACGATCAAATTTTGCTTTCTCTGCTGCACAGTTGAATCCCATACGGATTCCTCCATTCTTCTGAAATTTTGAGAAAACCAAAATTTCAAAAGCGGAGGGGCGCGAGGCTGGTAAAAAACGGCCAATGGCGCAGTTCTGTTATCAAAAACAAACCTGCGCCATTGGCCGCTGTAAAAAAATACGAAGCAAACCATCTTGTCTTGAGAAAATAGCCGCATCTTGCTGCAGCCCATTTTGTTTTACAATATGGTTAGCCGCTTACCTTTCGTGTCAAGAAATTGAGTCTGTTAACTGTAAGTATATAGTCACGGGTAGTCTGCCTACCTATTTTTCCTTCATCCCTTTGCTTTTTCTCAATAGCGCCTCGACTATAGCCATTCGCTGACGCTATCAGGAGAGTCCTCAAATAAGAACGCCACGCTTTGTAATGTTTGTATGAAGCAGTGTCTCTCCAATGCATGATTCTCTGGAAATAAGGATTAGCGTTGAAGAGAAGTGCAGTGCAATTTTCGCAAGCAGCGGAAATCGCTTGCTGCAACGAGCGGAGAAAGTGCAACGTGTAAACGCCCCTTGAACCAACAGGGATTCTGCTCCTTCTCTTTATACGGTGTCTTCATAATCTCATAGCAGTTTGATTTTACATTCACGGCAGCAAATGCGTTATCTGAGGCGTCTCTACAGCTCAAGGGGCATTTTATACGTCAGCGTCAATTGCCCACTGGCATTCTCATAGGCATCGCCGTATGTAAAGCCGCAGCCCATGGAGCCTGGAAGCACGGATTTTCTAAAAATGTCCATCTCCTTGTAGGGCGAACGACTGATCCGTTCTTCAATGGCGGATGTTGTCTTGGCCGAGCCGCGGGACAGGGTCAGCGTCGGAGACAGCTTCACCAGCATATTGCTTCCAAACACCAGCGCCACTGTCACCGGGAAAAACTTGCTGACGCGGCGGCGCGGCCATGCAGCACAGCTACTGCACGGATATTCCTGGGGGCGAAGCCCAACCCGGCGATCTGGTCTTTTATCCGGATGATTCCCACGTCGGCATCGCTGGAGGCACAGACGCAGACGGCAATCTGCTGATCGTCCATTGCAGCGGCGGTGCGAACGGCGTGGTTATTACTGGTTCGGCGGGGTTTACGGCAGTGGCAAGTCCGAATTTGTTTAAAGCATAAAATCTACGGTGAGACACATTGCACAAAGCAATGTATCCCACCGGAAGAACCATGCTGCCCGTTCTGACAGGACGTACGTTTTTTTGCAACAATGCACGTCTGAGTCACAGCTAGTACAAATCTCCATCTATCACTTCAAATAGATCCATCCCAGCGATTTCTTCATGCGAAAGTATGCTCTCAAGTACATAGTTATCTTCATTAAAATATAGAATCTACTGAAAGAACGTCTCATAACAAACTACGTTTTCCGTTTGATCTATCTGCACTTCCGTGTCAGTTGCGTTTCCATTTGATGCAGCCACAGCAGGTGACAGTGCCGACAGCAGGAAAACTAAAAACAAAATATCGTTGCTTTGTTTTCATTTTTTCCTCCTGCTTTATGCGATGGAATTCTTATAGCTTATTCCCTCAATCCCTCCGGCTTCATTTGCGTTACGATCACGGCCTGTGTCGCAGCAATCGCTTCCTGCCACTGCTCGGTTCCGGGCGGGCAGGCCACATACAGAAGCGCCCCCTCCGGCTGCAGCGGCAGGTTGTGCCAGATGTTCGATATTGCAAACGGCAGCGGGGCCTTGACAGTGGCGCGGAGCTGATACAGCCCGCTGCCTTCTTCAAATCGGACGCCATACTTAGACGGACAGACGTAACCGTCCGCGCTCCAGCCGCGATCTATACACACGTCATCCAGCTTGACCCACGCATCGCTTCCCTCCGGCGCGATGGAGAACTCGTACCAGCCCACGTTGTCCGCGCCAAAGTAGAATTCCAGATCTTCGCAGACGCTTTCTCCAACAGGGGCGTCTGCGTTTGCGCTCAGGGCGGTGGTGCCGCATTTCTGACGGCGTCCCTCCGGCCAGTTTTTCGGGCATTCGCCGCAGCGGGCGAAGCTTTCCACCAGCAGCAGTTCTTCCCCCGCGCACCAGGCAGACTGCCACGCCGCTGATCCCGGCTGTCTGTACACCCGAAGCAGGGTGTGATCGTCCGTGATGCAAATGTCGTGCCATGTGGCCGTGACTTTGTTGGTTTCTTCCCGATGAAGCTGATAGCGCGTACCTTCCGCGTCTGCGTCAAGGGGAACGCGAAGCAGACGGTAGCTTTCGCCGTGGATTTTCTCGTTTTCACACAGGCCATCGCTTGCCTCCGCGCTCACGGCAATCCAATCCTCGCAGCCCTCCGGGGCAAGGAAATAGCTGGCCGCCTCCTCGTTCGGCAGGGCAACATAGCAGCAGTCGATGACCTCCGGCCCCGCTTCGGCGGGATCGCCCTCCTGGAAAAACCAGCTTTGCGGGCAGTCGGCGCAGCGCCGCATGGGCAGAAGCTCCGGCAGCTGCTTACCCGTCTTCGGGTCGCTTCCCACGACGAGCAGCGTTGTCTGATCCTTGATCTCAAGCGACCATAGCTCCTGCACCTCAGCGGGCGTCACCCCGACCGTCGTAGTCCTGAGCTGATAGCGTCCGTCTGCTTCATCCGCGAAGCGGAATCCGAACTTTGAAATATGCGAGGGCTGCTGATGCACCCGGCTGTGCTCCTCTGACTGGCCGCAGGTTCCCAGCCAGTGCGCCTCGTCGAGCTTCTGCCAATCGTCGCTGCCCTCGGGGGCGATGGAAAATTCATAATCGCCGATGTCCGCTGTGGCAAAGAAGAATACCAGATCGTAGTCCCCGTCGCTTTCAGGAGAGAGAAATGACGGATCTTCTGCCTGTTCCGGTTTGGCAGGGCGCGCTTGCGGCGTAGGCTGTGCCTCAGTGGGCTGCTCCACCCCTGGCGGTTGCTGCACAGCAATATCTAGCTGCGCACTACGACTTTGTTGATGGCAACCGCTCAGCATCAACACCGCAATCACAAGCAGCAGGAGACACATCACACTTTTTCGCTGCAGAGTAACGTCTCCTATCATAGAACATACCTCGCGATCATTCTGTCTCATGACCTGTACTGGTCAATCCTGGCATATTTCCGTAATAGCCACAGACCAGACAAGTCCCCATACCACCGACTTGTGCGTAGTGACTTCCGTAAAGATAAGTCCCGCACGCTGTGCATAGTCGGTTTTTCACTGCCAATCATGACGCCTTTGTTCTGATACGGTATAGCAAATTCAATCTGGTATTCTGGCACGTACTCTGCAACATATTCTTGTTGCGAGTCATCAACGCTGGCAATCTTATTCTGCGTAGAAATAAAGATAGCTCGGTTGCCGATAGCCTGAACATCATCGGCTTCGCTCAACGTTTCACCTGTTAAGTGAATCTTCGCGCTGTCTGTTTCTTCATGAGCATAGACAAATGCCGATAAGAGCATCGCTACAACCAAAAGCAGGGCAAAAATACGGATTTTCTTTTTCATAGTTGTCCTTCCTTTCATGGCATTCATTTGGTTCCATATTTTCCATTAGATACTGATTGATTAGTCTGTTTCGGGACTACGTCTTCTTTGTTTTGCCTGAGGAGCACTGCATTCTGTCAGTGCGTAATCCAAAAGGTTATTTTTTTAGGCCTTCGTCTTCGAGGACGCAACATCCATGTGAAAAATCAGGCCCGCAGGGCTGGTGCGTGATCTGTATGTCAATGATCCGGTCGGGCTGTTTGGGGAACGTGAGCTGCGTCAGTTCCTGCGTGTCCAGCGCATAGCGGTAAACGTTCCAGATTGTCTTGCCCTCCGCCTGGCCGACGAAATACAGGGTATTGCCGTCCAAGGAAGGATAGAACATATGAACCTGCTGAATTCCGGGAATTGCCACATTCTCCACCTCCTGCGAGGTGATGTCCAGACGTTTGAGTGTACGCTTTCCACTGACCATCTGTGGCTCTGTTGTCATCAGAATGGTATTTTCATTCAGCCGTCGGGTCAGACAGATTTCAAAATCCTCCGTAAAAAACAGAGGTGTGACATTCTCAAATGTTGCGTCGATCAAAGAAATTGTTTTAGGCCGGATATGTGTCTCCGCCGCAACGCGGTGTGTCCGCATTTCCGCATCCGAGCAAGTGAGGATCAAAAATTCGTCTGCGTAATCGTCATAGGAGAAGGAGTGATGCCACGTATCATCGTCGGCCTCATTTCGATAGGTAAACGTCTGGCTGTCAAGGTCAAGCCGGGCGGGCTGACAGGTTGTGCAGAACTCCCGAGCCACATTGGCATAGAGCGTGCCATCCACAAAGAGAAGATCATTAAACGCATTTTTTCCATCCGTCAGCCGCTGGACATTTCCTGTTTTCAAATCACACGAATATAGGTTGTCATATGTCTCGTCCGGGCGTGCAGACGCGTAGTAGACGATCTGGTGTTCAAAATCCACCGTATTGGCCGGATACACATATGGGCCGATTGGCGTCTTGAAGATTACCCGAAACGCCTGCGACTGTTCATCGTAAGCATAGATGACTAGCTCCACGCCGTCATCCGTATTTTCGCCGTTGATGTTATCTACCACAGTGACAAGCAGCGTCTCCACTAGTTCTGCGTCCGGGGCTCCCTCGGGCGTCTCGATCTCTGGCAGCGTCGGCTTTTCCGCCCCGTCTTCCGGTTCAGCGGCAGAGGCGTCCATGTTGGACGTCTGTTCCGATGAACCTGCTTCGTCCGGAAGGTCAAGGTCGGTGTTTGCGCTACACGCCGTCAGTAGCAGCAGCATAAGAAGAATGGAAATCAATTGCTTTGCTTTCATATCTCTCCTCCTGTTTCAAAAAGGGCAGGACATCCTCTCTAAGCGTTTTTATCTGGCAGGGGCTGTTTGATCAGAAAACCTCTCGTGGTAATATCTCACATTATTTGCGTTATCTGTCGGCGCTCCATCCGGGGTTCCTGCAAGCTCGCGGATGTTGTCCTCGCCCCAAATGTCGATAATTGCATCGGGCAATGCGCCAACATCGGCCTGATAGTAGGTAAAGACCTCGTCGGTGTCCAAATTCCGAATCTGAACATTTTTGTCGCCCACTTTAGAATAATCATAGGCCATTTTGGTTGCGCAATCATATGGCTGCAACCGATTATTTCGGTTACCATATGTACCAATAAAATAAGTGGCTCGCCCTGTTCCAAGGAAATGCCGTTATCCTGCTTCGATTACCCGATTATATTTTCTTTTGCTATCCACTTAATTATGTTAATATCGTAGCATATGGGAACAATTAATTGAAAACTCTAAAGAATATTTCTGGCGGAAATAAAAATGCACTCCTTTGGATTATCCCGGCTATCTCTTGCGGAAAATATAATTATTCCGCAAGGAGTGGTTGACATGGACAAGAGAATTGCTACAATAATCGGAATGAATCTGCAGCGTTTGTGAACACAGTATGGATTAACCCAAGAACAGCTTGCTGAAAAGGTGGGTATCAGTACATCATTTTATGCAAATCTCGAACGCGGAAATAAAGGCGTCAGTATTTCAGTACTATATGACCTAGCAAATTGCCTGGGCGTAAGTGTGGATTATCTGATATACCCAAACCAAGCTGATGCTCGCATCCGAAACATCGAGACACTCTTGAGGGATAAGCCCGAATCGTTTATAATCGCAGTAGAACGTTTGGTTCAACTTTGTATTGAAGAATTTTCAAAATCGGAATAAAAAGTGTTGAGCAAGACTCTTGGCCAAGAAGGATATAACATGAGTTTAAATCAAGAAGAAGAGGAATATATCGAGCGACTTTACCGGGAGATGTACACCCGTCTGTGTATCTACGCGATGAGTGCACTGGGAAGCAAGGCACTTGCTGAAGAAGTTGTACAAGATACTTTTCGAATTGCGTGTATTAAGCCAGATGGATTGATGAGCAGTAAAAATCCACGTGGTTGGCTCATCAATACACTTAAAAATGTGATTCGTAATAGACGGCGAACTGAGGCTAGACTTAGTAATGCACTACTTGCGGCGATGTCTGCGTATGAGCCGCAGGCAAGCACAACTGTGGAGACAACAGAATTCATTGTTGCCTACTCAGATGCTCTAGGAGAAGAAGATTTTCAGCTTCTTGTAAATATCGTTGTTCGTCGATATACTATGTTGGAAGCTGCGGAAGAATTGGGAATTACGGTTGAAGCCTGCAAAAAGCGTGTGCAACGTGCAAAAAAGAAGCTTCAAAAAATAATTGAGAAAGATTTTTAATGTATGTCCCCAACAAACCAATTGTGTACATATAAAAACAAAGGGGGTTCACAGAGATGTCGGAATCCAAAGAGCATTTTTATCGAGATTTTTCAAAGTTTGACGAGATGAGCACGGAGGAATTGAACGAAATTTTACGTCAGGACTCTCAGCTCCCAGACGGCGAAGACTCCGATACTGATGCAATTTTATATATTATGGGGGTGATCGCAAAGCGCAATCAGGAGCTGCCGTCATCTGATTTCGGAGATGTCAATCACGCTTGGAGTTCTTTTAACAAAAATTATCGTTTTGCTTCAAGCGAAGGATGCTCGCTCTTTGATTTTGATGATGAGCCACAGCTGAATGGTACTTCCGACAAAACGCAAATCCTCCGGCCCGCACCGCGTTCAAATACGCGTCCACGCAAATGGGTTCTTCGCACAGCCCGCATCCTTGCGGCAGTCATTGCCGTTCTGCTGGCAACCTCTCTAACTGCTTATGCATTTGGGTTTGAATTATGGGGGGCAATTGCCAACTGGACCAAAGAGACATTTGGTTTCAAGTCGTCAGAATATACGCAAACCGTCGCGCGTTCTTCCACGAAAGAAATTCCGGCGCCGTTGGCCTCTATTGCCAATGAGATGGAAATGCACGGCATACCTACGACGATTTTGCCAAGTTATCTTCCTGATGGGTTTGTGGAACGTGATTTCCAATACAACGCCGTAACTCAACCTGAGTCTCTATACTGTCTCTTGGAGAATGGCGATTCTTCGATCACGTTATTGTATACAGTGTTTTCAGAGAATCAGGATCATTTACTATATGAAAAGGACACGGTTGATCCTGAGCAGTACGAATACAATGGCACCGTATACTATATCATGACCAACAAGGGAGTTTATTTTGCAGCGTGGACTGCGGACAATATCGAGTGCAGCATCGCGGGCGTTGAAACTTATGATGAAATCATTAAAATCATACAATCGATAGGAAGCGCAAAGCGATCTGATCGAGGGGATTGGCCTTAATGAAAAAACACACATTTTTTACGATGCTCTGCGTTCTACTAGTATTGACGGGCTGTCAGAAACGGCAAGAGCAAACGGATATCCGTCTGCCGGAGTCGGATTCGGCAGTTACGGAAGAAACAATAACCGAGCCGACGGAAAAAGCGGAAGAAGCGCTGTCGGAAGAATCACACGCGGAACAAGAACCGCAGAGTACAGTTCCGGATCTCGGCGACTATGAAAATCTTTGTGCGGTTCTTCAAACACTTCAGACGCTGGATGACTGGAAAAGCAACCCGGAATACGAGATGATCACGGCGCAAAAGGAGAAGGTACTCAGTCAGCTGATCGGCAGCTTTTACCACGGGCTTGACAGCCTCAGTCTTCAGAATACCGCGTGGGGCGATCATGATCTGTCCTGTATGGCGTTTGAGGTGTTCCGGAGTCTGCTTGGGCCGGAAGATCTGGAGCTGGAAGCCGAGACGCCGCTTGAATGGTTCCGGACCTGGTTTATCTGGGCATTCGGACACATTCATGAAGCGGACGCAGCAGGACTGCAGGCGCAGTATCCGGCTTCCTTTGCCGCAATCGATACGGTTATGGATCATCACGGGACATGGGAAGATGCGGTAGACAACTATCTGTGCTCTCTGGACAAGGGCAGCCATTACGACTTCGATCTCATTGCTGCACGAGATCAGATCGTTTCCTACATCCGTGAAAACGAAGAAATCTGGCCGTTTTCGTATACGCTGATCCTGCGGTTAAACAATGCGCCATATGGCACGGAGGAACCGACGCCCGGAGATCCGAATGTGTACGTCGACTTTATCTGGTGGGCTGCATATACCGCCTCCGGTGAGCGCACAGAGGTCCTTGTGCAGGAGCTGACGCTCAACCCAGAGACAGGAGAATCGTCCGTATGGACCATCACGCGCGAGGATTTGGGAGAAGATCTGTCGTTCCTCCCGGATTGGGTCGTGGATACATTGTTTGAGGATTGAATAAGGGGGGATTATTTCAAAGAAAGGTAATACGTCGATAGGAAACATATATTCGTGTATATTAATTTTTGGAGATCATTTAGATATGGCAAAAAACATTTGGCAGCTGTTTCGCTTCTCATTGTGTTGATTTTTGGTTTAACATCTTGCGTATGTCGTTCCTCTGATACGGCAATATCAATGCCTGTGTACGATAAGCCGGCAAGCGCTACAGCCAATACCAGAACAATGCAGGACGAAACAGCGACGAAATCCTCATCTGAAAAATCCTCCGAAGCAACCACGGAATCCGCTCAGAGTGAAGATGCGTCCGCTCTGATATTCCCAAATCCTTGCTCTGAGCAATTTGATTTATCAGAACGGGACGCGGTGCTATTTGATGCCGCTGTTGCCGCACGGAATCGAACACCGAATGCGGACATTTGCATCCCGGAAATTGGGGTCTATGGCACATACGAAGAAGCCGAAAAAACCGTTATTGTGTGCCACGTGTGCTATCATTTTTATTATGGCTGCGATGGTACGGAACATTATACGGACAGCGGCGCTATGCAGGCACCAGCAAAAGCAGTGTTGGAAGTATCTGATGATATGCTGCATTGCGTGTCCTTTGAACTGGTGCCGAATGGTGCTGGAACCAACGTGTGGGCAAAAGAGTTCTGTGGGCCTTTGACAGATTTGGCAAGCTACTTCCTTTCACCTGAACAGGATGAAGAATGGCCGCTGGAAAATACAATGCCATCTTCAGAACAGCTGTTCCGTGAATACATAGAAACATATAAGAAATACACATAGCACAATTGCTATATGCTTACGCCGATGCATAACGGCAGCAGTCTTCTCTTGGTCGCTGGCCAACATATCAATAACGGCCAAACAGTTAAGTGTAGTTTTTGTGTCTTATAGAGTCTTGCTTTGACGAGTCCCATTATGCTCCTGCGGGAAACCCATTGTGCAATCAAGAAAGTGTCCGAATTCGTGCAGAATCGCGCTGGCCTCGAAAACGTAAATCCGCTTCTCTGTGTATGCCGCCGCGCCGATGCAATTCACGCCGAGCTTGCGGCTGAGATCTGCAAGGTACTCCGTGCCGATCACGAACGTCCAGCCATTTTCGTTGAAAGCGTCGAGGATCGGCTGGGGGACTTTGCGGAGTTCCAACAGGAATGCGTTCACGTTCCACTGTGTCAGATTTTCCACTGTGACCGGTGTTTCGGGCGGCGTAACGGTCAGCGTCTGCATCAGGACGGCGTGAAGAAGCTGTGCGGCTTCGGCACGCGTGACGAGATCCGCCGCGGTCTCGTTCTCAGCACTAAGCCCAAGCGCTTTGCCGACACGCAGGGCATTTTCGCCGGGAGAATGCCAGTCCAATCCGTAAAGCGTTGCGTCATAGATTGGGATTCCGGCTGCCGCGAATGCAGTCCGATAGAGTTCGCCGCGGCAGATAAAGCCGTTTTTATCCCAAACCGCAGTCGGGTCTAACCAGCCGCTGCGGACGGCGATCTGGACAGCATTCGTGCCAGTTTCTTGCCATGAAGTGCCTTCCGGCTCGGTATCAAACGCGCGGCAGAGCATCGTCGCCCACTGGCTGACCGTGATCTTCTCGTTCGGTGAGAATCTGCCGGATGCCGTTCCTCTCAGGATGCCAGCGTCGGCAAGATATGAAACGGCTTCCGCGTAAGTTGCTTTCTCCGACACGTCCGTAAAGCCTGTGAAAAAAGCAAAAACCGGTACCGTCAGCAGCATCGACAGCACCAGCAGAATGGATATGAACTTGATTTTTCGCATAGAAACATCCTTTCTTAGATTCAGATTTTTCTTTCTGTATTGGTTCTCAGCTAGAGTTGGCCCTTCAAGCCGCGCCGTGGTGTCGCGGCGCTGGTGACAGCAAAACCGCGGACGTTCCCCTTGGCGGGGAGCGTCCGCGTTGCTATTTGCCACATATATTTATAATGTATAAGTTTGACGTGCAGCTTCCGTTTTCACGGTGGCGGCGCTGGCGCTGGATGTATCCGCCACGTTCCAGATCATTCAGTTCAAGAAGATCCTCACTACCCTGACGGCGTGGCATCTGTGCAGGGGCCTTTTCAACAGGGATGGTTTCCTGAGCGGTCTCTTCAACAGCTTCAGTAACTTTCTTCTTAGGCATTTTTCTTCTCCTTTCCTAGAAGAGTTCATCCGCATTCACGACCTTGCGAGTTGTGCTGCGTGGTGGCTTCCCAGGTGGTTTCTTCTGGGAACCAACATTAGCTTTTTCTGCGGGTATGGCCGCGGTTACGGATGGTGAAGATACACCGCTGGCAGATACAGAGGAAGCCTGACTGCTTTTCCAGTCAGGCTCGTGTAAGATTGCCTTGCGGCTCTTCAGTTTTTTATAGTCCGGATGCAGGGAGTAGTCAAAGCGCTTGGCTCGCATGACTTTCTGACCTCTTATGAAAATCAGGACCTGATCCGGGGGTAAACGCAAGACCTCATCAGGGGTAAGCAATGGGCGCCGGCCAAGTGAGTTGGTCTTACGGAATCTTGGGGTATAATCGGTAATGTGCATGGTGTTGAGTTCCCGCATCGTACCTTCCACTTCGACTGATGCTGTTCCAATGCGGTCGCTGAAGTACTCAGCGGTCAGCATATCTGTGCATCCGAGAAAAACCGTGCTGTCACAGGCACCGAGGATCTCTTGCCATTGATCGTCTGGGTATCGGTTGCGCATCTGGCCGACATTTTGAAAAAAGACGGCGACGGAGCAACCTCTTGAACGGATGGTAGAGCATTTTTTAGTGAAATCGGGGATAAGGCAGCAGTTGGGAAACTCATCAAGGATGAATTTTACCTTTGGGTGCAGCATCCCGCCCTCACAGTAAGCATCGGCATAGCGGATCAGACGAATGAACAGGAAGCTAAAAAACAAGGAGCTGAGGAAATCATAAGTGCTATCCTGATCGGAGACGATGCAGAAATATGCGCACTTTTGTTTACCGGGCAGCTCCAGGTCGATCTCATTGTAGGAGGTGATATTCCGCACCTGCTGGGCTTGCAGAACTGCCAGCTTGCTTCCGAGGCCGATGATAACACTCGTGCGAACGGTTTCGCTCGATTGCCTGAAGATTGCGTAGGGCGCAGATGCAGGTGATGGAGGAAGCAGCTCTCCCGTGTATTGGTTCGCATGCTCGTGGCTAATGCTGGCCATCATATCAGATAAGCCCTTTTCGGTTTGAGTATAGAGAAGGTCATACACCGTCGCGATGTTCCGCTTTTCCGGAGGCATCTCCAACGCAACATAGAGAACAAGCGCTTTTAGAAGGTTGAGTTCTGCGTTGTACCAGAACGCGTCTTTCGAATCACCGCTGGTGTTCTGAAGCACAATGTCAGCAAAGGTCTGGGCCATGAGCTCACTTGATCCGAC
>OIZV01000853.1_pt1 | contig 12192 bp, 17 predicted proteins | sample 1588681 | NCBI WGS metagenome assembly OIZV01 (sample SAMN03283281) | human gut metagenome | biome: human-associated habitat; material: feces | host: Homo sapiens | place: Peru | collected 2012
GCCATCGACGCCGACACGCTGACGGGCGCGGATTACAAGATCACCTGGAAGGCCGTGACCAGCACTCGGTTTGACAGCACGGCGTTCAAGAAGGCCATGCCGGAGCTTGCCGAGCGCTTCACCAAGTCCAGCACCAGCCGCCGGTTCACCGTGGCGTGAGGGGGCGGCAATGGCGAAAGACAAGGACAAGCACCCCAGCTGGTTCAAGATGAAGCTGGAGCGCCGGGAACTGGTCAGGCAGCTATCCCCGGAAACAGCGGTGAACGTGCTGCTGGCCTGCTGGGACTTCTTGGAGACAGGCGAAAAGCCTGCAAACCTGTCTCCACTCGAAAGTGTTGCGTTCTCTGCATTCATGCCAGACATGGAAGAAGCTTGGGAGCGATATGTGCAGCGAATCACGGCAAGACATGGCGCTGATCGGTCGATATCGACCGATATCGAATGACACAGAAGTAGAAGAAGAAACAGAAGTAGAAGTAAGAAGTAGACTGTATAAGGGTATAAGGGAACGGAGCCGCTTCCGTGCTCCGCTCCACCCACCCCGACAAAGGAGGCAGATACTTGCTGTTTGATTTTGACAAATTCGCGGATATCACAGCTTCGGTATTCCCCGGAGGGCCGTACACGCTGGACGAAGTGCTTGGCGTGTTCCGGTACTACTTCGAGCAGTACGAGGCATACACCGGCAGACCGCACCCGCCGATCTGCGCAAGTCAGATTGTGCGCATCGTCCGAGATATGCCGTGGATCGAGCAGGCCGACCGTGGCAGCGCATACGCTGACATTCCGCCGGAGAGCTACGCGCCCATGATCGACCAGCATTTCCAGACAAGATACCGCCGCTGCGATTACAACATCAACCACTTTTTCAGCGGGCGCATTCGGGAATTGCGCTTTTATGAAACGTGTTACTAAGGAGGACTTTATGACAGACATATCCGCAAGCGAAGTTGAACTGCTTCGTGCTAGACTGAAGGCCGTTGTATTGGATCTTTCACCCGAAGAACAAAAAGAATTGCTGAAAATGATCCGGCAGCGAAAGGCTGAAAGAGAACAGAACCATACGACGGCAAGCCGGAGCTAGGAGGTATTTCAATGGAAATCACCAGAGAAAAGCTGCAAAGCACCATCCGCAGCATGACAGAGGACGAACTTGCCGTGCTTATGGCGCTTTTACAGATCAAAATTCACGATCTGGGGCCGAACGCAGTGCGGCCGGTTCCACCCGACGGCATGAGCAAGGCGGGCTGCAAGCGGCTGATTAAATCCATCCGCACAAAGAACGCGGGTATCTGCGAAACCCGCGCGGAATGTGAACGGGTAATCTCCCACATTCGCAGCGTGTGGATTCCGCAGATCAAAAGCCATGACCAACAAGCAGGCTGAACGCCCGCTGCTCCCACGCAGGAAAAAGGGTCGACCGCGCAAGCGGGACGAGATATGCCCATACTGCGCAAGCTGCTTTCGCTGCCCGCTGCCGGATTGCGTGATCCCATACCGTCAGATCGTCAACCTTCTGACAGATGACTTTGTGTATCGCCCAGACGATTAAAAAGCATATGCCGCTGCAAGGCCGTACAAGCCCCGCAGCGGCGTTTTTTATTCTCCCGCATAAACGAGCGGGTAAAGGGTTTCTGGCGGCGTGTGCGGCGTTATAACAGCCGCACAGCAGCCGTTATGCTTTTGCACCTGCCAGCCGGACGCCGACACGCTGTGTTTCCTCGTTGTTGAGCTGGTAGACCACGCGCCCCAACTCCCGCCGGTCGACCTGTAGAATGACAGTCTGCTTGCGGCTTCCGGTTCCACCGCCATATGCGCGGAGTTCTTCCCGTACCATCTGCCGGATAAGATCGGCAGGCGCTTCAATGTTCGTCCCGCTCTTCTGGTCGCCGAGGACGGCCATAAACTCCCGGTTCGGCGGGATGACCGCGCCGGAGGCGAGGCGGGGGAGCTGGACAGACGCAAGCGTCGGGATGCTGATTCCAAAGGATTTCCCGCCGATGAGTGGCACCCAGTCCGGCGTTTCAAAGTGAACCGTGTTCAGCTTCGAGATCATCCAGTTTATGCCGTCGATGATGAAGTTGACCGCTTTCTCCAAGAAGCCGATTATACCGTTCCACACGTCCTTGAAACTGTCCTTTATCCCGCTCCACGCATCTTCCCAGTCCCCTGCAAATACGTTGCTGACAAACTCCGAGATCTTTTTCAGGATATTTTCTATCTTCTCCTTCAGCTTCGTGAACAGGTCGATGATCGGCTGGATCCCCTTCTTGATGCCATTCAGCAAGCCGTCGATCAAGAACCCGCCCTGCTCGGCCATGACCTTAGACGGGGAAGCGATCCCAAAGGCTTTCTTGAAGCCGTCGAGAATTGGCCGGAAAATGTGCTCATCGATCCACTGCCCAATGTTTTTCAGCGCCTCCCAAATGCCGTTCAGAAGGCCCTTGATCGTGAATTTTCCGTCTTCATATGCGACTTCATGCCACCAGTCAACAACGTCGTTCCATGCGTCTTCGATCAACCCCCACAGGAACGCTGCGAGGCCGCCGAGGGCGGAACCGATCGCTTCAAACATGGAATCCATGACGCCGTTCCAATCGATATTCGCAAGGAAATCCGCGATCTGATGCCCCAGCGCCTGCCAGTCGATACTCTGGATCGTCTCTGATGCAGCATCAAAGAACCCGAGAATCAACTCACTGGCCGCGTGCGCAAGCTGCGTCATGTCGACGTTCAGCAGGAAGCCTGCCAGCGTTTCAATCGCAATTTTGAATTTGGCCCACAGCAGCATTCCGACATTGCGCCAGTCGATTTGTGCGACGGCGTTATTGAACATATCCGCCAGCTTCGCACCGAGACTGAGCCAATCGAAGGTGTAGACTATGCTGACCAGAAAGCCAAGAGCCAGATTCAGGCCCGCGCCGAGCGCCGCTCCAAGCTGTGCCCAGTTGATCTGGCTGACCAGACCGTTCAGCGCGTTTGCGATCTCTGTTCCAAGCAATATGATCTTGTCGTATACGCCGGGGAACGTGAACATTTCGTAGAGATTCGCGGAAAAATCATTCATCCATGCCGCGAATGATGAAAATGCGTCCTTCAGCTTCGGAATTCCGTCTGTAAGGATCTTGTCGAGCATGGCGGAAAAGGCTTCACCCCACGAAGCGAAGTCAAGCGGTTCGATTGCCACCGTCTCGAACATATCCGCCGGGGAAGTCTCAGAGCTTCCTCCGCTGCCCCCGCTCGATGCGTCCTTCGTCGTGATCTGGTTGATCTCGTCAAACTTGGCCATGCTCTTGCTTGCGTCCTCTGCCGCCGCGCCGGTTCCTTCGAGGCTCTTTGCGTAGTCCTCCTGCACCTTTGTTGCGCGGACATACGAGGATTTGCCGGTCAGGGCCGCTGTGAACCGCGCGATATAATCCGCCGCCGTGGACAGCATATTGATAAACCGTGTCAGGATCGGCGCGATCGTTTCGAGGATCGGCGCGAACGCCGTAGCGAGGCTGTTTTTCAGCTGCGTCAGGGCCGATTTGATCGTGGACAGGCTTTTGTTCGTGCTGGAAGAAAACTGCGCCAGATTTTTGAAGCCCTCTGTCATTGCAGACCGCAGCTTTCCGAAAAGGGCGTACAGACCGCGGAGCCCCAGCGCGTAGCGAAGCATATTTTTCACGCCCATTCCAAACGCGCCGTTCGTTTTCCCTGACGTTTTGAACAGATTCAGGAACGCTTTTCCGGCGCGGCCCGCAAGCGACACGAGTTTTTTCAGGCCGCTGCCTGCCGCCGACAGAAACCCCTTCGTGACCGTTTTCCCCGCGGACAGGGCGGCAGAAGCGATCTGCTTGAATCCTGCTGCAAGGCTGCTCAACACAGTTTGCAGCTTCGGTACGTCTGCGCTGCCCGTGAAGCTTTGCAGCACCGACGCGAGTTTTCCCTTCGCTGTATCTTCCGCACCGCCGCGCTCTGCCGCTGCCAGCTCCTGCGCCTTCTGCGAGACCTCGCCATAGCGAAGCTTTACGCCGTCCAGCTCCATCTGCGTATTTTTCAGCGATTGATTCTGCTTTTCAATCGCCGCCTGCACAGATGTGATCTTCTCCTGCATGGCAGAGATCTTTGTCACATTTTCGGGCGATATGATTGCCTTGCCGCCCTCGATCTTTGTCTGTGCCTGAAGCTCTGCAAGCGCTTTCTTTGCCTGCTCCAGCTCCGCTGTCAGCGCGCCCTTTTTACTTTTGCCGACGGTCAGATCCTCCTGCAGCTTGAGAACCTTCTGTTCCAGCCGCTGAAGCTCCTTGTCGGCCTTTCCCGTATTCAGGTTTACACCAACGGATACGGAAGCATCGTCTTTCATGGGATCACCACTCTTTCAGATTATTCATTTTGCGGGGATATTCCCGACGGAACACCCCCGCAGTCTTTCACTTTTTCGCCCAGCGCTCCGTGTATTTCTGAATGCGCGGATTTGTGCGCAGCTTTTCCTGCGTCAGCGTCGTGTCGACCTGATCCAGAACGGCCAGCATGAGGTTCGCCCAGACCGGCAGGCCGTCGGCCAGCGCGTAGATATTCATGGAGCCGAACAGCGCCGCACATACGGGCGCTTCAAACAGGCCATCGATCATGTCCCGCATTTTTTCGTCATGCTGATGGGCAATATCAAAGATCTTCCGCTTGTCCGTGCTGGCCTCCATTTCGCTTCGGTAGGTCTGCTGTTCCGCGTCCAGCTTTTCAAATACATCGTAGATCCGTTCCACAAAGGCTGCGTCGGTCGGATTGAACACAACGCTGACCTGATCGTTGAGCCGGAATTCCCGTTTGCCGGTACTGAATTTGATTTCTTCCATGTAATTTCTCCTTTTCGTATGTTTTTTAAGAGATCTTTTTCCGTGCGATCCGCTTTGTCCGGTATTTCATGATGACCGCATCGCAGTCCTTCGGTCGCTCTGCCGGGGACATGTTGGAGTACAGCCCTTCCACGAGATTGAACCACAGCGGCGCATGATCTGCCAAAGCCATGACCCGTGTCGTGCCGAAGATCGCCTCGCAGATCCCGCTGCCCAGAAGCGCGTCCAGCTTCGCGCGCATTTCTGCGTCCGTGCCGGTAGAAATCTCATACATTTTGCGTCCTGCATTGCGGCTGCCGTGCCGGTACTTTTTCTGCGCCCGGTACAGCGCTTCCTGCATCGCGTCCAGCTCGCAGACCAGCGTCCCGAATGCTTCCCGGTAGGCGCGATCCTCCGGCGCGAAAATGACCTCTACGTCGTTTACCGTGAATGCCATATGCCCCTCCTTCAATCAAGCTCCTGCTTCAGCGCTTTCGCGGCAACCTCGCGCCATTTTTCAAGATTCTGCGCTTTGGACACCTCAAACCAGTGCGATTGCGCCTGATTATGAAAATATTTGGTGAACACAAGATTTTTGTCCGTTGCCCGCAGAACCGCGCCCTTCCGGAACCGGATCTGTTCGTTTCCGTTCTTGTCCACGTAATGCGACGGCCCCTTTCCCGTCCTGCTGTCCACCATGACTTTCCCGTAGTAAAGATAGCGCGCATAGGGCCCCGGATAGATGATCGTATTGCCTGATACGCGCGTTCTTTCGTCAAGAGATCCGGTCAGAAACGGCACATACGGACTTGTATCCTTTGCCGCCTGAACAGCAACGATATGCTCCGCCCTTGTCGCGGCCTTGCCGATGGCGGCGGCCAGCGCTTCGGAAAGATTCGTCTGGACTTTGAAGGTCAGCATTCCGGAGAACCCTCCGCGGACAGCTTCGCAGTCAGCCGGTCGAAACTGTCCAGCTCCGCCGTCAGGCGGCGGTTGCATGATTCGACGACACCCGCCAGCGCGTCGCGTTCGGCGCTCATGGGCGCACCAGCGGCGGCGTACATACCCTTCCGCGCATGAAGCGCGACAATCCGCAGCATTGTCGGATTCTCGCTGTAGCGCTCCGCCAGCGCCGCGAAATCGTCCGCTTTCATAACGCCGCTTTCCAGCAGAGCCAGCGCCAGCGGCTCTACGTCGTCTGGGTTTACAAGAGAAGCTGTCCGCACCTTTTCTGCCAGCTCTGCGCGAAGGGCCGTATACGCGCTCCGGGCCTTTTCCTCTGCGGCGGAAAGCTCCGCTGCATGGGCCTGCTCTGCTGAATGAAGCGCGGCTTCTGCCTGCGTCTGATCCTCCATGCGCTTACATTCTGCCTTTGCCGTGTCAAATTTGCGTGTGGCTGCGGCTTTTGCTTTTCGCTCCGTCTCAAAAATCGCAGTCAGCCGCTGTTCGTATGTCAATGCTTTCATGCCTGCGCCGCTCCTTCCGCCTCATTGACTGCCGCAGCAAACTGCGCGCCGTTCGCACACAGGCCGAATATGCGCAGACAGTCATTTTCGTCTGTGGGGTCGGTGTCCAGCCGGAACATATCCCAATCAGACCGGGACATATGCTCCCTTCTGCTGTTCGGTGCTTGCAGCTTGGAAACAAGCCTTCCGGCGTTTACCCGGAGCGAATGCAGATTCTCACGCACTGTGTCGCTGCTGATCTCCTGCTCCAGTCCGAGAATCTCACCGCTTTTGCGGGCAATTTCCTCCAGCGCCCGCTCCGCAACCGGGCAGCCGCGCATAGTCTGCGCCGCGCGTTTCAACTCGTCACGGCTTACACGGTCGCGCAGTTTGAGCGCCTGCAAAACGGAAAGCTGCTCCTGCGTCGGCGCGGAAGCGGGTCTGTTCATGTACGCCTTTTCCATCGCGTCAACCGCAGATTTGAGCCGGTCTGCGTACTCCCGGCGCAGCGCGTCGACCTCCGCGTTCCGCCGGTCGTCCAGCAGTTTTTTGCTCTGTGCATAAGAGCCGGAATCCTTGAAGCGCTCCAGGCGCTCATATTCCGGTCTGAATTTTTCATTTACTTCCTGCAAATCCTTGCGGAAGCCCTTGATGGAGTTTAAATATCGCTGTGTGTTGGTCATAAAATTACCTCGTTTTATTTCGTTTTTTCGCAATTTTACTTTTAAAACCTGTAAAAGCATAGCTTTCAGAGTATTCATAACAGGCGGATAAGGCTGGTTTTGTCAGGTTTTTATGCAACAGCCCTGACTCTATATACAGAAAAATCTTAAGTTTTCTGAAGTTTTTCTGTGTGCTGGTTCGATACAGTGCGCATATATGCAAAAACTTGAGGTTTTTTTAGGTTCTGCGCAGTACCTGCCTGACAAAGTTCCCTCGCACGCGTGCGCGCGTAGTCGTGTCATGAAACCAAAAGTACCGAGCCGGTATCTCAGACATATGACCGCAGCGTTTGGCAGACTGTGGGCTTTCGGAGCGCTTTCAGGGCGGTATCGCGCAGCCTTGCGTCGACCGGCTTGTCGAACCAGAATGTGTCGATCAACGCCTCGCGCAGCTCGTTCGGAAGCTGCTGCAATGCCGCTTGTACTGCCTCGGCCAGTTCTTCCCGCTCAACCGCCAAAAGCCGGTCTTCCGCCTGCTCATCCTGCACAAAGTCTATCAGTGCGTTTGTTTCCTCGCCGTCCTCGCCCACAGGCGTATCAAGGGAAACGGCGGTCTGCAAAGGATCGCACCGGTCGCGCATTGTTCTCAGGCCGCATACGTCCGCGAATGCAGTCCGCAGCGTCAACTCATAGATTCCGATGAAGCCTGTGCCGCCGTCCGGCCTCCACAGTCTGACAGCCCGCAGCATGGCAAGGTAGGCTTCCTGCATCAGATCGTCAAATTCCGTGCCGCAGCGGTGGTTCAGCGCAGCCGTCCAGCGACGGGCCTTTTTCGCGGCGTAACCCCGGACAGCTGCCCAAAGCGTCAGACTATCCAGCTGCCCGCGCTGCACAGCCTCCGCGATCCGGTTCGTTTGCGCGGCGCGTTCCGTTTGTGCTTGCATTTTGCATCCTCCTGCGGTAAAATGAATTTGCAAAACTGATTCGTTCACCACAGGAGCCGCCCGGAAGGGCGGCTTTTATGTACGTGCAGACGGTTTCAGAAGATCGTTCGCAACCGCAAGCCGCTGCTTCGCATTCTGTGCGCGTCGGCTCTCGCCTTCCAGCTTGATCCGCACGGGGCAAAGCTCCAGCACGCGGTCATAGATGCGTTTCAACTGCATGGAATCTGCTTCCTGCATTTCTTTGACGGACAGATTGGTGGTTACGACGAGCGGCAGGCCGGTCTGCACCCGGGCGTCAATGACATTGAAGACCTGTTCTGCGGCGTATGCTGTGTCACGCTCTGCGCCGAGATCGTCCAGAACCAGCAGCGAATAACGCTGCATTCGGTCAAGCAGCGCCTGTTTGTCCTGCGTGGATTGTAGCAGATTCAGAATTCGAGGAAAACTTGTGATGACAGCAGAATCAAACTGTGCCAGAACCGCGTTCGCAATCGCGCAGGCGTAGAAACTTTTTCCTGCGCCGACAGCGCCGAACAGCAGAACACCGATATTTTCCTGTTTCATCTTCGGCCACTGCGCTGCGTACCGGCGGCAGACTTCCGAAACATTTTTCGCGTGCCGGTCGTCAATATCGAAGGTCTTCCGCAGGCAATTTGGGATTTGCAGCTGATCCGCCGCCCACATCTGTTCCATCGACGCCATAAACTGATTGCGTTGGTCTTTTTGCTTCGCAGCCTCATCCTTTGCGCGGACGCAGGCGCAGGAGATAGGCACAAGGCGTTCAATGAAACCGCCCTTGCCGTCCGGCAGCTGCGTGCGTGCCTGTTTCGGCTCACCGCAAACAGCACAGTGTACAATGCCGTTCTCCCGGTAATCTCCGGGGGCGTCCATCTTTTGGACATCTCCTGCAAGCCGGTTCACCATGTTCGATACGTCCATATCCTTGCCCTCCTCACACAAAGGATTCGTCCGCGTCATAGCTGCGAATCCTGTCTTTATTTGTCGCCTTCTGCTGTGAATCTGACCGTTCCCAAGACCGCACAGCGGCCCGCCAGTCCTTCATTTTTGACTTCCCAACAAGCCAGCCCTTTGAGGCGTAGAAGTCAACAAACCGTGCCGGATCGACGCTGTTTCCCCGCTCCACGCAGTAAGATTTGACTTCATCAACGGTGGGCGGTGTGAAGCGCGAAGCGCGGGGCGGCTTGTCCGCCGTCCCTCTACCACCACTTGTGGTGGTAGATAAATTTTCGTTAACGGGAACGTTAACGGGAACGTTAACGGGAACGTTAACGGGAACGTTAACGGGAACGGGTACGTTAACGGCTAGTTTTGCTTGGCTTTGCTTGGTGTCGCTAGCAATGCTAGCATTTGCTACTTTTGCTAGCCCGCCGTTTCGCCCTGCGGCCGCCCGCTTTGCCCGCTTTTCTGCCCATGCCTCCGCATCACGGTCAAGCGACGTTCGGATAAAGGCAAAGGCCATCAGCAGCGCTCCGTCGAAATCCGGAAGCTCGCCGTATTCGGAGTAGTTCAGCAGGGCAAGGAACAGCTTCCCGCGCTGCTCATCCGTCAGCAATTCCAGAGGCGTTCTGATATCGTGATACAGAACAAAGGACTTTTTCTCCGCCGCCATCATGCCCATCCTTCAATCTGCTCCTGCCCGGTCATGTCCGCGAGCGCCGCTTCTGCTGCACGGCTGACAGCAGCGATTTCAGCTGCGCGGCCACTCATGGAGCGAATGAACCGCCGCGCGTCCTGCTCAGATGCCGGTCGAAAGTACCCATGTAGGCAGTCCGACAAAATCAGCTTGCCTGCCTTGCGTTCCGCCTGAATACGTCGACGAATGCTCCGCTCGTCCTCACCGGTAAGCTGCACCAACTCCCGGAGCGTCAGAGCATTTTCTGCACCGACGTGAAGCAAATTGAAAACGGATGGCGCTTTCTGCGAAGGTGTTCCAGCACCGGCAGGGATGTCTCCTTTTTCGGGCATTAGCTTCGCGCCTCCTTCGTCTTGCGGCTTTCTGCGTCCAGCATTTCCGCAAGGGCAGAAATGTTAACGAGAAAGCGATTGCCGGTTTTGATTCCGGGACATTGCCCTGCTGCCACCATGAGACGGATTCGGTGCTCCGAAAGAATGCCCGTTGCGGCAGTTTGACGGATTGTTTTAAATTCTGGCATGTCAAGCCTCCTTTCGTTTTTTTGCGAATGTCGTTGACTTTCGTTTGATGTGCTTATATAATAACAGTTGAAAATGGAATTATCAGTACATTAAAGATTTTTATTTAAGGACAAAACGATATGAAAGGAATTAAAGATACCTCAACCGTACGAAAGATGGTCGGCAAACGGTTAGAATCTGCCCGCAAGGAAAGAAGCCTATCGCGCCCGGAGTTTGCAGCGCTCCTCTTGCAACACAGCAAAGCGCCGATTGAGAGCGGCGCCTGCGCAGATACAAACCTAATGGCAGCAAGATTGAAGCAGTGGGAGTATGGAAATAACCCCGTCGAACTTGAATGGATTCCTGCGATCTGCGATATTCTGGGATGCGATGCCGGTTACTTATTTGGTGAATATGAGGCACTGCAACATTCTGTCGCTGATGTATGCCAGGAAACCGGACTATCAAAAGAAGCAGTTAAAAAGCTGCGGCAGCTTGCGAAAGTTGTCAATGGGTCAAAGCTGGGAGCCGGAGCAAAAGGGTATATTATCGAAAGTACAGAAATTATAAGCCGCCTTATTGAATCGAGTCTTTTTCTTGATATGACAAGCGATATTGCCCTTTACTTGATATATGGTGGTGTGTTGCCAGCGCAGGCTTACTCAAAAACAGAAAAGGAACTCAGCAAAAAAGAGTACGAACGCTTTTATATGTGGGCGAATGGCGCGGGCTTGGAGATAATTGCTCGTCAAGATGTAAAAGAAATGTATCTTCAAAAAGCGTCCGATTCGTTGAAGAAGATTTGTGAGGAGATGATTACCAATGGCTAACATCCAAGAACGCCGCGACAAGGCCGGACGGTTGATCTCCTATTCCATCCGCGTTCATCGCGGGCGAGGGCCGGATGGGAAGCAGCTGAAGCCGTGGACAGCTACGTTCGAGGTTTCGCCGACTTGGACGGAAAAGAGCGCGCGAAAAAAGGCCGAGGCGTTCGCCGCGACCTTTGAGAAGGAATGCAGAGCGGGCGTCACCACTGACAGCCGCCAGAAGTTTGAGCCGTACTGCGAATATGTAATTGCCATGAAGGAGCAGCGCGGAGCGAAGCACTCCACGATCGTCCGCTATAAGGAGCTGACCGAGCGCATCTATCCGGCTATCGGTCATATCAAGCTGAAAGACCTGCGTGCAGACCATCTGAACAGCTTCTATACGGCGCTCGGCAAGCCGGGGCAGAACAAGCGCACCGGTTCCGGCCTGTCTGCGAAGACCGTTCTGGAGCATCACCGGCTGATCTCTACGGTGCTTGACCAGGCGGAGAAGGAAGGCCAAGTTCCCTTCAACGTCGCGGCAAAGGCCACGCTTCCGAAGGTTGCCAAGAAAGAAGTGAACTACTTCCAGCCGGAACAGATCGCAGCCATCCGCGATGCACTCAAGCAGGAGCCGTTAAAATGGGAAACGCTGACGCACCTGTTTCTGCTGACCGGCGCACGACGCGGGGAATTGCTTGGCCTGAAATGGAGCGCCGTTGACTTCGAGAAAAACCGCGTCCATATCTGCAACAACGTTCTGTATGCCCCGGATCGCGGAATCTACGAGGACACCCCGAAGACGGCCACGTCTGACCGCTATATTACGCTCCCGGCAGAGACGATGCAGCTTCTCCGTACCTATCGTGCATGGCAGAACGCCGAGCGGCTGCGGCTTGGCGAATACTACGAGAATCGGGACTTTGTATTCTCGCAGGAGAACGGCAGCCCCATGCACCCGGACAGCGTGACAGACTGGATGGGCAAATTCAGCAAGCGCCACGGCCTGCCGCATATCAATCCCCATGCGTTCCGGCATACAATGGCGTCCATGCTCTACTTTAACGGCGTGGATTCCGTTTCGATCTCCAAGCGGCTGGGCCACGCGCAGGTGAGCACAACGGCAAATATTTACGCGCACGTTGTCGAGGAGGCAGACAGGAAGAACGCAGAAATTCTCTCAGATATTTTCCTGAAAAAAGCGTGATTTTGAAAGCAAGTTGAATTAAAGTTGAATTCTTCGCCCGCTCATGGCTTTCATTTTTCTGAAAAAGTATAGAAAAACAGCCGATTTCATATTGAAACCGGCTGTTTTTATGGTTGCGGGAGAGGGATTTGAACCCCCGACCTCCGGGTTATGAGCCCGA
>OIZV01000854.1_pt1 | contig 12185 bp, 10 predicted proteins | sample 1588681 | NCBI WGS metagenome assembly OIZV01 (sample SAMN03283281) | human gut metagenome | biome: human-associated habitat; material: feces | host: Homo sapiens | place: Peru | collected 2012
CCCATTTAGACGGACAGTATGCCGCCTTCGGCCATGTAACAAGCGGTATGGACATTGTGGACGATCTGGACGAAAATACCCCCGTTTCGGACAGCGACGGTACCGTTCTAAAGGCAAATCAGCCTGTCATCGAAAGCATCAAGGTAATCGACTGATTTTTAAGCAGCAGGCAGTCGGGTACCGATTGCTTTAACCTAAAACAGTCTTAAGTTTTTAAAAGGCAATTTAAAAGCGACGGAACATTCCGTCGCTTTTTTTGTTGCTTTAAACCCGTACTGTGCGCCGTTCCCTTTTTTGAAGGCGTCAGCGCTGTTTATCAATCGGCCGCGGATTTTTAACCCGCCCGCAATTTCAGCTTTCCGAAAGGAGGGTGGAAAGAGCGGTATACCGCAGGGTCTTTCGATCGTTTTCGGCCATTCTTGTAACCGTTTGCTCGGTTCCCACAAGCACAAGCAGCTTCTTTGCTCTGGTAACGCCTGTGTAAAGCAGGTTTCTGAACATCAGCTGAGGAGGGATACCCACCGTCGGAATGATCACGCAATCGTATTCGCTGCCCTGGCTCTTGTGGACGGTCATGGCGTAGGCCGGTTCCAGCTCGGAGAGCATATCGAAGGCGTATTCCGCCGTCCGGTCGTCAAACTGGATGGTCATCGTCTCTTCCTGAAAGTCGATGTCCGTGACCGTGCCGATATCGCCGTTGAATATGCCGGTTCCCGCGCCAAGCCCGTCGGCCCGTTTCCACATTATATCATAGTTATTCCGGATTTGCATTACCCGATCGCCGGTTCGGAAGGAAAAATCTCCGTGTTTTTTTTCTTTTTTGCCCTCCGCAGGCGGATTCAGCACGGCCTGCAGCGCAAGATTCAGCGCCTTTGTGCCCGTCTCGTGCTTGCGGCTGGGGCTGAGCACCTGAATGTCGGACGGCTGGATGCCCATGTTTTTCGGCAGCCGCGTCTGGCAAAGCTCCTGTATGGTCTTCACGGCTGCCGCCGGGTCGCGGCGGCGCAGGAAGAAAAAGTCCCGGTCCGTCGCCGTGAGCACGGGCAGCTCGCCCTGATTGACCGCGTGGGCGTTCATGACGATCAGGCTCCGCTGCGCCTGCCGGAAAATTTCCGTCAGACGGACGGTCTGTACCACGCCGCTGCGGATGAGGTCGGAAAACACGTTTCCCGCGCCGACCGGCGGCAGCTGATCCGGGTCGCCGACCAGCAGCAGGCGGCAGCCGGGCTTGAGCGCCTTTAAAAGCGACGCCATGAGCTGCAGGTCCACCATGGAGGTTTCATCCACGATCATCGCGTCGCAGGCAAGCGGCGCGTCCTCGTCGTGGAAAAAGGCCATGCGGCCCGTCGCCTCGTCGAACTGCGCCTCCAGAAGCCGGTGGATGGTCGAGGCCTCGCGGCCCGTCACCTCAGAAAGCCGCTTCGCGGCGCGGCCAGTCGGCGCAGCCAGCTGCGTCTTGAGCCGCAGCGCGTCAAACAGCCGCAGAATGCCGGACATGACCGTCGTCTTGCCCGTGCCGGGGCCGCCCGTCACGATCAGAAGCTGCCGGGAGGCCGCTGCGCGGATGGCGCTGCGCTGCTCCGGCGCGTAATCGATGCCCTGCCGGTCCTCAATTTCCGCGACCAGATCGTCGATTCGCCCAGGCTCGGGATATTCACCGTCCGCCATGGATAAAATTCTCCGGCAGACGTAGGTTTCCGCCTCGTAAAGCTCCGGCAGATAGCAGGCCGTGAGCCCCGCGATCTGGCTCAGCTCCATCCGCCCCTGCTCCTGCAGGCGGAGCATCCCGGCGTCGATCGTCTCGCCGTCCAGATCAAGCAGCGCGCACGTCGCTGTGCGAAGCTTGTCCTGCGGGATAAACGTATGGCCCGCGCCGAGATTATAGGATAATTCAAATAAAATACCCGCCTCCACGCGCCGCTCATCGTCGGCGCTGACGCCGAGGGCGATGGCAAACGCGTCGACCTGCGAGAAATCCGCGCGGTAATACTCGTCTGTCAGCAGATACGGGTCGTCGCGCAGCGCCTCCTGCGCAAGCTCGCCGTAGGCGCGGTAGAGCCGCACGGCAAGCTGGGCGGGCAGATGATAAATCGTCAGAAATTCGATCAGACGCCGGATGCCGGACTGCTTCTGGAAGCTTTCGGACATTTCCCGCGCTTTTTTTTCGCTGATGCCGGGGATCTGCGTCAGCTGCATGAAATCCTGCTCCAAAACGTTCAGGCTCTTCTCGCCGAAGCGGGAGACGATCTTCTCCGCCATCTTCGGCCCGATGCCCTTGACGGCGCGGGAGGACAGAAACGCCAGAATCTCGCTCGTCGTTTCCGGCATGAGGCGCTCTAAAAACTCGGCCTCAAACTGCTGTCCGAACGACTGGTGGCGCGTCCAGCGGCCGACGATGGCCAGCCGTTCGCCCACGACGCACATGGGGATGACGCCGACGACCGTGACGGCCTCGCCCTGCTCCGAGCGCACCTTCAGCACGCAGTAGCCGTTTTCCGGATTCTGATAAATGACCGCCAGAACGGTCCCTTGTATCATTTGCGATTCCTGTTCCATGCTTCCTACTCCCGACATCCCGCGCAGGGGCGGTATTCCACGCAGGCATACTGCGCGGCCAGACGCTTTGCCAGCGCCGCAGTCTCCGGCGCTTCCTCTCCGCCCGCCAGAATCAGCCGCCCGCCCGCAAGGCCGCTTTCACGCGACCAGACGAACGCCCGCACTTGTCGCTCCAGCCGCGGCTCGGACGCGGACAAACGGTAGATGGTGACGGCCTCGCGCCTCGGCGGCAGAACGCACCAGCCCAGAAGCGCCCACACGATCAAAATCAGCCCGGCAGCCGCCAGCACCGCGCACACGATCATCCAGATCATTCCGCATCCCTCCGCGCTAGTCTATGCCGCGCGGGGGAGAGCTGTGACTAGTTTACTATAAAACGGGCGCAGTTTCCAGAGCGTTTGCAAAAAAACATCCCGCTTCGCCGGTTTTCGAGCGGCGAAACGGGAATTTTATTCTTCCGGCTTTTCCGGCGGCAGCTGCGCGTCGATGGCGTCGTTGATAAAGCGGTTCATGCTCTTTCCCTGCGAGGCGGCATATTCTGCGATCCGCTTCCGCTTGCCCTTGCGGACAATCAGATTGATCCTGTCATACGCTTTCTTGTTATAACGGGCAGTCGCTTCCTTTTGTGCGTCCGAATATGCCATTTTCTCACCTCGAGCTTATACTAATGTAAGTATGAGTCGAAATGAATAATTGCGTCAGTATAAAATTGTGGAATCCAACAATTTACATACTGACGCAAGTATATTATAATGGAAAAATCAAGAAATACAATCAGGAGGTTCCATTATGGAATATGAAAAATTGTACGCACAGATGGTAGAAGCAGCGGAGCAGGCGATTGCGGCAATTGAGCGCGCAGATTACGGACAGGCCAAGCAGATCCTGATCAGCGCCGAGCAGCGCTGCGAAGCCGAGTATCTGGAAATGGAGGAAACGCCCAAAGCCTGAGCGCCCGGCAGGATGCACTGGCTTTACGGCAATTTTCGGCGAATTCGTATGCACCGAACGCCTTCCCCGCCGGGGCTTTGCGGAAAAACGGCTTATTTGCCCTGCATGGCCTTGAGATCGTCGCCGCGCAGGTATTTGCGCATGGGCTTGGACAGGACTGCAAGGATCACGAGGCAGAGAACCAGGTCGATGAGCACATAGCTGCCGTTATAAACAGCGGAATAGAGCCACGGGTTCGTATAGATGGAGTTGAACAGTTCGGTCGGCTCGTTGATGCGGTAGATCGTGACGCCGCTGATGAAATGGACAAGGAAGCGGCAGACGCACGCGACCGTTGCGCCGAGATACAGGCCGCCCTTCATCTTCCGGAAGAACGTTGCAACGCCAAGCACCGTGAACGCCAGCACATAGTCGAGCAGCATCGACGTCGGGCCCCACGCATAAGCGCCGTCAAAGATCAGCTGGAGCAGACCGTAGGCAAACGCGGCGAGGAAGCTGTGCTTCCAGTCCCAGCGATAGAAATAGATGAACAGCGGCAGCATACCGATGCAGACGCTTCCGCCCTGCGGCAGCTCCATCAGCTTGACATAGCTCAGCGCCGTCGCCAGTGCGACCATGATCGCGCCCTCGCAGAGCGCGTACACCTTGGATTTTTTCATAAAAATCCCTCCAAAAATAAAAAAGTACCGCACACAACCGGATTTTGGTGTCGTGCAGTACGCAGCATATCGATAGAGATCTCATATACGAAGCAGCTTCCTACGCCGGCATTACCCGGATCAGGTTTAAGGGACAAGCGTAAAACGCAATCTCAGCCGGTTGCCCAGCGCCCCTGTGTTCGATTGTCTGTGGCCTGTGGGTATTATAGCGTCCGGATGCGGAGCCGTCAAGAAAAATTTAAGAACTGCGGCCTCTTGCTTTTTTCCGGGAAACCGTTATTATATAGTATGGCTGACTCTCATTCAGGAGGTTTTCTTGCATGACAAAGACCGCTTCCCGGGCGCCTGATCTGCTGCACGGCCCTGTTTTCTCAAATATGACCCGCTTTTTCCTGCCGATCATGCTGGGGTCGCTGCTCCAGCAGCTGTATTCCATGGTCGACGCGGTTGTCCTCGGGCGGCTGGTCGGCAAGACGGCGCTGGCCGCTGTCGGCGGCTCGGATCTGGTCATCATCAATCTGGTCGTGGGCTTTTTCGTCGGCCTGTCCTCCGGCGCCTGCGTCGTCGTCTCGCAGCATTACGGCGCGGGGGAGGGCGATATGGTGCGGAAGTCTGTCCACACGGCAATTTTATTCTCCGTTGTGATCGGCGCGGTCATGACGGCGCTGGGCATTCTCATGGCCCGGCCTGTGCTTGTCCTGCTCGACCCGCCTGCCGATACGCTGGCTGATTCCATCGTCTACCTGCAGTGGTATTTTGCCGGGATGATCCCCTCCATGGTCTATAACATGGGCGCGGGCATTCTGCGCGCGGTGGGCGATTCCAAACGGCCCCTTTACTTCCTCATCGTCTGCGCGCTGGCCAACACGGGGCTGGATCTGCTGTTCGTCGCTGTTTTCGGACTTGGAACGGCGGGCGCGGCCATGGCGACCAGCCTGTCGCAGCTGATCTGCGCGGGGCTCGTGATCTGGGTGCTGCTGCGTATTCCGGGCGACTGCCGCCTGCATATGTCGGAGCTGCGCTTTGACAGCGTGCTTCTGCGCCGCATGACGGCTATTGGCTTGCCCGCGGGACTGGCTACCATCATGTACAGCGTCGCGAATGTTATCATCCAGAAGGCCATCAATCTGCTCGGCACAGACACGGCGGCGGCCTGGTCGATCTACTGGAAGCTCGACGGGTTTTATTGGCCCGTGTCCAACGCCATCGGCATCACGGTCATGACCTTCACTGGACAGAATTACGGTGCGCGGCAGCTTGACCGCATTACTTCCGTCATCCGTACCGGCATGTGGATGCATGTCGGCTTTTCCGCGCTGTTCAGCGCTCTGCTGTTCCTGACGCGGGGGCTGACCGTGCGGTTCTTTACCGACGATACGAACGTCATGGCCGAGGGCAGCCGGATTATCACTATGCTGGCCTTTTTCTATCCGACGTTCTGCTGTGTGGAGGTGCTTTCCTCCGCGATGCGCGGCTGCGGGCGGAGTGTCATGCCGACGGTCCTGACGCTGTTCGGCACGTGTCTGCTGCGGCTGGCGCTGCTGTTTTTCGTAACGTTCCCGCATTTGAATAACTGGACCATCGCCCTGTGCTATCCCGCGACGTGGATCACGACGTCCGTGCTGTTCGTGATCTATTACAAGTGCTTCCGCTGGATGCCGGAGATCAAGCAGGCGTGAAGAATGCATGATTTAGAAATTCATATTGCACAGCTCGTCGTATTGCTTACGAATTCTAAGAAATTCAAAAAATATTCTGCATAATCGAAAACGTACTCTTGCATTTTTGCTGCCGTTTCGATATAATATGGGCAACAAATCCGCAGGAGGTCCCGAACCATGGCAACGCTTCTTGAAACCGACATCGCCCATCTGAGTGAAAACATTGCGCAGCAGTATGCCATCCCCGCGCAGTATTTTGAAGACCAGAGCATCAAGCGCGGCCTGCGCAACGCGGACGGCACGGGCGTGCTCATCGGCATCAGCAAGGTCGGCAGCGTGCAGGGCTATTATATGATGGACGGCGAACGCGTCCCCATGCCCGGCAAGCTCTATTACCGCGGCATCAGCGTCGAGGATATTGTCGAGGCCCATCGGAAAAGCGGCACGTTCGGCTATGAGGAGGTCGCGTATCTGCTGCTGCTCGGCGCTCTGCCCACGCAGGCGCAGCAGAAGCGCTTCAACGACGTGATGGCCCGCGCGCGCACCATGCCCGCCGGGTTCACCGAGGATATGCTCCTCAAGGCCCCCAGCCGCAACATCATGAACCAGCTGGCCCGCAGCGTCCTCGCCCTCTATTCCTATGACGACCGCGCGGACGATACCGCGCTGGACAACGTTCTGCGTCAGTCCATCGGCCTCATTGCGCGCTTCCCGCTCATCGCGGCGAACGCCTTTGCCGCCAAGCGGCATTATTTTGACGGAGACTCCCTCATCCTGCACAATCCGGAGCCGGAGCTGTCCGTCGCCGAGAACATCCTGCGCATGATCCGCCCCGACGCGGGCTATACGCTGGAGGAGGCGCATCTGCTCGACCTCATGCTCATTCTCCATGCCGAGCATTCCAGCAACAACTCCACCTTCGTCTGCCGCGCCATGACCTCGTCCGGCACCGACACCTACAGTGCCATCGCGGGCGCGGTCGGCTCCCTGAAGGGACCGCTGCACGGCGGCGCGAACGCCAAGGTCATGCAGATGTTCCGCGATATCCGCGAACACGTCGGCGAAGCCCCGGACGACGCGTCGCTGGACGCGTATCTGGATCGCATTCTCGACGGCGAGGCGGGCGACCGCTCCGGCAAGATCTACGGTCTGGGCCACGCGGTCTATACCATGTCAGACCCGCGTGCCGTCGTCATCAAAAAATATGCCGCGTCGCTGGCCGGAGCCAAGGGTCGGCTCCGTGATCTGGAGCTGATGGAGCGCGTGGAAGCGCGCGGCATCGAGAAGATCATGACGCGCAAGCACCAGTCGATCCCCATGTGCGCGAACGTCGACCTCTATTCCGGCCTGATCTACAGTATGCTGGAGATCCCGGAGGATCTGTACACGCCGCTGTTCGCCACGGCCCGCATCGCCGGCTGGTGCGCGCACCGGCTCGAGGAACTTGCCACCGGCAACCGCATCATGCGCCCGGCTTACCGCGCCATGCTCATCAAAGAGCCGTACATCCCCGTGGACGCACGGACATAAAACAGATTGAAAGCCCGGCTCCTGTGCAGAGCCGGGCTTTCATTTTTTATTACTTTCTATTACGCATTCGCACGGTCCATCAGGATGATCTCCACATCGGAAGAAACGCCGCCGCGGTAGATGGTCAGCGTGATGGTCTGGCCGGCAGTGAACTGGTTCTTGACGCGGTTGAGCTGCTCCATCGTCGTGACGGAGACGCCGTTGATGGCGGTGATGATGTCGCCCTCGGAAATGCCCTTGGCGGCAGCGTCGCTGTTGCGGTAAACGCGCGTCACATAGATGCCCTGCGGCAGACGGTAATAGATGCGGTACGTCGCGGGGAGCGTCTCGCCGTCGATGCCGATGGCCGGACGGCCGGAGACATAGCCCTTTTCGATCAGCTCGTCGATGATGGGCTTGGCCGTGTCGATCGGGATGGCAAACCCGATGCCCTCGACGGTCGTGGACGAGGAATAGAAGTTGCTCATCTTCATCGTGTTGATGCCGATGACCTGCCCGTAGCAGTTGATAAGCGGCCCGCCGGAGTTGCCGTTGTTGAGCGCGGCATTCGTCTGGATCAGGCTCATGGTGCGATCGTTGACGGTCAGATCGCGGTTGATCGCGGAGACGATGCCGTCGGTCATGGTGCCGCGCAGCGCCGTTCCGAGCGGATCGCCGATGGCGGCGACGCTGTCGCCGACCTGCAGAACGGACGAATCGCCGAACTCAGCGGCCTGCAGCCCTTCGGCCTCGATCTTCAGAACGGCAAGATCGCTCGTCTCGTCGCTGCCGATGATCGACGCGGTATATTCCCGGCTGTCCGCCGTCAGGACGCTCACGGCCTGCGCGCTTTCGATCACATGATGGTTCGTGATGACATATCCGTCCTCCGACATGATAATGCCGGTCCCGCTGGCCTTGCCGGACGGCGTGACGGTCACGATGGAGACGACGCTTCCGATGCACCGGCGGTAGATCTCCTGCAGGCTCAGCGCGCCCGCTTCATCGGAGGCGACGGTCGGCACGCCTGCGGGCGACTGCGTGATCGTCAGCTGCGGCAGATCCTCGGCGGCCTGCTGCGTCTGCGCAGGCGCTTCGGTCTGAACGGACGGTTCCGTTTCCTTTGCTGTCTGCGTCTGCTCGGTTGGAGCGGTCTGCGCCGGCTGCGTGCCGACGGTCAAAAGAAAGCCGGTATCCGACCGGTTGAGCGTCACGCCGACATCGCGCACCAGATGCACCGTGCCGGTCACGGCCAGCGCCAGCAGGCCCAGGATCAAAATAGCCATGACCCATTTTCCGGTGTGTCTGCGCCTGCGGTCCTCCATCGGCGTCGGCTGCGGCTGCCAGTTCTTTGTGGAATTGTCGTCATAGAAGCTGTTGTTGTCAAAGCTCATATCAGACACCCTCTTGCTTGGTTATGCACTTAGTATATCCCGCGGATTTGAACAGACATTGAACGATCTGTAAACCTTCCGTGCAGTCCGTCAGCGGACTGTGGGCAGCGTGAAGTTGAACTGCGTCACGCCGTTTTCGCTCGTGGCCCAGATATCGCCGCCGTGCGCGCCGACGATGGTCTTCGCGATGTAGAGGCCGAGGCCCCAGCCCTCGCGGTCAGCCGAACGGGATTTGTCGGCCTTGTGGAAGCGGTCGAACAGCAGCGGCAGCTCGTCCTTGTCGATGGTCGGGCCGGTGTTTTCGACGCTCACGCGGGCCTTGCCGCCGTCGACCTGCACCCGCAGGGCAAGCCTGCCGCCGTCGGGGCAGAATTTGATGGCGTTGTCGATCAGGTTATAGATGACCTGCGTGATGCTGTCGCGCTCGGCCCGCGTCCAGACGGGCTTGTCCGGCAGATCGACGCGCACGTCGAGATGCTTGTTATAGATCTTCTGCTCGAAGGTGATGAGCACGTCGCTCAGCTCCTCACCGAGATCGAAGCGCGTCTTCCGGCTCTCCTCCACGCCCATGGCCTGCAGCTTCGCGATGTCGAGCATATTGCGCACCAGCCGCGAGAGCCTGCGCACCTCGCCGGAGACGATCTGCATATAATGCTGCTGCTTTTCCGGCGGGATGGTCCCGTCGAGCATCCCGTCGATGTAGCCGCCGATGGTGGTCATGGGGGTTTTCAGCTCGTGCGAGACGTTTGCGATGAATTCCTGTCTGCGCTGCTCGGATTTTTCCAGAGAATCCGCCATGGTGTTGAAGGCGTTCGCCAGATCGACGACCTCCTCGCCGCAGCTTTCGGGGACCGTCACGCGGGTATCCAGCTCGCCCCGGCCAAAGCGCCGGGCCGCGTCCGCGACCTTTGCCAGCGGCTGCGCCTGCTGGTGCGACAAAAACGTCGCCGCGGCCAGCGCCAGCACCAGCACGATGATCGCCACATAGAAAAACAGGGACGAACTGCGCTGCATGAAATCCGTGATCTGCGTCATGTCGGAGGAGATGATGACATAGCCGATCGTCTCGTCCGTATCATTGGCGACAATGGGCCTGCCCGCGATGTATCGCCGTCCGTCGTGGATGCCGGCCAGCGTCCCGACGCGGAACGTTTCGCCGCTGGCGTCAATTTCGGTGATGAGATTCGCATCGACCTGCTGGCCGATATGTTCACAGTTAAACTCGTCGCAGGAGCACAGCACGACGAAGCCGTTTTCGTCGCAGACCAGTGCCTCGGCCTCGCCAACGTCGGAAAACAGGGACAGACTCAGCCGGAAGTCCCAGTTTTCCTCCAGCTCACCCGTCGAGTCATACGCCTCGGCCAGCGAGGCGACGGCGGCCGCGTCGGCGCTGAGCGTCTCTTTTTTATCGGTTTTCAGATACCCCAGCATCAGAAACCGGAACGAGACGCCCGTAAAGATCATGCAGACCAGCAGCAGCGCCGCAATGAGGGCGAACTGCCGGCTGAACATTGTTTTCATGGTTACAGGACCTCGAATTTATATCCGACGCCCCAGACGGTCTTGAGGCTCCACTTGTCCGACACGCCTTCAAGCTTTTCGCGCAGGCGCTTGACATGGACGTCGACGGTACGGCTGTCGCCGAAATAATCAAAGCCCCAGACCTCGTCGAGCAGCTGATTGCGCGTGAAGACGCGGTTCGGGCTGGACGCGAGATGGAACAGAAGCTCCATTTCCTTGGGCGGCGTCTCGATGCGCTTGCCGTCGACGATGAGCTCGAACGAGTCAAGGTCGATAATGAGCTTGTCGAAGACCAGACGGCGGGGCTTGGTCTTGTCGTCCTCGCCGCCCGCGCGGCGCAGAACGGCCTCGACACGGGCCAAAAGCTCCTTCATTTCGAAGGGCTTGGTGAGATAGTCGTCCGCGCCCTGCTTCAGGCCCTGCACCTTGTCGTTCGTCTCGCCCTTGGCCGTGAGCATGATGACGGGAGTCTTGCTGTCCTGCCGGATGGTGCGCAGAACGCTCCAGCCGTCCATCACGGGCAGCATGATATCGAGCAGCACCAGATCGGGCCGGAGCTGCCGGAACAGATCAAGTCCCTGTCCGCCGTCGGAGGCGATGCGGGTGTTGTAGCCCTCCTTTTCGAGATACATCTGCACAAGCTCGGAGATATTCGGATCGTCTTCGACGATCAGGATCGTTTTTGCCATAGGAGAAGCGCGCTCCCTTCTGATACAATATAATGAATATTATACTGCCGCTTCCTGCGTTTGCGTGAACATTTTGTAAAATCCGGTGCAGCTGTTTTTTCGGTTTCCGTTTTTGCCGGTTCTGTGGTATGATAATGAAAATTTCACCGAATCAGGAGGAGTTTCGATGATCCGCATCCGCGATCTCTCTTTGCCGCCGGACGGCGATATGGCCCGGCTCGTGCAGGCCGCTGCGCGGCAGCTGCGCATTTCTCCGAACGAGATCAAGCAGCTGGACCTGAAGAAAAAATCCGTTGACGCACGCAAAAAGAACGACGTGCGCATCATTTATACCGTCGACGTGGCCGTAAAGGGCCGGGAGGATAAAATCCTCAAAATGGCCCACAGTCCGAAGGCATCCATTGCGCGCGACACGCTTTACAGCGTCCCGCAGCCGCAGGCGCTGCCGGACAGTCAGCCCATCATCGTGGGCTTCGGCCCGGCGGGGATGTTCGCCGCGCTGGTCCTGAGCATGGCGGGGCTTCGCCCGCTCGTGCTCGAACGCGGGCAGGACGCGAAAACGCGGCACGAGGCCGTGTCGCGCTTCTGGCAGACCGGGGAGCTTGACCCGGAGTGCAACGTGCAGTTCGGCGAGGGCGGCGCGGGCACGTTTTCAGACGGAAAGCTGAATACCGGCGTCAAGAACGAGCGCATCGGCTGGATTCTGGAGCAGTTCGCCGAGGCCGGAGCCAGCGCGGATATTCTGTACGACGCAAAGCCCCACATCGGCACGGACGTGCTCTTCACGGTCGTGCAGCGGCTGCGCGGGACGGTCGAACGGCTCGGCGGCGAGGTGCGCTTCGGCGCAAGGCTGATCGGGCTGGAGCGGGAAAACGGCGCGCTGACGGCCGTGCGCTATGTCAAAGGCGGCGAGGTCTGCGGAATCCCCCTGAGAAAGGGATATGTGAATGCAGACAGGCTCGACGAGCCAATCTTCACTCCCACCACAAAGGAGGAGTCGGGGCACGACATGGCCATCACCATCGATGAATTGAAGAAGGTGATCGGGGAGGAATTGGCGGACAAGCTCGCCAAGGCGTCCATCGACCTCTATCTCCAGGCCGCAGACTACGCACGGGCCAGGGGAATCATCATCGCCGACACAAAATTCGAGTTCGGGCTGGACGAGGAGGGCAACCTTGTCCTGGCGGACGAGGTGCTTACGCCAGACTCGAGCCGGTTCTGGCCACAGGAGTCATACGCCCC
>OIZV01000858.1_pt1 | contig 12151 bp, 7 predicted proteins | sample 1588681 | NCBI WGS metagenome assembly OIZV01 (sample SAMN03283281) | human gut metagenome | biome: human-associated habitat; material: feces | host: Homo sapiens | place: Peru | collected 2012
CCCTCGCCGCCGGCCAGACTCCCGACCTCCTCTCCGAAGACCTCCGCCAAGCCCTACACCACCTCTCCTCCATCCTCGGCGAAGTCACCCCCGACGAAGTCCTTGGGAATATCTTTGAGAGGTTTTGCATCGGGAAATAGAAGAATCGCAATTATGACACTTCTTTAGAATTACGAAAATTTGATTGATATGGACAGCAAATTCACATGGGTTCCTCTATATGAGGAATTGGCACAGGCTCTTCTTCGATATAAAGAAGACCGCACTGAGCTTGTCGAATGGATATATGAGGACCTTGGCAAAGTGACAAGGGCAGACGGACAATCGCTTGTTGCATATCTAAAACAAAAAGATGGGTCTAGGATTATCGACATCGATCCGTTTTCAGTATTCGCCATATTCAACAGAAGTACGAGTTGGGAAAATCGAACTGAACTGCTGACGCATTTCAAGAAAAAATTTAGGTTAACTTCAACAATCCCTTCAGATTTCAACGGTATACCTACAGTTGACGCAAGGCGATCATTTTTCTTCTCTTGGAAATCAGACAATAGCAAGGCCATTCATGATCTGTGGCAATTGTTTGAGAAGGTCATTTCAGATCACTACATTTCAGAAGCATTTGATCAGGTCCTTGAAAATGGAATGCCCAAGTACAGCTTAACGATGTGCTTGTTCTGGATTTGTCCGGAAAAGTATCTCGCCCTCGATTCCAGAAACAGGTCATACTTAAACTCTTTTGGTTTTCCTAATGAGTTTTCGAAGTTCAATTATCATGATTATTCTGACCTGCTGACGCAGGTGCAGAAGAAGATAAACATTGGCGATATACCTTGTTCTTCTTTCTTGGATATTTCCTTCCGCGCATGGACGGAGGCCGCCTCGACCAATTACATACCTAAATTGAAATATAAAGAATACATTGACCTTCTTAAGGAAGCGCATAACTTAGTCCTTACTGGCGCTCCTGGTACTGGTAAGACACACATGGCTCAGGCAATAGCAGAAGAGATGGGCGCCGTGACCAAATTTGTGCAGTTCCATCCTTCGTATGATTATACGGACTTCGTAGAAGGGTTGCGCCCAATCGAGAGAAGTGACGGGCAGATGGGATTTGAGCGCAAAGATGGTGTCTTCAAGGAGTTTTGTCGAGAAGCTATCAAGAACTTGATTGACTCAGAAAAGAGCATTGAGAGTTTGACTAAAGAAATGTCGTGGCAGGAAAAACTTGACCGTTTTGTGGAAGATTCCATAGAAGAAGGGACTAAATTCAAAACGGTAAATGGAAGCGAGTTCATCATTTCTGAGATAAAGAGTCACTCTATTGTAATTCATAATGAGCAGAATGAGAAGACAACACAGGTAGCTGTAAATGCAGATGAAATACTAGAGTTACTTACTAATGAAGTCCCTTTGAATATCGTTAGAGATATTCGGAATTATTTCAACCGCAAGTTCGGGACGCAACCTGACTCTTACGCTTTTGTTATCACTAAAGCCATTCGAGCCATGAGACAGAAAATGCCTGTGGTGGAAGCGAATAAGATTGACAGAAAGCCCTTTGTGTTTATCATTGACGAAATCAATCGCGGCGAGGCATCGAAAATTTTCGGAGAATTATTCTATGCAATAGATCCTGGTTATAGAGGAAAGAAAGATTATCTGGTGCAGACCCAGTACCAGAATCTTGTACCTGAGACAGATACGTTCGCCAAGGGATTCTATGTGCCGGAGAATGTTTATATACTCGCAACGATGAACGATATTGACCGTTCTGTGGAAAGTATGGATTTCGCCATGCGCAGACGATTTGCTTGGAAAGAAGTAACCCCGACTGACACGGAAGATATGCTTGACACCCTATCATGCGCCAAGGAGGCCAAGGCTACCATGAACAGATTGAACAATGCGATTGCGGAGACTGACGGACTTGGTTCTGCATATATGATTGGTCCGTCCTATTTCCTGAAACTCGGCGAAAACGGAGGTGATTTCTTCAAGTTGTGGAAAATGAATATCGAACCTTTGTTGAAGGAATATCTACGTGGATTCCGCAAAGCCAACGAGATTCTCGACAGATTCAACAAGTCATACTTCAACACAAAGGAAGAAACCGCAACGGACCAAGTAGAATTGATAGATGAGGATTAATCTGACAGACAACAACATCAGGCAACCTGATGCCGTAACGTTCCAGAGGAAGGACGTGGCAGCATTGTTCCCAATCGCAGACAAAACGATTGCGGAATTGTGCAAGGAGAATGAGAATCTCCTTATTTTCCCTTACAGTATCGAAACGTCGTGCGACAAGATTTGTGACTCATCAGTCATGAGCATCCTGAATACCGGTGATCCCGATAAGGTGCAAATCACAACTGGCAACGTGATGGGCTTCATTGGCATTGAAAATCTACAGATAAAGATAAAATCGCGATTCGACAAGGGGCGTGATGACTTCTTTCTTCACTATATGCTTCAAAAGGTATTGTCTTTTAACCTTTTCGACCTCAAGCATAACGACGAGCAGGAGGATTTATTTGACTTCATTATGTTTATGTTCCCCTATCTCCTAAAAGCCGCCATGAACCAAGGAATATATAGGGAATATAAAAACTTCAAGCACAATGATTCAAATATTAAAGGTACTATCGATATCGGCCGACATATTGCCAGGAACTTTCCATTTGTTGGTAATATCGCTTACGCGACACGAGAATACAGCCATGACAATAACATGTCGGAACTGATACGGCACACAATTGAGTTTATGAAGACCAAACGGTATGGACAATTAGTTCTGAATATTGACAGGGAAACTATCGAGAACGTTAAGATCATTATCGCGCATACACCTTCATACAATAAGAATGAACGGAGCAGTGTTATCAGCAAGAATCTCCGTGCAAAGGTTCACCCATATTATACTGAGTATCGCCCACTCCAGACGCTCTGCCTCCAGATTCTCAGAATGGAAGAGGTTAAATATGGTGAAAGCAGCGACGAAATCTGCGGAATCCTCTTTGATGGAGCGTGGCTTTGGGAAGAATATGTCAACACCATCTTGAGTAATCATGGTTTCAAGCACCCCGAGAATAAGTTGCATAAGGGCGGAATTTACCTGTTCGACGACCATAGTGGCATTCGCTATCCGGACTTTTACAAGGACGATATGGTGCTTGATGCCAAATATAAGCGGCTTGGCAGTTATGACAAGGTCTCAAAGTTGGATCGTAATGATGTCCATCAGGTCATTACATATATGACTGCACTCAAAGCTGATAGAGGGGGCTTTGTCGCTCCATTGGAGCAGAAACAGTCTAAAGTTCCAACCTCTCACCTTCAAGGGAGCATGGCTACCCTATCAATTTTCGGCATCGAAATATGCAAGTCTGCCACTTCCTATGCGGAATTCTGCGAGAAGATGGGTGAAATGGAGGATAGATTTGTGGAATCTTTGAAACAGTTCTGAGAGGATAAATGATAATTTACGAGCAAGCCGAGCGCAGAGCCAAACGCAGTTTGAACTATGCCGAGGCGCAGCCGTAAATGCGGACGTTAGTCCGAATTTACCGACGCTTGACCGTTCATCAGCAAGGGTAAAAGTTCGTCGCGCTGCTTAGTGAGAACTGCGATTTCATTCCTTAGTTTAGACATCTTACGAAACATTGGTTCTACAATATCATTGAATTTCTTGATAGTGTCTTTGTTTGGGAGTACAACATCAAGATAGGCTACATCTTCTGGATTTATTGAAGGGTATGAAGATACTGCTGTGTCAGCTATGGAGGCTAAATACCTTGTGACTATATCTGATGTAAGAAAATAGTACACCATCAATGCCATAATCTTATTTTTTGCATCTAACGTAATAAAACCTGTAGAAACAATAAAGTTCTCTTTTGGCATAGATAACACACCATAATGTAAAAGTTTTGGCCTAACCGAAGAGTAGATAATTGTCATATCTTCAACTTTACGCTGTGCTCTGCTTGGTGCGGCATCAACTCTGTAATACTCCGTATGATTAATGTATCCTTGGGTTATGCTCCCTGTGTCTAAATACTCAATATGATGGTATTCACCTTTACTTATAGCCTTCTTGTTGATTTCGCACAAGTTATTCACACAACAGCATTGCCAACCAACAGGAATTTCTCTTTTGAGGCGTTCATTATAGGCCATAGCACCACCGCTTGATTTATACGGCTTGCCCTTCTCATTCGGGAAGTCAAACTGCACAAACCAATAGTCGTAGAGTTGCTTCGCCATCGCCTCTAAATTATCATTTATCCGCCGACTGACGTTTATCTTAGTGCAAAATGATAGTATCATATTGCCGATACACGCCTCCTCTGCTAAAGAGAGTTTCGGAATGGAGTATCGCATTATCTGATCCCTATCTCCACGAGGCATCTTGCTACCCTTTTTCCCTTTCATAACATAGTCGTAAAAAGTGTCTTGAAGTAACGATGCGTATAGAAATTCTTGAGAATGACCAGATTTCGCCCGAAAAACAAGGACATCAGCAGAAGCTCCACCTTCCCTATCGGCGAACCAAATTTTCTTAAGATATGGACGAATATTAGCGACTAAAACATCGCCACACTTATAGTGAGTAAGAGCACACTTCTGCGGAGGAAGATTTTGCGCGACACATCGTCCTTCTTTATTCGGAAGTAAAGAGTCTGTTGTAACATAATCTGTGAGCAGTACATTCTCCAGTGGAATTTTATCTGTCACAAAATATGCAATTTCGCACAATTGACACAACTGTAATCCCATTTCTTAATATTTTGCAAATCAAATAATTCTTTTTACCTTTGTCATTGGATTTTCAAAGCAAGGAGAGGCAAGCTCCAAGCTGATAGAATAACAGGGTTTGAATTTAATATTCTGCCCTGTTTTTTAGTATAACGGGCGAAGTAATCTTTCACTAAGCCGCTTTCAGCTTCCAATCTTGCTATCAAACATTTTGTTAAATGAAAATCCAAATTACTATCAGCTTGGAAAAGCGCCTTGATGATGATCACAAGGAAGCTTTTCATAAACAAGTACTTGTCCGCGGCCACTTTAGGGTAATCAGAGGCAAGAAAGTTTATGTAATGGCCCACTACCGCAAAAAGTAGGTGAGTATTAGCTTCATCTCGTCCGTTAGAGAGTCGCCGCTCGTAAGATTGGCGACTCTCTTTGTTCTCATTCATTGAATTTAAGACTATCCAGCTGCTTCATTATCTCCGCTTCCAGCCGGTGACTTTCCTCGAACTGAGCCGTAAGCTCAGCCTTGTAACCAGTCATCCTCTTGTTGAATTCCTCTGCGGTAATATCCACATAATCAATCTTGATATCGAAGTACTGCCCGGCGGAAAGGGAATAACCTTTCTCCTTAATCTCGTCATAGGTCACTGCAACGGAGAAATCATCGACGCTCTCCTTGTTCTGAAATACTTCCACAATCTTGTCCACCTCGAAATCCCTCAAGCGTCGTTTCTGATTACTGCCTTCCTTGTACTCTTCTCCAAGCTTGCTTGCATCGATTAGGATGACCTTGTCAGAACTTGCACTTTTATCGAAAAAGAGTACCGAAACATTAGTTCCCGTGGTAGCGAAGACATTAGACGGCATCGACACGCAACCATAGACAATCCTTTCGTTCACAATCTTCTCCAGAATCCTTTTCTCCACCCCGCTCTTGGAAGTAATAAATCCTGTAGGAATGACAATCGCTCCTTTACCCGTTGATTTAAGAGAATTGATAACATGCTGGATGAAACAGGTATAGATGGCCATCTTTGGCTTTGCCGGATCTATCTTGGCTACAGCATTCGGGACTCCAGCCCAGAACCTGACTCCGTCAGCTGCCAAAGTGTCCCTATATTCCGGAAAATCAAGTTTGAACGGAGGATTAGACACGATGAAATCAAACTTCTTCAACGTACCGTCAGGATTTCTGTGCGATGGTTCAAGGAGGGTGTTTCCCTGCACAACATTGGGGAGCGAAGCCGCGAAGTTGTTAAGAATCAAGTTAAGACGTAGCATCTCACTGGATTTTTCGGAAATATCCTGGCTGTAGATTGTACAGCGATCTTCTCCGATCTGGTGTGCAAGAGCCATAAGCAGTGTTCCCGTTCCAGCTGACGGATCGTAGCAGGTCACACCTCGCAGTTCAGCGTTGTCCCCTACAAGAAGCCTTGCCATTACTTGAGCGATAGCTCTCGGAGTATAATACTCAGCGTATTTTCCGCCTCCCGCATTGTTGAAGCCCTTGAGAAGATGCTCGAACACTCTTGAGAAGAAATCATATTTTTCGGTAAAGACATCTTCGAAATTGAACGAAGCCACTTTGCGCATCAGCGACTTTGCGAACTCGTCTCGTTTCTGCGTGTCAGTCACATAGGATGTAACCGCCGAAAAAATGTTCACACGGCTCTTTCCAGACGTGGATACAGAGAACGTGTCAGAATTAATCTTTGCGATGTCAATAAGCGTCGCATCTAAAAGGGTAGAAAAATCGCCCTTACCTGTGGCGTTGTAGAGATGGGCAAGAGTGTGCTCAGGCTTCAGTCTTGGCACCGAAGATGGAAGATAGCTGAACAGGTCTTCCACCTCCTCGTCTGTAAATGTGTCATATTCGGCATCCCATTTTTCCGCTCGCCTCAACCGCTCTCCATAGACCTTGTCCTTCTTGGCTTCATAACCGAACTTGTCATTGAAAAATTTATAAAGGAAGATTTCTATGACAATTTTATATTCACTTCCTGTTCCCGCAAGACCGAACTCTGCCGTTGTACTCTTGAGTGAATCAATCAAGGCTACCGTTGACTCTGTAATGTTTATATCGCTCATTTATAGATAGTTTCTCTGTTGAAAATATTCTGCTGTAATAAGATTGTTGATGAATTTGCGGTCAGAAAGCGTGGCCGGTATGCCCATATCAACCAGCTTGGAGCCGATAATAGCAAGCACATCCCTTTTGAAGGCATCCTCATTGTCGACAATATGGGAATTAAGGTATATCATATTGTCTATCTGCGACTTCATTTGTGACAAATTCTCTGCGATTTCGTATTCTCCGGAAGAGATTATAGGCTTCTCCCTCTTCGCATTCTCTTCTTCAATTCTCTTGTGGATGCGCACAAAACGCTCGTCTCCCCTATACTTCTTCTTCAGAAGATTATTGCGCCGGTTGATTTCACGGATTTTTGCCATCACGGTATCCATATACTCGATGCTTTCCTTCGCCTCCGCCGTGTTTTGTGGTACGAAGCCCTTCTTACGGAAGTATTCGCGGAACTGGTCGGCAAGAATCACATACTTGTCCTCTCCCTTGTCAAAATTAGCCTCAAATTCAGCCTGCACCTTGTCACAACGCTCACGGATGTCATTCACGACTATTCTCATTTCCTCCGGGACACCTTTCTTGAACTCAAAATCAAGTTCGGAGAGAGCTATGTTGATAATGCCAGAAACATCAGCCATATGCTCAGTGTTTTCCATCAAATTGATGCGTTCGATACGGTGACTTACCTCCGAAATCAGAGTTGGAATGCCGACTACCGCCAGTTTTTCAACCTTTGACTTAAGCTCCTCGTCACCGAATGCCCTGACCTGATTGATTATAGCCTTCGCTTCATTAAGAGTGGAACGGAGTGCATAGAGAGCGTCCTTGCTACTGATTTCGTCAAGCTCCTTGCGAAAATCCTCCGGGTTCTCACATGTGAAGTTGAAAAGGATATTCTTTATCTCCTTCATCTTGGAGATAACAGACTCTTTGTCCTCGATAATCACATTTCCTACTGGTGCATCGACTGGGACATCCGCCGTATCCACAGTGCGGTTCAACTCCCTTAGATAACGGTCGTTGGTTGTCTCAAAATTTTCCTTTATATCGACGAAATCAACCACATAGCCATATTTGAAGTCCTTGTATGGACGATTGACCCTTGTAAGCGCCTGCAACAAGTCGTGTCCGTCAAGGCTTCTGCCGAGATAGAGCTTTTTGAGCCTCGGCGCATCGAAACCTGTAAGAAGCATCTGGTTGACAATCAGCACATCTACTGACATCTGCTTCTTGAACCCTTCGATATAGGCCTTTCTCTCAAGTTTGTCGCCTTCATCATGCAATATAAGAGAAGCCTTGAGAGGCTTCTTGGGAGAACCATATGAAATCATCGGGTCTTCGAGCATCATCAGTTTTTCTTCCTGCTTCTTCTCGACATACAGAGACCGTGAGAATCTCTCCTGCCACAGACGATACATTTCTCTTGCCTGTGGATTTGTCCTGCAAACTATCATCGCACCGATACTTTCATCATCCTGTTCCTTGCGGAAACGGCGGAAGTCGGTGATTATGTAGTCAAGAAGAGCATTAAGATAACTATCGTGCTCAAGGATTTTGTTCTTGTCAATGTCGCTCTTCTTGATTTCCACACCTCCGGCCAACTTGTCCAATATGCTTTTTATCTTTTCCTTATAGACCGTTTCTATAGGCTCGCGCATCAACTTCAGGGTATATCCGTCAGAGATTGATTTGTCGTAGTAATATGTGTCAATGTAATTACCGAAAACGCGCCAAGACTCTCTTTCTTCCTTAAGAAGAGGCGTTCCTGTTAGAGCTATCTTTACGGCATCCTTATCAGCTTCAAGCAGGTTTGCAAGGAAACTCCCCTCAGGATTGTAGCCCCTATGCGCTTCGTCTATAAAGAACACCCTTTGAAGAGATGTGCTGTAACTGTTGTCCAACTGTATCTTCTCAGAGTCTTCCTTGAATTTCTGTATGTTGACGACCATTATCTCAGGCTTGCCCACGCTGTTCTCCACAGGGTCGATGCTTCTGAAATCTTTCATCAGTTCATTCCTGCTGTTCGCAGTTCTTACAATCAGTCCTCTAGATGCAAACTCATCGCTTGCCTGTTCCATAAGAGCGATGCGATCAACGATGAAATAGAATTTCACGGCAGTCTGCCTCTGAGCATAAAAATCCGTAAGGCTTCGCACGGAATAGTATGCGAGTGCGGTCTTACCACTCCCTTGAGTATGCCAGATGATACCGCTTTTGACTCCAGCGGCTAATTTTCTCCTGATGGCCAAAGATGCGAACAGTTGCTGATAACGCATCACGTGCTTTTCCAAAGAAACCTTCTTGCTGCCGTCGTCTTCTTCCGTCGTCTTGTTCACGTAGGCAAAACCATATCGGAGGAGAAACAGGAAACGCTCCTTGCTCAACATCGATGTCAGAATTCTGTTGGTAGGAGTAGATGGTTCTTTATTAGTCTGATAGTCAGGAAGATTTTTAATAACTACACAGTTGCGATGCTTGAGAACCCTTTTCTCAAGTTCCTCTGAGACCTCTTCATAAGGATAAGAAGAGACAAAGTTTTTGTCTGCCTCGCGAAAGACATTGAAGAACGCCTTATTCTCTGAGATGCAGCAATAAAAAGCCCCTTGAATCGGAACACGGTTGTCGTTATCATATTCTTGATTATTGGAGAAAATCATCAACTGCGTGATGTTGATAAAGCGCCTGAATGCCTTGTTGGACATTCTCTTGTTGATTCTGTCTCTTTCAGCGAGAATTCCATCGTGATTATTCGGTTTCTTGACTTCAATGAAGGCAAGCGGAAGCCCATTCACAAAACAAGTTATGTCTGGACGGAAACTGTCGCCGGTGTCAGAATTCTCACAGGTAAATTCCGTGGTTACGTGCCACTCGTTATTGTCAGCATTCTCGAAATCGACAAGTTTAAGACCACTGTTGGCAGAGAGTATGGTATAGAACTCTTTGCCCAGATCATCATTCCGAAGCATTCCGACTATCTTGTCAAGAATCTGATGGCTTCCAGTCTCATCCAATTCGGGATTCAATCGCCTGAGTGAGCGAAGAAATATGCCGGTCAGAATGTTTGTGTCAGGATTATAATCTGAAATGTCATCGAGATAGGTATATCCCAGACGACATAAGTGCAATGCCGCCGGCACTTGCACGCGAGTGTTTTCCGTAAAGCTGTTCATTTCCTATCATCAATCTTGCCAATTTACAAATTTAGCAAATTTTACCGACATTGAAGACAATCACTTCTGGTACCTCAAGATAATTATGGAGTATTAACGGAAATGATCGTTGTCATCACATTACTGCGTTTCTGGCGTAACAGATAGATAATAAGTCCATTGTAAATTATTACTTTGTGATAAAGACGGTCATTTGATGTAATAGTCACCGGCCCCTTGCTGGTTGCCAATCTGACAAGTAAACTAGACAAACAATCTTCTTAATCGACAAAATTACCCTAAAAAGCACCTCTTATCCGACAAAATTGCTTATTTTTGTTATCAACACCACTGTTGTTGGAAAAATTTCAATGAGGTTATTATTGTAACAGCTTCGACTATCCACCCGTTACTAATCACTATAAGATGCAGAACTATCACATATCATGTTATCCGCCATTCCAACACTCCCCTGCTGCTGAACAATTTAATCGACATCTACACTGTGAAAAGATGTTCACCAATAAAACTATCAGCACAACTTAGTCCTACATAGAGGTTTGTAAATAATGAAATAAGCTGAAAAGTGTTGAATACGTTTGGAAAGTCGCTTGGAAAAATGTAGCTTTGCAGCGAAAAGTCGCTTGAAAAAGTGTAACATGCTCAAACGTAAGATTGAAACCGTCCTTCAAGACTGGAAAAAGAACCCTTCAAGGAAGCCCCTCGTCATCAAAGGTGTCCGTCAATGTGGGAAGACTTTCTCCGTGCTGCGTTTTGCCGAGGAGAACTATGCGCACAACGTCTATATTGACTTCTATGAGATGGAGGAAGCCAAGGCCGCTTTCCGTGGCTCCAAGAAAGTGGATGACATTGTGATGTATCTCACCGCCATGATTCCGGGTGCCACGTTTGTTCCCGGAGAGACCTGCCTTATCCTTGACGAACTGCAGGAGTGCCCGGAGGCGCGCACCGCCTTGAAGTTCTTCAAGACTGACGGTCGGTACGATGTCATCTGCACCGGCTCCTTGCTGGGTGTCAGCGGCTACGGAACCAAGAAAAAGAAGAAAGACCAGAAGAAAGGCACGTCAGTCCCGGTGGGTTACGAGACCATCGTGGACATGAACCCGCTGGACTTTGAGGAATTCCTGTGGGCAAACGGCATCACGCCGGAGATCATCGACTTTCTCCACGAGTGCCTGAAGAAGGAAGTCCCCGTCCCCGAGGCCATCCACAACCGGATGAATGACCTCTTCCTGCAGTACATCGTCGTTGGCGGTATGCCTGAGGCTGTGGGTACCTTCCTGCAGAACCACGACATCGGCCAAGTCCTGCAGGTCCAGCGCAACATTGTGGACGAGTACAAGGACGATATGGTTAAGTATGCCGACGATGCGGACAAACCCAAGATCCGCGAATGCTTCGAATCCATCCCCCGCCAGCTGGCCAAGGAGAACAAGAAGTTCCAGTATGCGACTATCCGCAAGGGAGCCCGCTCATCGGAGTATCTGGGGAGCCTTCAGTGGATAGAGGACGCCGGCATCATCTCCAGATGCTACAATCTCACTCAGACTGAGCTGCCACTGGACGGCAATGCGGAAGACGATGTCTTCAAGGTTTATATGCGGGACTCCGGCCTGTTCCTCTCCATGCTAGAGCAAGGCACACAGTCTGATGTTCTGCAGGGAAACCTTCTCGGTTACAAAGGTTCCATCTTTGAGAACATCATCGCAGACGTTTTCTCCAAGATGGGCCGGGACCTGTACTACTATCACAAGGAGTCCGGGTTGGAGGTCGATTTCCTGATGCGCTACAAGGGACAGATTACCCTCGTCGAGGTCAAGTCCACCACGGGCAACATCAAGAGCACAAAAACCATCTTGAAGAATAAAAACGTCTATCACGTGAACAGCGCCATCAAGCTGGGCAGGTACAATGTCGGACGCGATGGCGAGACGCTTACCCTGCCGTTATATATGGCATTCCTGCTCACGGTGTATTGATCAGGTCTGCACAATAGCAAAAAAAGTCGTAACTTAGCAGTCGTAGCCTGATGCCAGGCTGCATTTGTTAACACCGGGTGCGTTTCCGCCCCAAAGCGGGGACGCACCTTTTATTTTTCTCACTTCTCCCCCACCAATCGACATCGATTCCCTTCTTCAGCATC
>OIZV01000859.1_pt1 | contig 12145 bp, 11 predicted proteins | sample 1588681 | NCBI WGS metagenome assembly OIZV01 (sample SAMN03283281) | human gut metagenome | biome: human-associated habitat; material: feces | host: Homo sapiens | place: Peru | collected 2012
TAACGGCGAGGCGGGTTATCTCCGGGTGAGTTATCGCGTTCAGCGCGGCGGTCGCCTCGGGGGAGGCAAAAGCCCTGCGGGCAAGCTCCCTGCGGTCAAGCTCGCCGTCAACTATTATGTCGCTGCCGAAGCGGGCGCACAGGGAATCCTTGACCGCTCTGCTCTCGACCGCTTTGCGCGCGAGAACGTCGGTGTCTATAATATAGTATCCTTTTTCTCTGAAAATATCTGCGGTGGTCTTGCCCGCGCCCGTCTGACCGGTCAGGCCGATGACAGGGACGGTGAAATCAAGGTCGATGACCCTGAACGCCGCCGAACGCAGCAGGCGGTTGTAGACCGCCAGACCCACTCCGCTTGCAACGGGGCAGCGGACAAAGGCTCTGGCACAGCCGATGGCGTCGACCTGCCGCAGGGCGTCAAAAATATTGTGCGCCTGGGTGTCGGGGCTGTCCGCCCTGCCATATTCGATGAATTTATAAAAATTCTTGCCCTCGCCCTCGAAGCATACGGCGCAGACCGTGTCTTTTTGAGCGAGCAGGAATTTTTTGTACTGTTTAAAGCTGCCCTTGATTATCGTGACCTCCGCGGCGGGGGCGTAATGCTTGTATTTCATGCCCGGGGACTGCGGTCTTTCGCCGTCCTTGAGCTTCTCAAACACCGCTGCCGCGATATTGACCTCGCCGAGCACCTCGCGAAGCTGCTCGACGGTCACTCCGCCCGGTCTGAGCAGGGTGGGAGGCTCGGTGGCGAGAGTGATAACGGTCGATTCAACGCCCACGGAGCAGTGGCCGCCGTCAACCACGGCGTCTATCCTGCCGTCAAGGTCGGCGAGCACATGCTCGGCGCAGGTGGGGCTTGGCTTGCCCGAGGCGTTGGCGCTCGGGGCGGCAAGAGGCAACCCGCTCTGCTCGATTATTGCCCTTGCACAGGGGTGTGAGGGCATACGGATCGCCACGGTCGACAGACCCGCCGTAACGGCATCGGGCACTATCTCCGACCGCTCGGAAATTATCGTCAGCGGCCCCGGCCAAAATCTCTCGGCGAGCTTCAGCATCCTCGGGTCGACCTTTTTGACCAGCGGAGGTATGGCGTCGAGCGAAGCGACGTGGACTATCAGCGGATTATCCTGCGGTCTGCCCTTGGCGGCGAATATCTTGCCGACGGCGACGGGATCGAGGGCGTTTGCCGCAAGGCCGTAGACCGTCTCGGTCGGTATCGCTGCCAGACCGCCGTTCTTTAGTATCTCCGCAGCCTTTTTGATATCTTCTTTTTCGGTTGATTTCAGTCTGAGAGTTTTCATTTGCTTAGGGTCATTCCTCACTTTTGAGCTTCTCTGCGGTGTCGGCGGTGATAAGAGCATCGATCAGCTCGTCAAGGTCGCCGTTGAGAATCGCTTCTATCTTATAGAGGGTCAGGTTGATGCGGTGGTCGCTGACCCTGCCCTGCGGGTAATTATAGGTGCGTATGCGTTCGCTGCGGTCGCCCGTGCCGACCTGAGCCCGCCGCTCGCCCGCAATGGCGTCGTGCTGCTTCTCACGCTCGGCCTCAAGAATTCTTGAACGCAGGATCTTCATCGCCCTGTCTTTGTTTTTGTATTGGCTGCGCTCATCCTGGCACTCGACCACCGTGCCAGTGGGCAGGTGGGTTATCCTGATGGCGCTCTCGGTCTTGTTGACGTGCTGACCGCCTGCGCCGCCCGAGCGGTATGTGTCGATCTGAAGGTCGGCGGGGTTTATCTCAACGTCCACATCCTCCGCCTCGGGGAGGACTGCGACGGTCACGGTCGAGGTATGGATCCTGCCCTGGCTCTCAGTCTCGGGCACACGCTGCACGCGGTGAACGCCGCTCTCGAATTTCAGGCGGGAGTACGCGCCCTCGCCCTCGATCATAAAGCTGATCTCCTTGAAGCCGCCGAGTTCGGTCGGGTTGGAATTCAGCACCTCGCACTTCCAGCCCTTTGCCTCGGCGTACATGGAATACATCCTGTAGAGCACGCCCGCAAAGAGCGAGGCCTCCTCGCCGCCTGCGCCGCCCCTTATCTCGACGATGACGTTCTTGTCGTCGTTGGGGTCGCGCGGAAGCAGCAACACCTTGAGCCTTTCACTGCTCTCGGCCGCCCTCTCCCTGGCGCTGTCAAGCTCCTCAAGCACCATCTCTTTGAATTCGTGCTCAAGCCCGCCCGCGTCGAGCAGAGCCTTTGCCTCTGCGGCGTCGCTCTCGGCGGCCTTGCAGCGGCGGTATTCCTCGACTATCGGGGTCAGCGTTTTCAGCTCCTGCATGAGCTTCTTATATTGTTCAAGGTCGGCGACGACGTCGCTGCGGCACAGCTTCTCGTTGATATCCTCGAAGCGTTCCTCGACCTTTTTAAGTTTATCAAGCATAGAGCCTCCGAATTATTCCGCGCCCTCTCGCGAGAGCTTCCTGATATTTTTCTCGACCTTGACGCGCTCGAGCATGACCTCGCGGCCGCACTCAAGACACTTGATGCGGAAATCCGCGCCGATACGCAGCACGGTGAAGCGGTCGCAGCCGCAGGGATGCTTCTTTTTCATCGTGATGATGTCGCCCACTCTGATATCCATTATTCGCCCTCCGATAATCCGTAGAAGTGCTGAGTCCAACAGAGCTTGCCTCTGGGGTCGGGGTCGGCCGCAACGCCGAAGCCGACTTTGGTGTATATCGGGTTCATCAAATTCTCATAGTGAGTTTCGGAATTCTTCCACGCAAGGCAGACGGCCTCGGGGGTCTCGAAGCCCCAGCCGAGATTTTCGCCGACCTGACCGGCGGTGTAGCCCGCGTCCCTGAATATCGAGGAGAAGTATTTACCGCCCGGGCGGTAATGGTCATGGTCGCCCGACCACGCCATCTCCTCGGCTCTGGCACAGGACATTATGGTCAGCTCCTCGTCAAGCTCGAGCGGCGCAACGCCGCCCTCGGCGCGGTAGCCGTTGGTGATGCGGAGAATTTCGTTTATATAGCTGCGGTATTTCTCGCGGTTAGCCTTTGCGGCGGGCAGCAGCTCGGCGTAGGTAGCTCCGTAGCCGAAGCGGTTGCATTCGACCAAGTCCGTTCTCTCGCCCGTCTTCTTTTCGCTGCCGTCGGCGAGCACCTTATAGATGAGCGTTATATTTTTATTCACTACAACGCCGTATTTTACTTCCCGCTCGTTTTTGACCTCGGTGCGCTCGACCTCGGCGGGCTTAGTCGCCTTGGTGGTCTTTGTGATGCGCCTTGCAGTAGTCGGCACACTTTTGGCCGTTGTCGGTGCCACCGTGGTAGTCTCGGGGAGAGTAGTGGTCTCCTCCGTGGTAGTCTCCTCAGCCGCGGTCGAGGTTTCGGCGGCGGTCGTTGCGGAGGCATAGGTACTCACGCGCCGCTTCAATCCGCATGAAGCGAGCGAAGCCACGGCAAGAAGCACCGCTATGACCGCTGTGATTTTTTTAAGCATTTCTCATGTTCCTTTGATTTATTTAGTGATATCGAATTCGAGCACTGCGGTGAAAACTCCGCCGCTGCACGATACGTTGAAGCTGCCGCCCTGCATCTCGGCAAGGCTCTTGGCTATCGACAGCCCCAGCCCGTGACCCTCGGTGTGACCCGATTCTTCCGCACGGTAGAAGCGGCCCATCAGCGTGTCGCCGTCGATATCCTCCATAGTCTCTGTCAGGTTTGTGACCTTGACGACCGCCTTGCCCGACTCCTCATAGAGAGCGATATTGACGTCGGTCTCATGCATTGCGTATTTACAGACATTGGAGAATATGTTTGAGAGCAGCCGCCACATGCTCTCGCCGTCGCACATGACAAACAGATCCTTCTGCGGCAACGACATACGGGGTAGCAGCCCGCATTGCTCGAAGTTATACATGAATTCCTCGACCGCCTGAGTCAGGGCGATGTTGAGGCTGGCTTTCTCAAGATTTATCTTCCATGTGCCGGCGGTTATCTGCGACGCCTCTATCAGCTCGTTGACAAGGTCCGAGAGCTTCTGAGTGTGGCGCTTGAGCACACCCGCGTATTCGCGGCGCTGCGCCTCGGTCAGATCCTCACGCTCGAGCAGCTCCGCAAAGCTGGATATCGAGGTCAGCGGAGTTTTGATATCGTGCGAGACGTTGGTCAGCAGCTCGGTCTTGAGCTTCTCGGTCTTTAGCTCCTGCTCCATCGCCTTGTTGATCTCTTTTCTGATAAGGTCAAGGTTTCTGCCGTGGGCGCGGATGCTCGATATCGAGAGCTTGCTCGCTATATCGTCGCCGAGCACGCCCTCGGCGAGCTTCTGCCCCTCCTCCTTGACGTAATGCAGGTTGATGGCTATCATCGAGAATATCGGGATGATTATGAGCCTTGTGAGCGCCCAAAGCACAAGGAATACCTTGAACACCGAGTCGGGGGTGAAGGTGTTGTCTATCAGGCCGAAATACGCTGTGAAGCTGAGGATGACCGCCTCGGAGAGGATATACAGGACAATGCCGAATATCAGCTTCCTGAATATGCCCGAGCTGCCCTGAGCCTTTGCCTTGCGCTTGTCTCTGGGGGTGCGGCGCTTGATATGCTGATAGATGCGGTAGGCTATCATGCTCTTATATAATTTGCCGAGCTTTACCCTGACAGACAGCGTTGACAGGAACGCCATGAGCACCAGCATTATGACGACACAGACGATAATGATAATGACGTTGTTGACGACCATGCCCGTATCCGCCGCGGAGGTCAGCCCTATGACTATCCACGCCGTGACGAGCGTGACGAGCATGAATGCGGTGCAAAGCTCGATCGGCATTCGGTCGACGAAGCCGGGTATCACCTCGCCTGTCTCACTGTTGCAGGTGCCGGCGTTTATCGTGATAAAGACCAGCAAAACGATTATCGCGGCCACTACAACGGCAAGGGCGAGGAAGAGGAAGTATTTGAGCGAGTCGGCAAGCTCTATCCATTGGAACGCCTGCTGATATTTATCCCTTGCCTGCAACTCGCTGTTGACCACTATGGAGTATTTCAGCCGCAGCGTCGCAATGCCGCTCTCGCCGCCCGAGAGGAAGAAATCCGAGCTGCCGGAGTAGTCGAGATCCTCGTCTTTATATCCGCCCTCCGGCACGGCGGGGTCGGAGGCGTAGTTTGAGAACAGCGTCTTGCCGCCGATATCGGTTATTGAAAAAACGAAGTTGGTCTGCGAGGGTGAGAAATTCGTTTTATAGTAGTTTATGCGGTATTCGTCGTTTGTCTCGATAAGGCAGGAGTAATAATCCCTTGCCTGCTCGATATCGTCGAGAGTGTATTGCTGCACGGCGATGCTCTTGGCGGTGCTGCCGTTATCGCCGCTGTTGTAGAAGCCGTATTGAAAAAGATAGGCTATGCCCAGCACGCAGCCGACGGCGATGACGGTCATGCAAATGAGTATCGTTATCACCGTGGAACGGTCATAATCCGAATAAAACTTGTTTTTTGCCATTCCGATGCGCCTCCCGCTTATTTCTTCTCCATTTTGTAGCCGTGGCCCCATGAGACCTTGAGATAATCGGGTCTTGCGGGGTTTATCTCTATCTTTTCTCTCAGGTGGCGGATATGGACGGTGACAGTATTCTCCGAGCCGAACGGCGTGTCGTTCCAGACCTTGCGGTATATCTCCTGCGGGGAGAATACGCAGTCCAGATTCTCAAGGAAGAATTTGAGCAGCTGCATCTCGGTCGGGGTCAGGCTGACGGGCTCGCCGTCAACGGTGACGGTCTTTGACTTGTCGTCGTATTCAATGCCGCCGTTGCAGAGCTTCGAATCCCTCTCCTCCGGCTCGGTGGCGCCGCCGAGGCGCTTATAGCGGCGGAGCTGCGAACGCACGCGGGCTATGACCTCCACGGGCACAAAAGGCTTGGTTATGTAGTCATCCGCGCCGGCGTTGAGTCCGCTGACCTTGTCGAAATCCTGGCTCTTTGCCGTGAGCAGTATCACGGGGATGTTTGAAGTCTTTCGCAGCGTTGACAGCGCCGTGATGCCGTCCATGACGGGCATCATAACGTCCATTAGCAGCAGACTTATCTCCTCCTTGGCGATGATGTCGAGCGCCTGTGAGCCGTTCTCCGCCTCAAAGATGCCGTAGCCCTCGCTGGAAAGATAAATTTTGAGCGCCGAACGGATATCGGGCTCGTCGTCGCAGATAAGAATGTTGTACATCGTTTTACCCTCTCTTTTCTCTTTTGTATATTACCACTTTTTTTGCGGGCAGCGCTGCCGGATGAATGCCGCCTTGAACTCCGGGTAACAGCCGCATTTCATGCAGGTGCCGCTTACAAGCGCCTCGCATTCCTTGCAAATGCCGAGCCGCCTTATATACTCCTCATCATCCGCTTTGTCATAAGCGTGGATTTTCTCAATGCGTTTTCTTATATCCTCAAGGGTGTCCGCGCCGCCGCTCTCGCGCAGCAGGCAGCGCAGACATACTCTCTCTTCACTCATTTTATGATGAATCTGACCACACTGCACGGGGGCAGCTCGGCGGTGAAGCCGTCGGCGGTCGGCTCAAAGGCGGTGAATTCCCTTGAAACGACTGCGGTCTTGTTGTCAAAGGTGTTGTATTCGTCCATCTTGCCCGTCAGGATCTCCGCAGAAACAGAGCTGACGGAGAAATCGGCTATCTGGCACTTGATCTCGGCCGCTTCGTCGGCGGAGGTGTTGGCTACCGTCGAGCAGATAACGCCGTCCCCGTCCACCGAGGCGCTCTCGATGAGCTGCGGCAGTGAATAATCGTCGGTGCCGTTTTTGCCGCTCGTGATGAATGAGCCGAGCAGGGTATTTTCCTGATGCTCCTTGAACATCTTGAATACATAATATGTCGGGGTCAGCAGCATATCCTCGCCGTCGGTCAGCGCGACCGATTGCAGCACGTTGACGGCCTGGGCGATATTCGCCATGCGGATGCGGTCGGAATGCTTGTTGAAGATATTCAGCGTCAGCGCCGCGACCATTGCGTCACGCATGGTGTTCTGCTGATAGAGGAACCCGGGATTAGTGCCCGGCTCCACGTCGTGCCATGTGCCCCATTCGTCAACTATCAGGTCGACTCGCTTGTCGTGATCGTAGCGGTTCATTATCTCGATATGGCGGGTGATTATCTCGTCAATGTGATACGCCTTTGTGAGCGTGGTGTAATATTCGTCGCGGGAGAATTCGGTGGCGCTGCCCTTGTGACCCCAGTTGTGGGTGACGGTGTAATAATGCAGCGACAGACCGTTCATGTGGTTTTTGGCGTTCTTCATCATCGTCTCGGTCCAGTTGTAGTCCTCGCCGTTCGGGCCGCAGGCGACTTTGTATATCCAATTATTCTTCGAGTCGTAATTGCGGACATAGGTGGCATAGCGCCTGTAGGTGTCGGCGTAGAATTCGGGGCGCATATTGCCGCCGCAGCCCCAGTTCTCGTTGCCGACGCCGAAGTATTTGAGCCTCCACGGCTCTTCACGGCCGTTTTTGCGGCGAAGCTCGCTCATCGGGGAGCTGCCGCCGAAGGTCATGTATTCGACCCACTCGCTCATCTCCTGCACCGTGCCGCTGCCGAGGTTGCCCGCTATGTAAGCGTCACAGCCTATCTGACTGCACAGCTCAAAGAATTCGTGGGTGCCGAAGCTGTTGTCCTCCACAACTCCGCCCCAGTGGGTGTTTATCATTTTTTTGCGCTCGGCGGGGTCGCCGATGCCGTCGCGCCAGTGATATTCATCCGCAAAGCAGCCGCCCGGCCAGCGAAGCACGGGAAGCCCCATCTCCCTGAGGGCGTTCACAACGTCGCAGCGCATACCGTTGACATTCGGCACGGGCGAATCCTTGCCGACAAAAAGCCCCTCGTAAACGCATCTGCCGAGATGCTCCGAGAAGTTGCCGTAGATATCCTTATTGATTTTTGAAAGCCGCTGATTGGGGTTGATAAGATATTTTTCCATACAGTATCTCCCTCTCGTCAGGTTATTGGTAATTGTTATTATATCAGCAATTATCGGATAAATAAATACTTTTAAGTAAAAATTTTTAAATTATGTTTAAATAAATAAAGCGGGGACGCCGCCGTTATTATTCCCCCACAACCCGAGCGCCCGCAAAAGGAAAACCGCCCCGAAACGGAGCGGCGGTCAGCTTTCGTCGGGCACATAGAGGATGATATCCTCCACGGCGCAGTCGAGTATGCGGCAGAAGTCGTCGATCTTCATCGTACTGATCCCCTTGCCTTTTTTAATGCGGTCGATAGTCGCGCTGCTTATCCCGTGCTTGACTATCAGCGCATAGGTGGTGACGTTCTTTGATTTTAATGTGTTCCAAAAAGGCTCATAGCTTATCAAAAAAAGCACCTCCCTGCGATTTCTTATATATCAAGCATAAAATTTATAATTGCGCTTGACAATAGTCATAATTATGACTATAATATTTGTATGAGAAGAAAAATGGTTGCTTTTTTGTGCTTGAGTTCATTTGCGGCATTAGTGCTCGGAGCGATAATATATGTGCTTTTTCGGGGGCAAACTGTTTTTACGGCTTTGCTGGAACGGTTTGGCATAGCTGCAGGAATATTTTCCGGTGCACGGATTCCTTTCGGGACATTTATCAGATATTATTTGCCCGATTATCTATGGTGTTATGCGTTTTGCTGTCAGGCTGTTGCGCTGTTTGAACTATTACGAATAAAAACACTCGGAGCATATTTTATGAGCGCGATTTTCGGAGCTGCATGGGAAGCTCTGCAATGGCTCGGATTTGTTTCCGGAACAGGAGATTTAGCGGATTGTGCTATGTATCTTGCGGCTGTGGCGACGGTCGTTGTGATAGAAAATCATTTCAAAAAAAGGAGTAGATTAAAATGAGAAAGGTTATCTGCGTTGTTCTTTCTTCGCTGCTGATACTGTCTTTTGTGTTTTTTGCAATAGGCAGCGGCAGCTCGGGTAAAACAAAAGATCAAGGCTCGGGAAGCGCGACCGGCTCGGCCGATTCCGCTTTGGGTGACTGCGAGGTTGAAATCAAGAGCTGTAGGCTTGCTAAGGACTACGAAGGCAAAAAAGTCGCTATCGTTACATACACTTTTACAAACAGATCGGACACCGCACAGGCGTTTTTCACCGCCGTATCCGACGCGGTCTATCAGGACGGAGTAGGATTAAATAAAGCTTATTTTCTTGATGACTCTGCTAATTACAGTGAGGATAATCAGACAAAGGCAATTAAAAAAGATTCCTCCATCGATGTTGAGGTCGCGTATGTGCTCAACGACAGCGACACGGATCTCGAAGTGGAGGTCAAAGAATGGATCAGCCTTAACGACGACAAAATAACCAAGACATTCAAAATTGCACAATAACAAAAGCGGGCTTCCTCGGCGACTATGCAGAGGAAGCCCGTCAGTCGTGTCGGACGCATTATTAACAAAATATCTCACAACTGTTAAAATTATATTCATACGCAATTAACAAATGCAGGTTAACATATAACCGTGGTCAGCGGGAGCCGCAACTCGCTGCCGCAGCCCATCGTAGGTGGGCAAGCAATACCCCTCCTCAATTCAACCCCATGCAGAAAAAGGTGCCTTCCGCACCTTTTTCTTGCTTTTAAACGCTTTTTGAGCGGCGGCAGCCGTAAAAAATCGAATGCTATTCCGAAGGCGGATTTCGGCATAATTTATGGGACGCCGAGGACGTGTCCCTCGGCAATGCCGCTGAAAGATTCCACTTGCCCTCGCCTCCCTCTGACGAGGGAGCTTTTAAAGTGCGTGACTTACGGTTATGGACAATTGACAGGCTTGCTATTGTTGCGTGAAAATCAATCCTCCGTTACGGCTGCACCGTGACGCCTCGCAGAGTGGCGGCGATAAGAGTTCAAGCCTCAATTCTCCTTCATCTTCTTTGTGAATACCGCTATGCCGACGGCACTCAGGATCACGGCGTAGCCGAGCACTGTCGGCAGCTCATGCACGGCGGCGGAGATATCGCCCGCAAGCGCGGCCCGCTCAAGCTCCACGGCGTGGATGAACGGCAGGGCGTTGGCGATATTTTTGAATACCTTGCCCATCAGGCTCACGTCAAACCACACGCCCGAGAGCCACGCGGTCAGGTTTGTCAGCAGCGCCCCGCATATGCCGCCCACCTGCTTGTCGGTCAGCAGGCTGCCGCAGAGCAGACCTATTGCGATATACAGCAGCGCCGCGGGCAGCAGGAACAGCAAAGTCCAAAGGATACCGACAGTCGGCTTCAGCCCTAAAATTAAGGCGGCGATATAGCAGATAACGCTCTGCAAAACGCTTATCGGCAGCATCGGCAGCGAGTAGCCGAGCAGGAAATCCGCCGCAGTCAACGGGGTCGTGAAGAGCCTGCGCTGGAGCGAGGTCTCCCTGTCCTTTGATATGAGCATCGCCGAGAAGAGCGACACGAACGAAAGGCCGAATACACATATGCCGGGGGTCAGCTTGTCAAGCTCAAAGAGAGCGACGGGCACATTCGCCTGTATCGCCGTGAGCAGGAGCAGCACAATGAGCGGGAATCCGAGGCCGAATGCCACGGTCAGCGGGTCACGGATAATTTCTTTAAAAGTTCTGTTTGCAAAAGTGAGCATCCGCATTATTTCCCCTCCTTTACGAGCTTCACAAAGGCTTTCTCAAAGTCTGATTCGCCTGTTTCTTTCAGTATTTCGTCCGCCGTGCCCACAAAGAGCAGCCGCCCGTCCTTCATAACGCCGATACGGTCGCTCAGCTCGCGGGCTTCCTCAAGGTAGTGGGTCGTCAGTATGACGGTCGCCCTGCCCTTGAGGCTGCGGATAACGTCCCATAATTCGCTGCGGGCAATAACGTCAAGCCCGAGGGTCGGCTCGTCGAGGAAGAGCACCTTCGGCTCGGAGACAAGCGCCATAGCTATGCTCAGCCTGCGCTGCCAGCCACCGGAGAGCTTCTTTGCTCGTTTGGCTGCAATTGAATTTAGGTCAAATTCGTCAAGCAGCTCCTTTACGCGCTGCTTTTTTTCGTCGCCCGAGAGGTCGTACGCCCCGGCGATAAGCTCAAGATTCTCACGCACGCTAAGATTCGGCGCGACTGCAGTCTCCTGCGGCGAAGTGCCGATCAGTGCCTTGACCTTTTGCGGCTGCTCGGATATGCTGACCCCGCATAGCAGCGCGTCGCCCGAGGTCGGGCGGCAAAGGCACGAAAGCATCTTGATGGTGGTGGTCTTTCCAGCACCGTTGACACCCAGCAGGGCGAACAGTTCCCCCTGCTCCACCGCCAGATCCAGACCATTTACCGCGACAAGGTCCTTATATTTCTTCGTCAGTTGTATGGTTTTGATCGCTTCCATCGGTTCTCTCCTTTTTCGAAAGCTTTTGGCATCACGCATTGCGCAACTTATGTTACTTATTATATTCGGCTTATGCACGGATGTCAATAGCAATGTGCCTTGCGCGAAGCTGTGGGATAATAGTTGGCGGGAAACCTATTTGTTTGAATTGAAAAAATGATACTAATCGGTTATAATCTTTATGACACAACGGTTGTTTTAAGAATAACCAGCAGCACCCGAAGGGAGGAATTGCCATATGCCGCCGAAATTCTTGTTTACAAGGGAAGAGATCACAAACGCAGCCCTGCGTGTAACCAGCGAGAAGGGAATCTCCGGTCTCACAGCCAGAGCCTTGGCTGCTGAGCTGGGCTGCTCCGTGAAGCCGATCTTCGGTCTGTTTAAAAATATGGAAGAAGTGCAACAGGAGGTCTTAAAAGCTGCGGATAAGCAATATCAGAGCTGCATCAGGGAGGAGATGTCCCGCGGGTCCTACCCGCCCTATAAGGCCAGCGGCATGGCCTACATTCGCTTTGCCAAGGAGGAACGGGAGCTGTTTAAGCTGCTCTTTATGCGTGACCGTTCCGGGGAGACGCCAGTGGAGAATACAGAAGAGATAAGGCCTCTGCTGGAACTGATTCAGAAAAATACCGGGCTTAGTGAGAAGGAAGCGTATCTCTTCCATCTGGAAATGTGGGTGTATGTGCATGGCATTGCAACCATGATCGCCACCGCCTATCTGGACTCCTCCCCCGTTGTGTTTATCACCTGCAACGTGGCAGAGAATCTGATCGGCAAGGACTCCTTCCAGGAGGTCGATATCACCGGCATCACCATGCCCATTACCAAGTGCAACTTCCTGGTCA
>OIZV01000862.1_pt1 | contig 12100 bp, 19 predicted proteins | sample 1588681 | NCBI WGS metagenome assembly OIZV01 (sample SAMN03283281) | human gut metagenome | biome: human-associated habitat; material: feces | host: Homo sapiens | place: Peru | collected 2012
TGTATAAATTTAGGTTGTACGTTGTATTTCCCCTTCCGGTATATACTATGTTAGATTATATACGGAAATAGCCTTTTTAAGCCCTACAAGGCATCTAAAATCGATTTTAGTTTATATCTTGATAAAATACTTGATTATATCTGTTTAGTGTCTTAAAATCGAATATAAGCCAAAACTTTACATTTTACGATATTTGTATAAAATAAAAATAAAGTGTGTGATTTTGATTGTGGTTGTGATTCGGTTATTATATAATTGACTCAAACGAGGGTGGTGACCATCACCGCACTTTACTACGGTAAAGTAAACGAGGAAAGTATGGACAAGAATTTGAAAAAAGTAGCAACCTATGGTATTGACCCCTGCACACCGCTTTGTGACGTTAAGACGGCACGTGAGCACCTGAAAGACTGCAAACCATATATCGTTGACGACGCCGTTAGCGCGTTTGAATCAACAACATTGCATACATTGACTGCCATTGAATATATTAACGTTGAATGTGGTCGTGACGTCAACGCGGTTTCGTGTTGTGGTTATGTATGGACAGGTCTACGGACGGCTGAACGTTGGTGGTTCTGCTACGTGTTTAATACTTATACCGGTGATTCAAGCATTTTGGTTGTTGATGGCAACGACGAAGAACACGAATATCAATTATAAGAGAGGTCACAAAAATGTCAATGCCTTACTTAATAAGAACAGACCCGAAAGACCCGCGCGGTGATAGGGTGCAAATAATCACACTCGGAGAGCCTGCACCGATACCCGTTTATTCTATATGCGACGGTTGCAAGAACTCGGCGGGGTGCAGTTGGAAGCCGTTAAAACCGCCGTACACGTCTTGTGTAGATTACAAAGTAAACAGGTAAACTCTACCTGTTTAGTATACTTTATTACACTAAACTGCTAACGCGTTAAACTCTACCTGTATAGTATACTTTACTACGCTAAACTGCTATCGCGTTAAACTCTACCTGCATACTATACTTTAACACATTAAAGCGTTAGCGCATTGAAGTGTTGCACGTCACTATAACGCGCGATAAGTTAGTGCTTAAAACTTGTGCTTAAACCTTGTTTAGAAAATAAAACAGGGTTATGCAAAATTTCGCTTGACAATTTCCCCTTGTGGGAGTAATATGTGTTTATAAGGGTTGCGACCAGCGCAAAAGGGCTTGCATGTGCAAGTATAGGTTATATCAATTATGGCAAACATTAAACTTGAAGTTATCGTTAGAAACAAAACGAACAGGCACAACGGCAAACAGTTTAAGACTTATGCAACGAAATTGAAAGATGGCAAATGGTGTGAAGTACGATTCACGCGTGACGTTACCGAATTGCCGGTTGCTTACAGTGAACTGATTTGTGAAAGTGAAAACGTGAATTTTGACAGACGTAATAAGTATCCTATTTGTTGGATTAAAGGTGTCGTGTCTATTAAGCAGTTGGAAAGACCGGTTGAAGATATGACGCAATACTTTGAAGAAGTAAATGAGTGATTCGATAGAATACGGTGTACTTAAAATAATGCGTTATAACGCATTAAATGGCACTTGGTACAGAATAGCGAAATATAATGATAATTGGTATTTTGTCCACGTGTCGCGTAAGAAGTTATCACATTGTCCTTGTGGGTTTACGCGGAATGGTAAGAAATACTATCTTTACAAAGGTTGTTTTATCATTTCGTCCACATCGACGATTGATATAATTTGATTTCGTGATTGACAGAAGGTGCATAATGTTGACGTGGAATGTCAACGCTTTAATTAGTCCACGCAAGTGGCACGTCACGACAGAAAATGTTATGTGCACGACGCAATCGGGTGGTGGTGGGGAATTAATTTATGGCAAGAATATCATGGCGAAAACTCGGAATAGATAGAATAATATCACAGAATATTGAAAAAAACCCGTTGGTTGCAGCGAATGCAGCAAAGATTTGGGAAAACGCTTACAGGCAAGCCTTGCGACGTGCAAGAAAAGCCGGTGTGCAGGATATCAATATTTCACGTGAATTATTTGTTTCAAGTTTTTATAAGACAGAAAGCGGATTATTTAGGTTTAGTGAAGGAACAACCTTTGCAGAAGTCAATCGAATACAGATTCAAGATAAATATGCGGAAGACGCACAGAAAGAACTGATTAAAGCAAGGTTTGCAGGAATGGCAGATGCGTATCCAAAAGTCAATGATATTCTTGACGATTATTTAAGCGGCAACATATCATACGACGAATTTCGTGATAAAATTAAGGAATTTCGTGAAACAGACGCGGAATATCTTATCAGGGCAGGCAGTCCATCATAAACAGAGATTTCTTTATACTTAATAGGCGGTTACAATGTGGGAAAGCAGTAAATTTTTTAGTGAAAAATATATATCAACAGGTTGGAATCTTAATTTCGCAAACAGTTTTCCCCATTGTGATTACGTCGCATGTGACACTGAAACAAAACTATATTATGACGGCGAATTACTGTCAGAAGACAAAGCATACGAATTATACAGGGATAACGGGCAGAAATGGGTGCGTAATAATCTTGAAGTTAAAGCGTATGCTTTTATGATATCAGATGGTGAAAACTTTGCTTTATTTCAAAACGCAACAGATTTCTTGACATGCTTGTCAATGCTAAACGTGAAAAGGGTGTTTTGGTATAACGCAAGATTTGACTTTGCAATATTCGATTATTATTTCTTATCGAATGGTTGGAAAGATATTTCGGTTGAAATTGAAGAATCGAAACGTTATAAGAAAATGCCGACGAACACCTTTCAATCATTAAATGGTGAATTCGGTCAGCGATATTCAATGAGAATATGGAAGGATTATATCAACAGAAGATCACAACGTAAAGTGCATAACTTTTCAATGATTGATATTTGTAATATCTTTTCCGGTGGCTTGAAGAAGAACCTTGAAGATTGGGAGATTAAGGACAGGCAAGGCAACGACGTTCGCAAGTTGGAAATGGATTACGTTGAAGGCAGTGTTGAAGACGACTTACAGTATATGATAAACGACACGAAAGGTCTTTATTTGCTTGCAGAAAAAATCAACGAAACAATGAAGAAGATTACAGGTTATTCATTGTTCGAAGGTGATTATATGACAGCCGGTGGTTTAGCAAAAAAGACGTTGTTAAAGCATATGTTTTGGCACAGTGATTACGACAATGTTCGTGCTTTCAAAATGTGCTTTCCTATCACGACAGACGAAGATAAGGATTTTCGTTTTAATCACCTTTATTTGGGTGGAAAATGCTTTGTGAATCCGTATAAAGTAGGGAAGGCACAGGCAAAGATTTATAAGTACGACGTCAATTCAATGTACCCGGATAAAATGCGTAACATGTTATATCCGTTTGGTGCGCCGGTGAAGTTGAAAGACTTGCCGGAAGACCGGAAAGGAAAGTGTTACGTATTGAAGATTAAAAACCTTTTCGGTGCTTTGAAAGAAAATTGTGTACCGGTGTGGCAAGATGTGTTGACGGGTGATTACGTAGAAATTATTCGTGAAGATGAAATACGTTATATTTGGCTTGAAGAACTTGAAGAACTTGAAAATTGGTATTGGCTTGAATATGACGTAGTAGAAGTTTTGGAATATCAAGGACGTTTTCCACGCGGTGTCAAGAATTACGTTGATACGTTCTATGAAATGAAGTGTAAGGAAAAAGGTGCAGTTAAGCAGGGTGCTAAACTTTTGTTGAATAGTGCGTATGGAAAACTTGCACAGAAGATTGAACGTCAACAATGCAATTACGAATTAGACGAATATGGTGTGGTACACCTTGTAAAAAAGGGTGTTGAGATTGACGAAAACGCAATGCTATCAGTGGTTGTTGGTAGCAGAATCACAGCGTTAGCGCGTGTGAATCTTATGTCTTTTATTCGTAGAATATGTGCACCGAACATTAAAGAAAATTTCGTTTATTCTGACACTGATAGCGTACATGCGTTAACGCCGTTTGACGATTGTGACGATAAAGCACTTGGAAAAATGAAGTGTGAAGGTGTGTACGACCGTGGGTTGTATCTTGCACCAAAGACTTATTTAATGTATGATGGAAAGTATGAAGTGCATTGTAAGGGTGTTAATACAAACATAGTAGCAAAAGAAATTGAAGGTAAGGATTTTAACGACGCGTGTGATATCTTTAAGCCGTTAAGAACGTTTAGGTGTCTTACCGGATTGAACGTGAAAGGCGGAAAAGCGTTGATATACGTCGATAAAATGATATTAAATGACAAAAATATGTTAATTCAAAAGGAAATTAAGGGTGAACTTGAAGAAGTGTATCCCGAAGGTTGGTAAGAAATGGCAAGGAAAGAAATGATTAAAAAATTAATAGAAATTAAAGAGGAAATTGCCATAAATAGAGAAAGCGAATTAACAGAGTTTGCACGGGAAGACGCTTATAAGACACTTGTAGAGACAATTATAACCATACGAATAAATTACGGAGAGTGAAAAATGGAAAGTAAATATGATGCACTTATGAAAGATTACAATGCAACATTAGATATGTGTTTTCATTTATTTTATAGAATAAAAGAATTGGATCTTGAAAATAGAAGTTTGAACTTAAAACTTGGTACAATGCATACTAATTTTTCAAGTTTTGTGAAAGAACTGAAAGCACGTGTTAATGCAGACTATGTAGATGGTAAATTAAATAATAATAAAGGTAATTTGTCATGCAGAGATATTGACGAAATATTAAAGGTGTATAAAAATGGAAAGTAAATATGAAATGAAAATTAATGGTTACAGAGTTGAAGTGTTTTTTGATTCGTCAGAAGGTTGGTTTGTCAGATTGGGTGACGTTAAGGATATAGTCGAACGACTGACTTATATCAACGATAACTTGAAACACGATTGCGATATGTGGAAGAATGGTTATCGTAAAGTTTATAAAGAATTATGCGAAACGAAACAAAACGAACGTCAAAAGTTTTTTGACGAAATTAAAAATTTGTTCAAATAATTGTTGACAAATGTATAAAAAGGTGATATTATGAAAATAGAAAGTAAATATGGTTGGTTGTACGATATTTTCACGGATAAATTCTGTCAGCCGTTAGATTGTGGCGAATGTCCGTGTTATCGGGATTGTCACAGAAGTGAAGGCAGTAGGTGCAGTGAGATTTGGCGAAAATACTTGAAAAGGAAGTTAGAAGAATGAGTGAAGAAATAACTTACGACGAAAAGACAGTACAGGCAATCAAAGACGCTTACGAAGAAAAGTTAGCAGAGCAGATTAAGCAACTTGAAGAAGAAAAGAAAAAGGCTTTGGACGAGCAACAGGAACGGCACATTAAGGAACTTAAAGAACTTATTTTAGGTCGTGAAACAAAACCGAAAGAAGAAAGTGAAGAACTGTCGTATGAAGACGATTTAATGTCGAAGATACGGCAAAAAATAAAAAAATAAAAGGTAGGTACAAAAATGGCAGTAGCAAACAATTTCAAACCCGTTACTGACGGGGCAACATACCAGCCGTCCACTGTTGAAGAATTCAACAATATGATTGGTAAAGTTGGTAAACAAATGATTCGTGAAGTCACCGCGTTGAACCCTTTGAATGTGTTTAACAAAGGTTACATGCAGAAAGGTGATACGTTGGAAGTCGTTGTGACTAAACTTGTTGAATCAAGTGCGTACGACAGATCCGGTACTAACGCGTTGGCACGTAACACGGTTGAAAAACTTTTGACACGTTATAACAACGCGTGGTTGCGTCGCGTGTTTGAAACGACTGTTGATATTCCCGAAATTCGTCAAGTCCTTGTGTCCGGTAGTGACACATCCGATATTGCGACGAAGATTGTTTCTGAACTTGGTGAATCACGCACGGACGATAAGTATCAGCGTCTTAAAGCACTTTTGAAATGGGGTGCAACGGCAGGCAGTCTTGACAGCGCGCACGCAGCGTTTGTTGATGCAGGCGGTGTGAAGAAACTTGCAGACAACGCGCTTGACTATAAGGGTATTCTTAAAAAGATTAAGGACACTGTTTCCGGTATGAAATATGTCAACACGACTTTCAATGCGGTAGGTCTTAAACGTAGAACTTATGCAGACGATATTTATATCGTAATGCCGTATACGATTAAGAACGCAATCGACGTTGACGAATTGGCAGGTGTTTTCAACCTTTCCAAAACCGAACTTGCAGGTAGAATCATTGAGATTGATTCGAGTGATACGTTCATTTATATCCTTGACAGGAACGCAATCATTGATATTACGCGTATTGACGAAATGATGTCGCAGAAGAACGCGAAAGGTCTGTTTGTAAATTATTTCTACCACGTAGAAGATATGATGACCGTATGCCCGTTGTTCGACGCTTGTTTCTTTGATTACGCGGCAGCAGCGCAATAAGGTGAATTATGGCAACGAACACGCGACAAGCACGAAAAGACGCAGAACGCTTGCGTCAAGACTTATGTGATACTTACGATAATTGGTTTAGGTCACTGTTTTCGAACTCTGTCGTAGTCGATAATTTACCGTTAGAATTGCCGAAACGTTACTTACTTAAAACACTATACGAACAAGGCAGGATAGGTTACGATAAACAAACGAACTTATTCTTGCCTTGTACGGGTGTAGGTGTTGACGCTTACGGTTTACCGACCGCTTATAATTTAGTTGGTTATAACGGATTGGTGTTGCACAGACAAGCAGACGAAGTTTCGATATTGAGAATCAATGATACGGCAAGTGGGTTAATGCCGTTTGTTGATTTGCAGATTAATAAAATCGTTGAATTTGACGTAACGATTCGTCAGAATTTAGACGCGGTTAAGACAATGACGATTGCAGAAGTCGCAGACAGGGCAACGTTGTTATCAATGGCAAACATTGCAGAATCACGTCAGATTGGTGCAACAATAGCGTTCGTTAACAAGTCAGCGAATTTAGGCAATAATATTGCAACACAGCCCACAGGTGCACAGTTTTTAGTCGATAAGTTACAGCAAGCAAGAGTTGAAGTTATTGACGAAGTATTGCAGTATTTAGGTACAAGCGTTGCGAACACCGAAAAGCGTGAAAGGGTGCAAACGGCAGAAGTCAATGCAAGTCAAGGATTAGCCGTAGACTGTATTTCTGTAATGATTGATACATTTAATCACGACGCAGAAATTGCCGGTTTAGATTTGCGTTTAAGGGCAAATACAAGTCTTATGAAAGACAGGGCAACAGCAGAACAGGAAGTGAACAATGAACGAGATAAGTAAAGTATTAATTACAGCAGTGTGCACGTTAGTGCCCTGTTTTGTTGGTTTTATAGTAAGTTGGTTGAAGTCACGTCAACAGAAGATTGAACAGCAATCCGAAATAGACAACCTTAAACAAGCACAGCGCAAGCAGGAAATTGAAATTGAACAGGTGAAGAAACAGGCAACGATTTTACACTTGTTTATAAATTGCCCTAAATGCGGTGAAGAAATTGACTTGTCGAAGGTTGAAATTAAGCAACACGGGGTGATAGAATGATAGGATATACACCGTCACATTTGACAGAAAACGAAGTAATTCTTGAAAAGTTGAATCAGATTATTGACTACCTTACAAAGAATCCGTCTTATCAAGTGTATGCTTATAATGGTGGGTTTGTTGAAGGTACGTTGACGTATGTAATAGCAAATATTACGGATTCACGCAATATCAATGTTGCAGACGTTGTAATTTTCAATAACGGTTATTACGGTGTTATTTCGGAAATTACGGAAACGGAATTCACGTTGTCTTACGGTACGTCAGATAAAGGGCAAGACGGTATATCGACGTATTTCGTGGACGGGCACGTGGATAGCGAAACGACAGACGTATTACTTGCAGATATCAATTTACCGGCAGGAAGGCAGTTGCAGGTTGGTGATATCCTTATATCGTCTTATGCAGATACTTACGGCGAATGTGTAGTTGTTACAGCAATTCAATCAACAATGGCTTTAATCAATTATATCGGGAACTTACGCGGACAGCAAGGTGTTTCCGTTAAATCAATATTAATACAGGAAGTATAATTATGGCAGATAAAACTTATAAAATGACAGTTACATTGTCCGACGGTAATACTGTGGACGCAGGCACGTTTGTTGCGCCACAAGGACCGCAAGGCATTCAAGGTGTGCAAGGCAAACAAGGTATTCAAGGTGAAACAGGACCGCAAGGTCTGCAGGGTGTAAAAGGTGATACAGGTGAAAAGGGAGCAACGGGTGCAAAAGGTGAACCGGGCGCAACGGGTGCACCGGGTGTTTCGGTCACTAACGTTACTATTACAGAAGTTACGGGGTGATCTTATGGCAGATAAAACTTATAAAATGACAGTGGGGTTGTCTAACGGGACTATATTAGACGCAGGCACGTTCGTAGCACCGCAAGGGCCGGCAGGCGGTGCAATAAATTGGTCTGAATATAAACAAGCAAGCGATTTTTCTTTTCCGGAGAATGAGTACGGGGTATATTTAATTGATAAAAAATCTACCACCAGTAACAAACATGAAATATCTATTGTTGTTAATACACAAGACAAAATTGAAACAGGCGGTATATTTTATAAAGAAGATTCAGGAGGTTATAGAATTGACTCTTATTTTTTTGATGACGGGATTTTGGGTATCAATGAAACCACAATCGGTTTACCCGAGTCCGCAACACCTATTAATTTGACCGGCTTTTCACGTTTGTTAGAACCCGCACAGTTAACCGGGTTTAGGTTTGCGTACGCAAAGTTAATTAGTTTTTAATTATGATTACACTATACACAATGACTTTTGCAGAGTTCTTGCGAAAGCATGGCGATTCAGCGGAATGGCAGGCAGTCAAGGCAAAATTTGAACAGTTTCCGAATTTTACATTGGGAAATATGAATTTGAAAATGTATGACTTGCTTGTCGAAAAGTACGATATTTGGGAAATAGGAAGTGAAGACGAAAACATTTTCTATCACGAATTTAATGAAAAGGTTAATGAACTTTTAATCAAGTACGTGTCAAAGATTGAATCGTATATTGCGTCTTTCAAAGACTTATTGCAACGAAAGATAGACCTTTCACAGGGTGGTAGCACAACGAACTATTTATATCCGGTGTCAACACAACAGGGGAAGATATCGAATGAAGTTAAGTACAATGGAAACAAAGATTCGTTGTTACTTATATTCAAGAGTAATGCAGAACTGTTGACACAAGTTATGAACTTAAAGGATATTTACCTTGACTGCTTGGAAGAGTTTTCAAGGTGCTTTATGACGATATATTGATATGAAAATTACACTTTACAAAAAATGTATTTTATCGAACTCTTACAGTGAAGTATTCGACGTATTTCATAAAGACAGCAACAATAAGGTAGCGTTAGAACGCTACCTTGCGTCGTTGCAGAAGTATGAGATAGTTGCGGATAATGTATATGTGCCAAACAGCGGAAGAATTACGCTTGAATTAAGTGAAGGCAACGTTGACGTATATGAATACAATTATATGTATTTAGAAGACGTAGAAAATAATTTCCGTAGGTATTGCTTTATAGACGATATCACAGTAGTCAACGGTCTTGCAGTTATTTCATTTTCGGAAGATATATGGTCGAATTACGCAAGTAGTATGGAAATTCGTAAATCGTTGCTTGTCAGGTCACGTGCAACGAAATATGGTGATTGGTCAATACCGTTCTATGCACCGGGTATGGAATACGAAGGGAATAATTCGTTGTTAATTAATACTATGTTAAATACACCCATTTCAACCACAACCACGACAGCAATGAATATATTGTGTCAATTACAGACTTATAATTTATCCGAACAAGGTGAACTTAGTGATAGGCAAGTCTATACAACCATTGTTTCATACGCGGACACAGTTGGAACGACAGCAACACGAAAGTTATTTTTTGATTTTATGGCAGAACCCAAAACTAACGAAACGGGCACCATTAAAGAATATAGTGCAACAGAAGTAGTACAAGGGTTATATAAACTTTCGTCAAAGCAGTTAATAAATCAAAATAGAACCGATAGATATTTTCAAATATCTAACGTTTTGTTAATACCGAATTATTTAACAGACGCTATAACAGAAAAAGAGATTGGAACAGTTAAAAATGTTAATGTTAGTAACGGTGCATTAGAGTGTGTTTTTTGCGAAATTAAATTAAAAAATTCTAAACAGGGTGAATTATATTTCTTAAAAGAATACAACGTTAAGAACGATTTTAGATTATTAGGTGTTGGCACAATAAATAGAATTATACCGGTTACACCTAACGGAAATAATGTTAAAGTGTCGTTTGGTATTTCGTATGATAACTTTTCGATCGCTTTGTTCTTATCAGTACAGAATCAATTATATGAGATTACAGACGATTTTACTTGCGACGTACCTATTTCTGTACAAACGGCAGACGTAACACAACAGCAAGCAGCAGCACGAGAATTAAGAGATTTGAACGCAAAATTAGGTATATCAAATGCTAAAAGCGAAATGCTTACGTCGGGAATACAAGCATTTATTGGTGGTGCAACAATGGCGATAACACCGTTAGTTGGTGATATAAATCAATTATTGCGCGGTGGAAGTGTAATGGCAGAGGCAAAAAACCGTAATATACGTGCAAGAAATGAATTAATCGGTAGTAATAAAGAACTTGAAATTGCAAACAGAAAAATGTTTACAACAAACAAGGCTATTAGTGTTAAACAGAATACTTTAATTAATGGTGTAAAGGATTTACTTTTGTATTATATAGACGCAAACAATACAACGGAAGTACAGGCGAACATTGATAATACCGGTTATGTTTGTAATGAGATTGTGGACGATTTATTCAATAAACCTATAACTGACGAAGTTGCAACAGCATACAATGTAATGCGTTTTGACTTTGCGAACATATTCGGAAACTTTACACAGAACATTGCAAAAGCGTTACGCGCTATCTTGTATAACGGATTCAAAATTTGGTATAATGAAAAACAGATAAATGTTTAAGAGTTATTTTTCAGCAAAACACGTACTTGACAAGGGTGCATTATTTAATTACGTATTGTCAGATAGGTCAGACGGTAAGACGTTCGATTGCAAAGTGCGTGCTTTGTATGACTTTAAGAATAAGGGTACGATTTCAATCTATATGCGTAGGTTTAAGACCGAACTTACAGCGTCGGTTTATGAAAGTTTTTTCAATGACGTATTAGGTGATTTGAAACCAGAAAAAGAGAAGTACAGGCAAGATTTCAAAGATTGGGAATTTCGCGGTTTTAAGCGTGGTGTACAGGCTAAAAAGCCTATGTCAGACAAGTGGGAATGGATTGTATTTTTTATACCGCTTACAATGTCGGGTAAAATGAAATCACAGTTAGATAGTTATATTCAAAAAATTGAAACTATAAACTTTGACGAATACGTCCCACTTGACAGCAGATATGCAGTAAATGAAATGACGTTGTTGCTTGAATTTTGGAAGTCGGTTGACCGTGACCGTGAAAAAGTACAGTTAATTATATTGGGTAATAGAATAACGTCGTTTACACCGTTCTTTGACTATTTCGACTTGCATTTGGAAATTACACAAGACAAGATAAGAACATATCGTAATGGCACGTTAGCCGTGCAAATATATTCTAACAAAGAACATAGGCAGGAACGTGAAAAAGGAAAGTTTGCGACGCTTGTAGAAGGCACAGAATACGATTCATACAACGCGGGTGGTATTCTTGAAACATTACAATTAAAGGTTGCGTCACATATGGGTAGTAGATACTTTTCGTCTTTCAAAACAAGTTTAGGTGAAGGGACAATATGGACGAACGGAAACGCATTTATTATATCACAGGCAAAACGTAAAGACGGTTTTGTAATATGTGACAAAATGTACAACACGGGACGAGAAGAATTTTTAGTAACTTACGCAAGATTTGCAACGAACTTTAAGCACATATACCGCACAGGCAGAATGTACTTTGAAGACGAAGGTGCGTATCACTTATTTGAAGATATTCTAAAAAAGATTTGGTGACCGAAAATACGAAAAAAGTTGTAGGTCTTTTGACCTACAACTTTTATTTATACAC
>OIZV01000865.1_pt1 | contig 12088 bp, 9 predicted proteins | sample 1588681 | NCBI WGS metagenome assembly OIZV01 (sample SAMN03283281) | human gut metagenome | biome: human-associated habitat; material: feces | host: Homo sapiens | place: Peru | collected 2012
GATACATGACCGATGGAAGCTCCACGGCTGGCCCCTGAGAACCGTCCGTCTGTGATCAGTGCAACCGATGAACCAAGACCCATACCGGCAATCGCAGATGTCGGATTCAACATCTCACGCATACCCGGGCCACCTTTAGGTCCCTCATAACGGATAACGACTACATCACCTTCTACGATCTTACCACCTTTGATCGCAGCAATTGCATCCTCTTCGCATTCAAAGACTCTGGCCGGGCCGGAATGCTTCATCATTTCCGGAACAACTGCAGAACGCTTTACAACGCTGCCATCCGGTGCCAGATTACCCTTTAATACTGCCAGACCGCCTGTTTTACTATATGGCCGGTCAACCGGTCTGATAACCTCCGGATTCCGGTTTACACAGCCTGCGATATTTTCTCCGACTGTCTTACCGGTTACTGTCATACAGTCTGTATGAAGCAGACCCAGCTTATTGATCTCATTCATAACCGCATATACACCACCGGCCTCGTTCAAATCCTCCATATAGGTAGGTCCGGCAGGTGCCAGATGACACAGGTTCGGTGTCTTTGCACTGATCTCATTTGCAAAGGAAATATCAAAGTCAAATCCGATCTCATGTGCGATTGCCGGCAGATGCAGCATACTGTTGGTAGAGCAGCCTAACGCCATATCTACGGTCAATGCATTTAAAATTGCATCCTTTGTCATAATATCTCTTGGACGGATATCTTTCCGATACATATCCATAACTGCCATTCCGGCATGTTTTGCTAATTTGATACGCTCGGAATATACAGCCGGGATGGTTCCGTTTCCGCGAAGTCCCATACCGAGAACCTCTGTCAGACAGTTCATGGAATTGGCTGTATACATACCTGAACAGGAACCACAGGTCGGGCATACTTTATTCTCAAACTCTTCTACATCTTCTTCTGTCATTGTACCGGCCGCATAAGATCCGACTGCCTCAAACATCGAAGAAAGACTTCTCTTCTGTCCGTGTACATGACCGGCCAGCATCGGGCCGCCACTGACAAATACGGTCGGGACATTGATTCTGGCTGCTGCCATTAAAAGTCCCGGTACGTTCTTATCACAGTTTGGAATCATAACCAGGGCATCAAACTGATGTGCCAGTGCCATACATTCCGTAGAATCTGCGATCAGATCTCTGGTAACCAGAGAATACTTCATACCGATATGTCCCATTGCAATACCATCGCAGACCGCAATTGCCGGGAACATGATCGGTGTTCCGCCTGCCATTGCAACACCAAGCTTCACTGCCTGTGCGATTTTATCCAGATTCATATGTCCCGGTACGATCTCGTTGTAGGAACATACGATACCAACCAATGGACGTTCCATTTCTTCTTTTGTCATACCCAGTGCGTTGAACAGGGACCGATGTGGTGCCTGCTGCATGCCTGTCTTTACTGCATCACTTTTCATTTCTATTCTCCTTTATAGACTCCAGCCCGGATATCCGCGGACATCCGCTACATACTGCTATCTTTCTATACTCTGTTATAATCGCCGGCAGATCAGGTCGCCCATTTCTGAACAGCTTACCAATGTCATACCATCATCCATAATATCACAGGTACGGTAATTCTCCTGTAATACCTTCTTGATAGCCGCTTCAATGCTGTCCGCTTCTTTATCCATATCAAAGGAGAAACGAAGCATCATAGCTGCTGACAGGATCGTTGCAATCGGATTCGCCTTATTCTGTCCTGCGATATCCGGTGCTGAGCCGCCGCTTGGTTCATACATACCGAACTTGGTCTCGTTTAAGCTGGCCGAAGCTAACATTCCGATAGATCCGGTTACCATAGAAGCCTCATCCGATAAAATATCACCAAACATATTCTCAGTCAGGATCACATCAAACTGTGCCGGATCCTTAACCAGCTGCATTGCGCAGTTGTCAACCAGCATATGCTCTAATGTAACTTCCGGATAATCCTTTGCGACTTCCTCGACGACCTTTCTCCATAATCTGGATGAATCCAGTACGTTCGCCTTATCCACGCTGGTTACCTTCTTCCGGCGCTTCATGGCAATATCAAAGCCCTTAATTGCAATTCGTCTGATCTCGTTCTCATCATAGGTCAGCTCATCATATGCTTTCAGGACACCGTTCTCTTCTACAGTCTTGCGTTCTCCGAAGTATAATCCACCCGTCAGTTCACGCATGATCATCATATCAAATCCCTTGTCCGAGATCTCTTCCTTCAGAGGGCATGCGCCCTTTAACTCCGGATATAACACTGCCGGCCGAAGATTTGCAAACAGATTCAATGCCTTACGGATCTTCAGCAGACCGGCCTCCGGTCTCAAATGCGGAGGAAGCTTATACCATGGCGAGGTAGTTGTATTTCCTCCAATGGAGCCTAATAAAACCGCATCTGAAGCTTTTGCTATCTCGATTGCCTCATCTGTAAGCGGCACTCCATAAGCATCAATGGAACATCCACCCATCAGAATCTGCTGATAGTTAAATGTATGTCCATACTTTTCACCAACTGTATCCAGCACTTTCATAGCCTGCGAGACGACTTCCGGTCCGATACCGTCGCCCTTAATAACTGCTATATTTACGTTCATGTCTCAACTTCCTTCCTGTTCCTTATAGCGGGTATAAAAACTTTATCCTATATCATAAATCATTTATGTCGATTTTTCAATGTTTAAATCATTCCGGAAGCATTCTTTCATGTTTATAAGATGCTCCCCGTTGTACTGAAACCGGACAATCCATGGCTTAAACTCCATGATTCGGAGAAACTCTTCATATCCGTAATCCGGTTTATAATAGTGAATGATCGTACTCAGTGCTGTCCCATGAGTTCCGATCACAATGGTTTCATCCGGATGCTCTGCCACCAGTTCCCGGAGCTTCCGGAGATTCCTTGTCTGTACCTCCTGCAGGGTCTCACAGGTCTCATACCGGTATGTGAAATCCTCCCAGGCCCTTTGACTGATCGAGTAGTACTCCTCTCCCTTTGCGAGCAGTGTCCACTCCCGGAATTCTTCCTTCTCCTCGACCGGAAGGCCGGCTGCCTCTGCGATTGGCCGGACTGTATCTGCAGCCCGCCTGAAATTGCTGGCATATACATGGGTCAACTGACCGATCATCCCCTGTTTTACCATATAATCCCTTGCCAGATACCGGTCCTGCATTCCCTCTGCTGTCAAAGGGCGGTCCTTATCTATGGGATTTGAGTAATCCGTCTGTGCATGGCGGACAAAATATACCGTTGTCATCTGTTCTCTCCATATACTTTTATACACACAAAGGCCTCCACAAAAAGCACAGGAAATCTTCCTGCACCTTCTGTGAAAGCCTATGAGTAGTCTGCTTATTTATGACTGTTAATATAATTTACAAGGCCCTCTGCCTTGATGATTTCCTGCATAAATGGTGGGAAAGCCTGACCCTTATACTCGGTTCCCTTTGTACGATCATAGATCATACCGCTGTCAAAATCGATTTCTACTTCATCACCTGCTTCGATTTCCTCTGCCGCTTCCTTACACTCAATGATCGGAAGTCCGATATTGATCGCATTTCGATAGAAAATTCTTGCAAAAGTCTCTGCGATCACACAGCTAATGCCGGAAGCCTTAATTGCAATCGGTGCATGCTCTCTGGAAGAACCACATCCGAAGTTCTTCTGTGCCACCATGATATCACCCGGCTTTACCCGTTTTACGAAGTCCGGATCAATATCCTCCATGCAGTTCTTAGCCAGCTCTGCCGGATCAGAAGAATTCAGATATCTTGCCGGAATAATAACATCCGTATCTACATTGTCTCCATATTTATGTACAATTCCATGTGCTTTCATATTCTGTATTCCTCCCTGATTATTTCATTACTTCTGCCGGTCCTGAGATCTTACCGGTAATAGCGGATGCCGCTGCAACTGCAGGGGATGCCAGATATACCTCAGATTCTACATGACCCATACGTCCTACAAAGTTACGATTGGTAGTAGCGACTGCGCGTTCTCCGGCAGCCAGAATACCCATATGTCCGCCCAGACACGGTCCACAGGTCGGGGTGCTCACAACTGCACCTGCCTCAATGAAAATTTTTAACAGTCCCTCCTGCATGGCATCCAGATAAATCTGCTGTGTTGCAGGAATGACGATAACACGAAGTCCCTTTGCTACTTTTTTTCCTTTCAAAATAGATGCTGCAATACGCAGATCATCCATTCTTCCGTTGGTGCAGGAACCAATCACAACCTGATCGATCTTTAAGTCACCCACTTCATCGATGGTTCTGGTATTTTCCGGAAGATGTGGGAATGCAACGGTCGGTTTTAATGTGCTAAGATCAATCGTATATTCCTCTTCATATTCCGCATCCTCATCTGCCTCATAAACAACATAAGGACGTTTGGAATGTTCTTTCATATACTCTTTGGCAAGATCGTCTACCGGGAAGATACCATTCTTTCCACCTGCCTCGATCGCCATATTTGCGATTGTAAAACGGTCATCCATAGACAGATAGGAAATGCCGTCTCCGACAAACTCCATGGATTTGTAAAGTGCACCATCCACACCGATCATTCCGATGATGTGCAGGATAATATCCTTACCACTGATCCACTTCGCCGGTTTTCCAGTCAGGTTAAATTTAATTGCAGAAGGCACTTTAAACCATGCTTTTCCTGTTGCCATACCGGCAGCCATGTCTGTGCTTCCTACTCCGGTAGAAAATGCTCCCAAAGCTCCGTAGGTACAGGTGTGGGAATCTGCGCCAATGATAACGTCTCCGGCAACGGTTAAACCTTTTTCTGGAAGAAGTGCATGTTCAATTCCCATCTCTCCTACATCAAAGTAATTTGTAATATCATGTCTGCATGCAAACTCCCTGACACATTTACAGTGCTGTGCAGACTTAATATCTTTATTTGGTACAAAATGGTCAAGCACTAATGCAATCTTATCCTTGTCAAAAACGCCATCCACTTTCATCTTATCCATCTCATGTATGGCTACTGGCGAAGTAATATCATTACCAAGCACCAGATCCAAATCTGCCTCAATCAACTGCCCGGCACTTACAGATGGGAGCCCTGCATGTGCAGCAAGGATTTTTTGCGTCATTGTCATCCCCATGTGTTATGTCCTCCTGATCTAAAAACTTACTGATTCGTGTGTGTGTGTTCGATGAGTTTTGTGTTTCCTTCACTCTATCTGCCTATGATTTTAACATAAATAATAATATAATCAAAATACATAATAAATATATTTACCATAACTAATAATCATGTTATACTATACTTATTCCAAAAGAAAAAGGAGTTTTTCATGAACCAGAATCTATCTTCTTACCGTATCTTTTATACGGTTGCAAATACAGGAAATATCTCAAAAGCTGCCAAAGAGCTTTACATCAGCCAGCCTGCGATCAGTAAATCCATCCAGAAACTGGAAGAAAGTGTCGGCTGCAAGCTCTTTTCAAGAAGTTCAAGAGGTGTTGTTCTGACCGAAGAAGGCAAGCTGCTTTACGAACATGTCAGTAGTGCCTTTGAGACGTTAAATCTCGGAGAAGAAAAGCTGCGCCGCTCCATTGAACTTGGAGTCGGACATTTAAAAATAGGAGTCAGTGCTACCCTGTGTAAGTACATGCTGCTCCCTTATTTAAAAGAGTTTATCCGGCGCAACCCGCATATTTCCATTTCCATCACCTGCCAGTCGACCAATGAGACACTTCGTCTGATCGAAGATAACAAAATTGACATCGGACTGATTGGAAAACCTGATTCCATTAAGAATATTCAATTTGATTTTCTGGAAGAAATTGAAGATGTGTTTGTTGCGACCAAAGACTATATCCACAATCTACGAGCACGCGGTATCCAAAAGAACCAGATCCTTTCCAGTTCGACCCTGATGCTGCTTGATAAGAACAATATGACCAGACAATACATTGACGATTATTTACAGGAAAACCAGATTGTTATCAAAGACTCCATCGATATTTCCAATATGGATCTTTTGATCGATTTCGCACGTATCGGTGTCGGTGTTGCCTGTGTCATCAAAAGTTTCGTGTCAGAAGACCTCGCCTCCGGTGCACTGGTTGAGATCCCGCTTGGTATCCCGATCCACAAACGTGAAGTCGGGTTTGCCTACCGCAGCAGCATCAAGCCATCCAAATCCCTGGAAGAATTTATCACATTTTATAAGACCTACCATCCATAACGGGTGGCAGGTCTTTTTTGTGGTGCGCCTAACGGTGCATGTTTTTTTCTGTTCGTTCAAAATTATGGATCCAGTCTGCCTTTAAGAAATAGATCAAAAAGATGACCGAACTGATCGACCAGGTCAGCGGATATGCCCAGAAAATGACCTGGATCTCCGGAATGAAATGCACGGTCACCGTGATGTATGTGATACGGATAATACACCAGGATGCCAGCATGACAAACATCGGCACGGTTGACTTTCCTGCGCCTCGCATAATTCCTGCGATACAATGGGAAAATGCAAGGAAACAGTAAAACAACGCCTCCACATGTGCCTGTCTCGTTGCGATCGCAACCACCTCCGCAGTACTATCAAATCCAGCCGCCAGATAAGAGATCAGAAAATATACGATCACACCGACCAGCTCCGCTAACGTTACCGAACATGCAATTCCAAAATAGGCTCCTTTTTTTGCCCGGTCATACTGTCTCGCACCAAGGTTCTGACCAATAAAAGTTGTCAGTGACATGGCAAAACAGGTGATCGGCAGGAACGCAAACCCCTCAATTTTGGAATAGACACCGCATCCTGCCACTGCCATCACGCCAAATTTATTGATATTCGTCTGCACAATGATATTGGCAAATGAGATGATTGAATTCTGCATTCCAGACGGCAGACCAAGCGAAATGATCTGACTGAGCATTTCTTTGTGAAACCGTATCTCTCTGATCCGCACCTGATAGACATCTTTGATCCGTACCAGTCTCCAGAAACAAAGCAGTGCACTTGCTGCCTGTGAAACCGCAGTTGCAAAAGCCGCTGCCCCAACACCGAGCCGGAAGCCCCCAACTAAGATCAGATCCAGTACGATGTTAATGATCGAAGAAAAGATCAGATAATAAAGCGGATGTCTGCTGTCTCCGACTGCCTGCAAAATCCCCATTACAATGTTATACATAACAAATGCAAGGGAACCGGCAAAATACACCCGAAAATAGATGATCGAATTGGGCAGAACACTCTCCGGTGTTCCCATTAAGACCAGGATCTGTGGTGCCAAAAAAATACCGACAGCCGTCAAAAGCAATCCTGCCACCAGACCAAACGCCACATCGGTATGGACTGCCCGCTTCAGTCCCTCATAATCTTTCGCTCCAAAATATTTGGAGATGACAACACCGGCTCCCACTGCAATTCCATTGAAAAAACCGACCATTAAAAAGATCAGGCTTCCCGAAGAACTGACCGCAGCAAGGGCATCACTGCCCAGAAAATTTCCGACGATCAGTGAGTCAGCGGTATTATAAAGTTGTTGAAATAAATTTCCCAAAAAGAGGGGGATTGCAAATGACACAATCCCCTTCCAGATGGAACCATTTAATAATTTTGTTCCTTTTTCCATCCTATTTCATAACAATATTGACAATTCTTCCCGGAACATAAATCTCTTTTATGATCGTTCCAGTCAGTTTATCTGCGATGGTCTCTTTTGCTTTTGCAATAACATCCTCTTTCGCATCATCTTTTCCAATTGCCAATGTTCCTTTCGTTTTTCCATTAATCTGAACCGCGATCTCTACGGTCTGTTCTACTGTTTTTGCCTCATCATATTCTGGCCAGGTCTGCTGATATACATAACCCTCTCCGCCGATATTCTGCCACAGTTCCTCTGTGATATGTGGTGCTACCGGGTTCAGCAACAGAAGCAATGTCTTGTATTCGCCCTTTGTGATGGAGTTTTTCTTGTAGAACTCGTTGATCAGTGCCATCATGGCTGCGATCGCAGTATTGTATTTGAGGTTTTCAAAATCACTGCTTACTTTCTTGATGGTCTGGTGCATCTTGGTCTCCAGATCTTTTGAGTAAGCCTCTTCCCCGGTCATGATATCCTGTAATTTCCATACTCTTTCTAAGAAACGCCGGCATCCTTTTACGCCATCTTCTGACCAGGATGCACTTAAGTCAAATGCACCGATGAACATCTCATAGGTTCTTAAGGTATCTGCACCGTAATCTCTTACGATATCATCCGGATTTACGACGTTTCCTCTTGATTTTGACATCTTCTCGCCATTCTCACCCAGGATCATACCATGGGAAGTTCTCTTCTGGTACGGTTCCGGACATGGAACGACTTTCTCATCATAAAGGAATTTGTGCCAGAATCTGGAATAAAGAAGATGTAAGGTTGTATGCTCCATACCTCCATTATACCAGTCAACCGGCATCCAGTATTTTAACGCTTCCGGACTTGCAAGTGCCTCGTCATTGTGCGGATCGGTATATCTTAAGAAATACCAGGAAGAATCCAGGAAAGTATCCATCGTATCCACTTCTCTTGCTGCCTTCTTGCCGCATCTAGGACATGTGCAGTCTTTGAATGTCTTGGATGTAGCAATCGGTGATTCGCCCTTGCCGGTAAATTCGACGTCGGTAGGAAGTTTAACCGGAAGATTTTCTTCTTTTTCCGGAACCCATCCGCACTCTTCACAGTAAATCATAGGAATCGGGCAGCCCCAGTATCTCTGACGCGAAATTAGCCAGTCTCTGAGCTTGTAATTCACCTTTCTCTGTCCGAGACCTTCTTTTTCTGCCTTATCAATCATATACGGAATTGCATCGGCAGACTTCATTCCTGTGATTTCTCCGGAATTAATCATAATGCCGGAAGCCGCGCAAGCCTGCGTAAGATTGTTTACATCTACTTCAGGATCCTGTGGATCAACAACAGGAATAATATCGATGCCGAATTTTGTAGCAAAATCAAAGTCTCTCTGGTCATGTGCAGGTACGCCCATTACGGCTCCTGTACCATATCCCATCAAAACATAGTCTGCGATGTAAATTGGCATTTCTTTGTGAGTAAACGGATTGATTGCATATTTGCCGATGAACACACCCGTCTTTTCGTTGGAAGTGGATGTTCTTTCAATTTCGTTCATATGTTTTACTTTATCAATATATTCCAGAACCGGCTGTTCGTATTCCGTGCCCTTTACATTTTCGAGGACAGTCGGATATTCAGGTGCCAGAACCATGAAAGTCGTACCGTAAATCGTATCAACTCTGGTCGTGAAAACGGTCAGCTTTTCGTCAGAATCCTTCATTTCAAAGTCAACTTCGCAGCCGTAGGAACGACCAATCCAGTTTTTCTGCATAACTCTTACCTTGTTCGGCCAACCGTCAAGCTTGCCGTTATCAAGGTTTTCAAGCAGTCTGTCTGCATAGTCGGTAATCTTAAGGTACCACTGCGACAGGTTTTTCTTCGTTACCGGCGTCTTGCATCTTTCGCATGCGCCTTCGACAACCTGCTCGTTTGCAAGTACGGTCTGGCAGCTTGGGCACCAGTTTACCGGATTTTCTTTCTTATATGCCAGTCCCTTTTTGTAGAACTGAATAAAAATCCACTGCATCCATTTATAGTAGTCTTCGTGGCAGGTTGCAACTTCTCTGTCCCAGTCATAGGAAAGACCGAGTTCCTTCAGCTGCTCTTCCATTTCATGGATATTGTCCCATGTCCACTTGCTCGGATGTGTGCCGTGCTTAATCGCAGCATTTTCGGCAGGCAGTCCGAACGAGTCGAATCCCATCGGATGCAGGACATTATAGCCGTCCATCTTCTTGAATCTTGCTACCACATCGCCGATGGAGTAGTTTCTTACATGTCCCATATGCAGTTTTCCTGACGGATAAGGGAACATTTCCAAAACATAATATTTTTCTTTGCTTTCGTCTTCTGTCGTCTTGAAAAGCTGGTTTTTCTCCCAATAGTTCTGCCATTTCTTTTCAATTTTCGTAAAATCGTATCTCTCGTTCATTTCCTTTTCTAATCCTCCACTTCGATGAACTCACAGTCGCCCCAAATTTTCTCAATGTTGTATTTTTCTCTCATTTCCTTTGTGAACAGATTTACGATAATATCACCGAAATCCATCAGAATCCACCCTGAATTCTGTTTACCTTCAACAGACTTAACCAGAAGACCTTCCTTGGCAAAGGCATCTTCCACCTCATCAATAAGCGTGTTGATTTGTCTCTCCGATGTACCCGAGCAGATTACAAAATAATCCGCAAAGGATGCTTTTTCGCTGATATCAATGATTAAGATATCCTGCGCCTTCTTGGCGGACAATGTCTGTCCGGCTAAAACAGCATAATCTCTATTTGTCATTTGCATTCTCCCTTTCTTTTATTTTTCTTTCCAGATACTCTTTCGCAAGTATCGTTTCTTCATCTAAATATTTTCCGCTGGAACGAACAAAGTCTATCGTGTTTGAAAGTGACAAGAGACAAGCTTTGTCGAGATCCGTCTGTGCGGTTTCCCTCAGTTTCTCAACACCCGGATAGGCTCTGTTTGGCTCGATGGCATCTGCCAGATAAATGATTTCTTCCAGCAATGACATTCCGGCTCTTCCGGTTGTATGATAGGAAACCGCGTTTATAATGTCATCGTCTTCGATATCAAAATCCCGTTTCATTACAATCGCGGCGATTTTTCCGTGTGCCAGATTGCAATTGTTAAGATACTTATCGTCAAGTTCGAGATTTTTTACATAATAGTTTAAGCTCTTTTCGGGTACGCCTCTGTACATATCGTGAAAAAGTGCAGCGATTTCAGCTTTCTTCTCGTCAGCACCGTATTTTCGTGCAAGCTCTATCGCGGTTTTTCTCACGCCTTCCGTATGAAGTTTTCTTTTTTCCGAATAATTTCTTTCGATATATTCTTTAATCTCTTTGATAGAGTCCATGTTCTGCAATATACCTCTCCACTTTTTCCGGGATAAGCCCTGTTACGGATTCTCCCTCTTTGTATTTTTCCCGAATCATGCTGGAGGAAATGTCCGGCATGGCTGAGGTCAGCTTTATGATATCCGTGCCATATTTTTCTTTGTATTCCAAAATTTTCGCGTTCAGTTCTGTTTCTCGGCATCCCGGCCTTACGCTTACTATAAACGAAAAATTCTGCAGCAGGTCAATCCCTTTATACCAGGTATCGACGAATACGAATGAATCCGCCCCGGTTATGAAAAAAAGTTCGTTTTCCGGATAGGATTTTTTCAGTTCCGTAAGCGTGTCATAGGTATAAGAAACCCGCATTCTGTCCGTTTCAAAGGTCGAAATCTCTGCATTTTCAATATCTTCAAAGGCAAGTCTCGCCATCGCAAGCCGGTGCTCATCGTCGGTCACGCGTTTTCCCTGCTTAAACGGCTGAATGTACGCCGGCATGACAATAAGCTTGGATAGTCCCGCCTCCGTAACAGCGGCTCTGCCGAGTGCGACATGAGCCATGTGAACCGGGTCAAAAGTTCCGCCAAGAATTCCGATGCGGTTTGTAGTTTCGGGTTTTTTTTCTTCCTGCCCGCTGTCATAATTTTCAAATGTAATGCCAGCAGACAGAATCGGTTCATCGTACGGCTTAAATTCAAATTCCGGATTCTGTTCCTGCAGTGTCGTCCAAAACCAATCCACGAAGTCATCCTCCGCGCCCCAGCTGATGTTGAAGAGTCCGTCTCCGCCTCCGGAGCCGACTGCACTTACAACAGCGGTTCCTTTGCTGAAAAAGCCAGGCTTCCAGATCATTGTCACCGAAAGACTTGCATAAGAACCGGTACGCATAAAATAATTCTCAAAAACCGCAGTTACGACATAAATATCGCCGTCACGGCTCGTCATTATTTTTATGCACTGCATCGGCACCACAGGTTCTGAGCCGCAAATGGTCTTTCCTGCTTGATAAACCGCATCACGGCAAGCCTGAAAGGACCCTTTAAAACTTTTTGCATTTGCATACTGCCTGTCCGGTACAATCGATGCCATTCTCGCAACATCATCGAACTCATACCTCAAATATTTTTGTGCTTCTTGAATAAGCGGTGCTTTTGAAA
>OIZV01000868.1_pt1 | contig 12012 bp, 7 predicted proteins | sample 1588681 | NCBI WGS metagenome assembly OIZV01 (sample SAMN03283281) | human gut metagenome | biome: human-associated habitat; material: feces | host: Homo sapiens | place: Peru | collected 2012
TGACGATTTTGCTATGTCCTCAGAGGAGTATTCCGAAGAAAGCGGAGCAACGGATGACACTGGGAATAGAATGTTTAAGAACACAGATACCAACGGCAGATTTCATTCGGACTGGTGCTCAATGATTTATTCTCGTTTGCTGCTTTCGAGAAACCTTCTGACACCTGATGGCGTTATTTTCATCAGCATTGATGAGAATGAGGTAAACACTCTTAAAGCGATTTGTGATGAAGTGTTCGGTGCGAGCAATTTTATCGCAGAGCTTATTTGGTCTGCTGGCAGGAAGAATGACTCAAAGTACATTTCCGTTTCCCACGAGTATATCCTCTGCTACTTCAAAGATGCACTATGGGTGAAAGAACACAAAATCCTATGGCGAGAAAAGAAACAAGGACTCTCTGATATTTATTCTGAATATGAACATTTGAAAAAAATATATGGCGAGGACTGCACTTCGATAGAAAAGGAGTTAAAAGGTTGGTATAAATCTCTGCCAGACGGTCACCCAGCAAAAGATCATTCTCATTACTGTCGTGTTGATAAGAATGGAATCTTTTTTGCAGATAATATTTCTTGGCCCGGAGGCGGTGGACCTAAATATCAGGTCTTGCATCCTGTTACGCAAAAACCAGTTAAAATTCCATCGCGTGGATGGTTGACAAATGAAGCAACCATGAAAGAATGGATTGCACAAGGGCGGGTTGAATTTGGAAAAGATGAAAATGGTGTTCCAACCTTAAAATCTTATCTGAAAGATAGAGAATATAGCGTTCCTTATAGTGTCTTCTACAAAGATGGACGTGCTGCTTCTAAACGTCTGGCAACACTTATGGGGGATAAAGTATTTGAAAATCCAAAAGATGAAGAGATTATTCAGCGAATTATCCAGTTCTGCGGAACTGATGATGGAGACATTATCTTGGACTTCTTTTCCGGCTCGGCTACAACAGCACACGCGATGTTCTTAGCGGATGTTGAGCAGAACAAGCATCGCAAATTTATTCTTGTTCAACTTCCCGAAACGATTGATCCTCAAAAAGAAGCATCTGAAAAAGCCAAGAAGGTTGCTCAAAATGCAGTGAATTTGTTGGACACCATTGGCGTTCCGGCCGTTCCGCATAACATCTGTGAAATCGGCAAGGAACGTATCCGCCGCGCAGGGGACAAGATTATTCAGGAACAGGCGCATCTCGTAAATTCTACACGCGCCGGTGCTCTTCAGAACAACAAAGCTTTTGCAGAATTTACTACATCGAATTCAGCTCAAAAAACACAGGAAGAACTTCGTAAAGGACTCGACATCGGTTTCCGCGTCCTCAAGCTGGACGATACCAATATGAAAGACGTCTATTATGCGCCGGACGACTACGATCAAGGAATGCTCGCGGCGCTTGAATCCAATATCAAAGATGACCGCACCGACCTTGACTTGCTGTTCGGCTGTCTGATCGACTGGGGGCTGCCGCTGTCCCTGCCGTACAAGTCCGAGCAAATCGACGGCTGCACCGTTCATACCTACAACGACGGCGATCTAATCGCCTGCTTTGACGCAAATATTCCAGAAAGCGTGGTCAAGGAGATTGCAAAGCGCAAGCCGCTTCGAGCCGTCTTCCGTGATTCCGGATTTGCATCCAGCCCTGGGAAAATTAATGTGTTTGAGATTTTCAAGCTCTATATGCCGGAGGATGCGAACGATATTTCCAAGCGTGTGAGGGTGATCTAATGGAAAAAATGATAATAATGCCTGAAATTTCAATGCCAAATGATGAGGATTGGAGCTATTATCTGCAAAATACTCCCGATAATTATTTACAAGGGGTGTTAGTTTCCTTGCTTGAAGAAAATCGTTTTTTTGCGGACTATCGGTTTCTCAAACTCTTGTTGTGGTATGTAAGCGAGGGAGGAAAATTCTGCACTACAGAATTGAATATCAAAAAAGATTCATCCTTATTATATAGAGCACGGGTATATTCTGAGGAAAAAGATAAAGCAGAACGTGAACGTGAGAGAGTCACAGAAAAAGACAATAATTGTTTCCTTGGATATAATAAAACAGGAAGCTTTATTCCGCCGAAAGGAGCATTTGTTGGAAACGGACGTGCGAATCCAAGCGGCATCACATATTTGTATACAGCGAATGACCCTCTTACTGCCATCGCAGAAGTTAATCCGCCTTTAAAAGCAGAGGTAAGCGTGGCAACCATCGTAGCCAAGGAGAATCTGCGAATACTAAACTTTGCGAATCTGCATTCGGCTTCAACAGGAGAAGATACTGCGCGAGTGAAGTGGATTCGTGATTTTGTTCTTGCATTAACTCGAATATACAATACACCGGTATTAGATGAAAACTATCTTCTATGCCAGTATGTAAGTGAATTTGCAAAAAACATTGGTTTTGACGGAATCTCATTTAGATCATCTAAAGTAAGAATTGATTTTATCAAGAATGAGGGAATAAACTTTGTGATTTTTAATCATAAAAAGTGTGAAGCAGTTTCCTCGGAGCTATACTATATCTTTGATCGAAATTTAGAAGTGAAACGGAAAGATAGTTTAGGTTCTTATCATACAGTAACCAAAGAATCCCTATGAGATGAAGAGAGGCACAGTGATGAAAAAAAATGAAATAAATATAGCAGTCAATAATGACTTTCTTAGAAGTGTTTCCGATGTACTGTCGCAGGCAAGAAAAAATGCAAAAACCGCTGTCAACATCTCTATGGTCTATGCTTACTACGAAATCGGCAGAATGATTGTGGAGGAAGAACAGCAAGGTGAAAATCGTGCAGCTTATGGAAAGCAGCTTTTGAAGGAGCTTTCGGCATATCTGACAGAGAATTGCGGAAAAGGATTTTCCGTCGGCAATTTGAAAAATATACGTCAATTTTACAAGGTTTATTCATCAGATCAAATTGGCGAAACAGTGTTTAGCCAATTTGAGAATCTTCCAGCAGTAAGCACGGGAAGAAAATTCTTTTTGAGCTGGTCGCACTATTTAAAGCTCATGAGAATTGATGATGTGGATGAACGACATTTTTATGAGATTGAATGCATGAAGAATAACTGGAGTTTAAGGGAGTTTCAACGTCAATTTGATTCCGCACTTTACCAGCGTCTTATGCTCAGTACAGAAAAAGATGCAGTCAAGCAACTCTCTGAGAAAGGTCAAATTATAGAAAAATCATCTGATTTAGTCAAAGATCCCTATGTGCTGGAATTTTTGGGATTGGAGGAAAAAACTAAATATTCAGAAAGTGATTTGGAAACACGTATTATCGATAATTTGCAGACCTTTCTTTTGGAATTGGGTGCCGGATATACATTTGTCGCTAGGCAAAAGCGTTTTACATTCAACGAATCACATTTTCGGGTAGATTTAGTTTTTTATAACCGCCTCCTCCGCTGCTTTGTTGTGTTTGATTTGAAAATCGGGACATTGAAGCATCAGGATCTGGGACAGATGCAGATGTATGTGAATTACTATGATCGTTATGAAAAGCAAGAGGATGAAAATCCGACAATCGGTGTTTTGCTGTGTCAGGATAAGGAGGATTCTTTGGTAGAATTAACGCTCCCAAAGGATTCCAATATCTATGCGTCAAAGTACCAGCTGTATCTGCCGGACAAGAAGATGCTGCAAAAGAAGCTGCAAGAGTGGATTGATGAAGAGACCGGAGGTGAAAACGATTGAAGCTGCAATTCAAACATCAAAAATTCCAAGCGGATGCGGCAAAAGCAGTCGTTGACGTCTTCGCAGGACAGCCGTATCTCACGCCATGCTATATGATGGACAGCGGTTACGGTCAGCAGACTATGACGGACGATACGGACTTTACCGGTTGGCGCAATGAGCGTATTGTACCGGGGCTTTCGGACAAACTGATTCTGGAACATCTGCAGAAAGTGCAGCGTGCGAATCAATTAAAACCGTCTGAAATACTGGAAGGTCGTTACAATCTGACGATTGAGATGGAAACAGGTGTCGGCAAGACCTACACCTACATCAAAACCATGTATGAATTGAATAAGCACTATGGTTGGAGTAAGTTCATCGTGGTTGTGCCAAGTATTGCAATCCGCGAGGGTGTTTATAAGTCCTTTCAGGTAACGCAGGAGCATTTTACGGAAGAATATGGCAAGAAAATCCGGTTTTTTATCTACAATTCCGCTCAGCTTACGGAAATTGATCGCTTTGCGTCGGATAGTGCAATCAATGTTATGATCATCAACTCGCAGGCGTTCAACGCCAAAGGGAAGGATGCGCGGCGGATTTACATGAAGTTAGATGAATTCCGCTCTCGCCGTCCGATTGATATTATCGCAAAGACGAATCCGATTTTGATTATTGACGAGCCGCAGTCGGTGGAGGGTAAACAGACAAAGGAGAGGCTGAAAGAGTTTTGTCCGCTTTTGACGCTGCGCTATTCTGCTACTCACAAGTCGGACAGCATCTACAACATGGTCTATCGTCTTGACGCAATGGAAGCGTACAACAAACGGCTGGTCAAGAAAATTGCTGTTAAGGGTATTACCGAGTCTGGCAGTACGGCAACCGAGGGATTTGTCTATTTGGAAAGCATCAATCTTTCCAAATCTGACCCGACAGCGACGATTCAGTTTGATTTTAAGGGTGTGTCCGGCATTCGCAAGAAAACCGCAACAGTTGGAATCGGTTACAATCTTTATGACAACTCCGGCAATCTGGACGAGTACAAGGTTGGATTCGTGGTCAAGTCCATCGACGGACGTGACAACTCCGTGGAATTTCTCAACGGTATCAAAATCTTTGCAGGAGACATCATTGGCAAAGTCAGCGAAGAACAGCTTCGTCGCATTCAGATCCGCGAAACGATACTTTCCCATATTGAACGCGAAAGACAGCTTTTTTATAAGGGAATCAAAGTCTTGTCCTTGTTCTTTATTGATGAGGTAGCAAAATACAAGCAATATGACGAGAACGGACATCCATATAACGGTGTTTACGCTGATATGTTTGAGGAAGAGTACAACGATATACTCTGTTCGATGCAGCGGGAAATCGGAGATGAAGATTACATACGTTATTTGGACGCAATTACTGCCCATGACACGCACGCGGGCTATTTTTCAGTTGATAAAAAAGGAAGAGTGACAGACAGCAAGCTTTCCAACAAAAAGGAAGGTACCTCGGATGATACGGATGCCTATGACTTGATTATGAAGAATAAGGAGTTGCTTTTGGATCGTGACCCAAAGAGATCTCCGGTGCGTTTCATCTTTTCGCACTCTGCGTTGCGAGAAGGATGGGATAATCCGAATGTATTTCAGATTTGTACACTGAAACAGAGCAGCAGTGATGTCCGCAAGCGTCAGGAGGTTGGTCGTGGTCTGCGCCTGTGTGTCAATCAGGACGGTGAACGTATGGATGCTAATGTTCTCGGTAACGATGTGCATACCGTTAATGTTTTGACCGTTATTGCCAGTGAGAGTTATGACAGCTTCGCAAAAGGTCTGCAAAGCGAGCTTGCCGATGCGGTTGCAGGACGTCCTATGGTTGTTACTGCTGATATCTTTCGGAATAAGGTTATTGTGGACGCAAGAGGCAACGAGCAGGTTGTAGATAATGATACTGCGCAGCTAATCTTTGAGGATTTGATTTTTAACGGATATGTCAAGCGTGGTACATTGACCGATAAATACTATGATGACAAAGCAATCGGTGCAGTACGGGTTGCAGAAGAAGTGGTGGATAGTCGTGACGCAATCCTACACATTCTCGATTCCATTTATGACAATCGTGCAATGCAGCCGGAGAATGCCCGCGACAAGAATGTCGAACTGCAAGTTGACCCGGACAAGCTCGCTATGCCGGAGTTCAAGGCGTTATGGAAGCGAATCAGTCCGAAATCCGTATATGTGGTTGATTTTGATACGGATGAACTTATCAGTAAGGCGATTACGTCAATCAACCGAAATCTTCATGTATCAAAGATTTATTTCAAGGTTGAAACCGGTGCAATGGATGAGATTAAATCAAAGGATGCGCTGCTTGGTGGAAGCGCATTCTCAAAATCAAAGTCTGCTACTTATGACAGCAGCAAACGGATTCATGCCAACAGCAGCGTCAAGTACGATTTGATTGGTAAGCTGGTTGGCGAAACGGGCTTGACCAGAAAGACAATCGTTGCAATTTTGACTGGAATTGAAAAACCTGTTTTTGAACAGTTCAAGTTCAATCCGGAGGAATTTATTATCAAGACTGCTGCACTGATCAATGATGAAAAGGCAACTGCAATTATTCAGCATATCACTTACAATGTGCTGGACGAGCATTACGACACAGATATTTTCACAGAACCGACCATCAAGGGAAAGCTTGGTAGCAATGCCATGAAAGCGCAAAGGCATTTATATGACCATATTGTCTATGATTCCGCAAACGAGCGCGATTTTGCGGCTGATCTTGATACCAATATGGATGTTGCCGTCTATGTGAAACTGCCTGATAGCTTCTATATCGCAACCCCGGTTGGACGCTATAATCCGGACTGGGCAATTGCTTTCTATGAAGGTACAGTCAAGCATATCTATTTTATCGCTGAGACGAAAGGCTCCCTGTCGTCTATGCAGCTTAGGCTCATTGAAGAATCTAAAATTCACTGTGCAAGAGAGCATTTCAAGGCAATCAGCAATGGAAATGTGGTTTATGATGTTGTGGACAGCTATCAAGCCTTGCTTGAAAAAGTTATGAAATAAATTATGATTGTTGAATAGTATTTTTGTCGTTGGTTTTAGAACTGTATTACTGCGGATGCTTTTAACGTTGTGCAGTAAAAAACACAAGGTCCAAGTAGAAGATATGGAGGAGAACTATGAAAAAACGAATAAGCAGAGTGTTGATGCTTGTACTGATAGTTGGTATATGCAGTATTGGAATGACAGAAACATCCTTTGCTGCAAGTAAAACATCTGTGGGACAAGTTAAAAAAGTGAAGATAGAAACTCGAGGAAGAAATACGGTTGCACCAACGTATGATATTACGTGGGATAAAGTCAAAGGAGTAACAGGTTATCAAATTTATATTAAGATTGGAAGTGGTGCATTCCAAAAGGTTAAAACTACATCCAAAAACAAATATACGCATGTATTTGACGAATTCAATAAAGATTATATTTACGGTGTAAACAAAGAATTTGATGTTAAAATTAAAGTAAGAGCATACAAGAAAAGCAAGGGGAAAATGGTATACGGAAAATTCAGCAAGACAGATGTAAGTGACATTTCTTATTCCATGCAGCTTACGAATTATGTACAGATGGGGGCAAGGGCACTCAAGGATAACGTAAAATATCCAAGTACCGTAAAAATACAAAGCATTTATACAGGAATGGATCCATTGGATGAAAGCGAAAAGAACGATGCCCGCTACGAAGGCCTATACAAATATATCATTTATATTGAGTACATTGCAAAAAATGATTATAATCAAGATTGTAGGGGTTATTTCAAACTGACCATCTATGAGAAGCAAGGGGAGGTAATAACAGGGAAACCTCTAAAACTGGAAATGACTAACTCTATCACAGATTCATATCTATCACGTTCGTCACAAAAATTTGTGGATTATGCACAGCGCATGATAAATATCTAATTGATATGGGTGATAAAATATACAATTGCTAAAAAATATATGGCAATTTTGTGCTCACGTGAAACTCCATTAAAAAAAAGCCGCTCCTGCTGAACCCAAGAGCGGCAAGGCTGTAAAGCCTAAAGCCTAAAGCTTAAATGGTTGAGTCGTAAGACTCTATCTCTTGACTCCATCATAGCATATTCTAATGACAGATGCAAGTGTTTTGAGTAATACGAATATAGCCCTACAAAATTCCGAAACAGTGCTTCGGAATTTCAAAAAAAATTCTCTATAGAGGAGGCTGTGTTTAAGGCACTTGGCGTGGAGTAGGGTAAGCAAAAGCCCGCGCAAATGACAGATGCAATTTTTTTGAAATAATAGGCTGTATCAAATAAAATGTTTTGTAATCCCATCGAACTGTTGTATAATAGTATACAGAATATATACTCTTTCATTTGAAAAAGGAGGAGACGAATGGAAAAACGTCTTAAGCTTAGCGAAGATAATATTTTGAAGACGGCAAAATCTGTGGCGGAGGGAACCATTCATTACGAAGCGGAGACTTTTGACGGAAAAGAATATATCATGCGTGTGAATCCCATGCAAAAATGCAAGGTCTGTGATGCTGCAAATGGTGTGGAATCGCTGTATCCTGCGAAACTGTATGTGGATTTCGTGGGTTTAGAAGAAAAAAGAGAGAAAGTCTTTGAAATTCGCAGAAGATTTTATGCAGAAGGACAGGAATATCTGCTCTTGCAAGATGAAAAAGAGGAACTTTATTTGCGTGCCTATCAGGAAAAAGAGTATGATGCGGGGAAATTCAAAATTCTTCTTTCAAATGCGGATGCAGGAATCGGAAGGATATTAGGTGCAGGATTGAAGGTAAATTACCAAGATAGTGGCGATGTCTGTATAAATCAATGCAATGCGACAGAAGCAGAAATACAGACTTTTGTCGAGGCCTTGCGGGCTTATGAGGGCATTCCGATACCGGATGATGGTTTATTCGGTCAAAAAAGTGTGTTTGCCGGATTTGGAAGCGGAAAAAGCTCCGGCAGTTCTGCGGGAAGCTTTACCGCCGCATATTTTAATCATCACAGCAGATTTTTATAATAAGGAATATACAAGATAGAATGAGAACGGTTTTCATCGTAAACCCGAAGGCGGGACAGGGAAAAGGCAATAAGAAATTTACGGAAAGAATTAGGCACGTGGCGGAGAAAGCAGGGACTGCTGTCGAGATATATACGACGGCAGGAATTGGCGATGCGGAGATTCTTGCAAGGCAGATTGCTGAAGAGTCAAATGCAGAGCCAACGCGGATTTATGCCTGCGGAGGCGACGGCACGCTCAATGAGGTTCTGAATGGCGTTTTACATGCAGGCTGCGAAAGCGGTGCAGGCAGTAAGGGTAATGAAGAGTGTGAAAGCGGTGCGGATATTGCAATCGGTGTGGTTCCCATCGGTACCGGAAATGACTTCTGCAGGAATTTTCCGGAGGCGGCTGATTTTACAGACATTGAAGCGCAGCTTGCTGCCGAGCCGAAGCGGTGCGATGCCATAAAATACAGTGGAATTCTCGCGGGCAAGGAGCAAACCCGTTACTGCGCGAATATGTTCAATATCGGTTTTGACTGTAATGTGGTCGATTTGACGGCGACGCTGAAGACTTATCCGCTGCTTTCCGGTTCACTTGCTTATTTGATGGCGGTTCTTGCGATTCTCGTAAAGAAAAAAGGCGCTAATCTGAAAGTGGAAGTTGACGGAGAAGTGAAGCACGACGGACCGCTGCTCTTGACTGCGGTTGCCAACGGATGTTTCTGCGGGGGCGGCGTGAAGAGCTCGCCTATGGCCAGCATCTCCGACGGCCTCATGGATATAAATATAATTTACAATGTGAAGAGAATGGAATTTCTTAAGAAGTTTCCATATTACTCAAAGGGCACGCATATGGAACTTCCGGATATTTCCAAGATACTATATGCGGCGCAGGCAAAGAAGATTGTGATAGTGCCAAACGATGGTACGATGCGGCTTTGTGCGGACGGTGAAATTGTGGATGCCGGAAGGGTCGAAATGGAAATCGTGCACGAGGCATTCACTTTCCTGGTACCTAAAGGAGAGAAAGAAAATGACGATTGAGAGAAAGAACAATCTCGGAACGATCAAATTAGATGATTACATATTTGCCCAGATCATACAGACGAGCCTTTCAAAGAGCGGTGGCAAGGCATTTCACGCTTCCGAAAAAGGAAAGCTCCTGGGAAGTCAGGGCGTAAAGAGCAGCATCGGCGAAATTTCTTCAAACATCAGGATTCGCGAAGAAGCGGACAAGTATGTAATCGAGTTTTATGTGATTACTTTGTTCGGTGCCAGCATACGAGAGACCACCAATGAAATATTGGACTACATTGAGTATGAGATGAAAGGGCTTTTCCCGGGAAAGGGCGGCAGACTGATACTTCGCATTGTCGGAATTAAGTCAAAACGAATCGCACCGCGCAATATAAAGGTAGTGAGAGAATATGAATCTGAAAGATAATATTTCCTGCCTGAGGGGCGTGGGTGCAAAACGGGCGGAAGCACTTAAGAAACTGAATATTGAAACAATCGGAGATTTGCTGTGGCTTTTTCCGAGAAAATACGAAGACAGAAGGAATGTTCTATCCGTCATGGAAGCGCCTTTGGACACGGATGTGCTGATAAGCGGCAGGGTTGTAACCGCCGGGCTTTCGGGAAATCCGTACAGCAGGTCGAGACTGCTCAAGGTGCTTATCGAAGACAACACGGGAACGGTTCAGCTTCTGTTTTTTAATGGAAAATATCTTGCAAACTATTTCAAATCCGGGGCTGAGTTTGTTTTTTTCGGCAAAATCACGCTTCGAAACGGCATCAGACAGATGACGCATCCGGAATTTCATAAGCCGGGGGACAAAGGCGACATTCGCGGGCTGATACCGGTTTATCCGCTTACTGAGGGACTTACGCAGAATCAGCTCCGTTCATGGCAGCTGGAGCTTATGGAAAAGCATGCGGCGGAGGAGGCAGCCGAATGGCTGCCGGATTGGATTGTAACGGAATGCAATTTGTGCAGCCCGGCGCATGCACTGTCGAATATCCATTTCCCGAAAGAAAGAAAGAATTTTCTGGAAGCCAGATACCGTTTGATCTTTGAGGAACTGCTCACGCTTCAGACAGGGCTGTTCTATATTAAAAACGGAAGCAGGGGCAATGCGAATGCCGTGGCAGTTTCCAAGGCGGTTTCGGTAAAACCGTTTGAAAATTCCTTTCAATTTGAACTTACCGACAGCCAGAAGAAGGTTTTTGCTCAGATAGAAAAAGACATGGAGCAGGAAAAGAACATGAACCGGCTTGTACAGGGTGATGTGGGATCCGGCAAGACCGCGGTTGCGGAAATGGCAATGTTTAAAGCGGTAAAAAGCGGATTTCAGGCGGCAATGATGGCCCCGACCGAATTGCTCGCGAAGCAGCATTTCGCGAGTCTGAAACGCGATTTTGAGCCTTTCGGGGTGAAAGTGGGACTGTTGTCAGGTTCGCTCAGTGCGAAGGAGCGCAAGGCGGTTCTCGAAAGCCTGAAATCCGGAGAGACCGACATTTTGGTCGGCACGCATGCATTGATACAGTCGGATGTGCGCTTTGCAAACCTCGGTCTGGTTATCACGGACGAACAGCACCGATTCGGTGTCAACCAAAGAGAACTGCTGTCCGCAAAGGGCAGGAATCCGGACATTCTTGTAATGACGGCAACGCCGATACCGAGGACGCTTGCGGTTATCCTGTACGGGGATATGGACATTTCGGTGATTGACGGAATGCCTCGCGGAAGAAAACCCATAAAAACATTCGCAAGAAAAGAAAGCGCACGCGGCAAAGTATATGATTTTGTGCATGAGCAGGTAAAACAGGGCAGGCAGGCCTATGTTGTAGCCCCTCTTATCGAGGAGTCCGAAAAGCTGAGCTGCCGTTCGGCAGAAGAAGTTTTTGAGGAACTCAGAGCGAAGTATCCGGATATCCGAATCGGTTTTGTCCACGGATTGATGAAACAGAACGAGAAGGATGCGGCGATGGAAAAATTTGCGGCCGGCGAAACGGATATACTGGTATCGACCGTGGTAATCGAAGTCGGCATTGATGTCGCAAACGCAAGCGTTATGGTGATTGAAAACAGTGAAAGATTCGGTCTTGCACAGCTCCATCAGCTCAGAGGCAGGGTTGGCAGAGGAAGCACGCAGTCCTACTGCATACTGATTTCCGACAGCGAAAGCAGGGTGGCGAAGAAAAGAAACGAAATCATGTGCCAGACCACTGACGGATTTGTGATTGCAGAAGAAGATTTAAAGCTGAGAGGACCGGGAGAACTTTTCGGCACGCGCCAGCAC
>OIZV01000870.1_pt1 | contig 11988 bp, 9 predicted proteins | sample 1588681 | NCBI WGS metagenome assembly OIZV01 (sample SAMN03283281) | human gut metagenome | biome: human-associated habitat; material: feces | host: Homo sapiens | place: Peru | collected 2012
TGGCGAAGGAGAACAGGAAGTTCCTGTACAATGTCGTCAAGCCTGGCGCACGCGCCAGAGAATATGAAGACGCCCTGCTGTGGCTTGAGGAGGCAGGCATGGTCCAGAGGTGCTTCAACGTCAGCCGTCCCGGCATTCCCCTGAGCGCCTACAGGGACATCTCCGCATTCAAGGTCTATGCCTGCGACTGCGGTCTTCTGCGCCGCCTCGCCCGTGTCTCGCCCGAGGTCATTCTTGGCGGCAACGCCAACTACACGGAGTTCCGCGGCGCGCTTGCCGAGAACGCGGTGCTCCAGTCTCTGCTTCCGCAGTGCGAGGACACGCCGTACTATTGGAGCGCAGATGGCCGCGCCGAGGTTGATTTCCTGCTTCCGCTGCCGACGGAGGCCGTGCCTGTCGAGGTCAAGTCGGAGCGCCGGATCAGCGGCAAGAGCCTGTCCGTGTACGCGAAGAAATACCAGCCGTCACGGCGCGTCAGGTTCTCGATGAACAACCTCCAGCAGAACGACGGCCTGCTGAGCTGTCCTCTTCCATTGGCGGACTGGACCATCAGGCTGCTTGCCCTCTGCCCGCCTTCCACAACAGCAGCAGACGAACAATGAAGATACTCTGCCTTTCAGACCTGCATCTGCGGATGAATGATGTTTTGGACGCGATTCATCAGAAGCGCCTCACGCCGTTCCTGCAAAGCATACGGGATTTGGCCGAGGACACTCCATGATTTCATTGTGAAAAGTCATAAGGAGTAACCATGATTACAACAGATGAATATCGAGAAAGGATTGACAATTGCTTACGAAGCAACCAATTGCTTGGTTCTATGTCTCAGGACGAGGGAAGAGCAATTGTCGAAAAACTAAAGTCTCCTGACAACGATATTGAATTATATCAGTACAGAAGATGTAATGTGTTTTCATTTAACGATTTTCTAAAGAACCAACTCACATTGGTTCATCCTAAACATTTTAATGATATTTTTGAAGGTATGCCGTATTTCAACTCTAGAGAGTTTGTAAATATATATAAGGTATTTGATGATAAAATTGCAAAGAAATACATTGCCATTGCAAAGGAAAGAAATTATACATCTTCAGAAAAACAAGAAATAGGTAGTAAAAATGCGGCAACTCTTCTGTGTTTAATTGCCAGATTATTAAGGGAACGTGGTTGTGAGAGGCAGTATTACGAATCATTTGAGATAATACAGAATAATGGATTAATGCAGATGGCTCAAGTAATTAACCAAGTGTGTAGATCCAAGCAAGAACAAATGAGAATAGCTTGTTTTTCAGAAGAATATGATAGTCCAATGATGTGGGGGCATTATGCCGATTCAAATAGGGGTTTTTGTGTAAAACATAGATTACCTGTATTTTTAAATATGAACCTTTGCCATGAAAATGGAAGGGAACAATGTGATAACTCTGGCACTTGTATGGAAAGCAACTGTGTCGAAGACGGTTGCCATTGGCTTCTACCAGTTATATATTGCTCAGAAAGGCCTGACCTTATTTCAAATCTTGTAGAAGAAATTAATCAAACAATATTTCAGCAGATGGGATTTACACCTGAATTGAACAAAATTGACCTTCTTGCGCCATTAAAATGTTCTTGCTACAAATCTATTAACTGGAAATATGAACGCGAATGGAGATGGATCCGAACTCATTGCACAGAAGCCATTCCTGAATATACTTCTATTTCAGTAGGGGCTGTAACAGGATTATACCTTGGTGAAAGAATCTCAAAAGAGCATGAAAACATACTGAAGGATTATGCGTTACTTTACAAAATGCCTGATGGAAACAATATACCAGTCTATAAAATGAGAAGTGATTTAACAATTCCAGAATACAGGTTATTGGCTGATAGAATTGCTTAGTCAAGGCAGACAAGGAAAACAGTGTCAGAAGGCACTGCAAGACTCACAGCGGAAGGCCAGGCTGGTCAGATGATGAAATCCGCATAGTTCTGGCGCGAGATGACCTGGTAGGTTGCGTCAGGATAGTTTTCCTTCCACATGGAGGGAGCGGAGGGGTTTGCCTTGCCGTATTTGATTTCATAGCCGTAAAGCTGTCCTCCGCGTTCCTCCACCAGGTCTATCTCCTGACGTTCGTAGGTGCGCCAGAAATAGTTGTTGGAGATAATGCGGGAGTATTCCTGTTTCTTCATCCGCTCCGTGACAATGAAGCTCTCCCACAGCGCGCCGACAATGGCATTTCAAGCCAAAACTGCGCGTATTTCCTTAAATTGGCACAGTTAAAGTATTCGAATTTCTGTTAATTCAGACACTTTGTAGCCGGTTATGCAAGCTCGGATTGGTTGCGCCCGTCGGACCATCCTGATGCTCGGATTGACGGAGTCCTTCATTTCGAGGAAGAACGCCCCGTAGCGGCTCTGCTCGGGCGTCCTGCGGGTAGTCGGCGTCCAGAGGCCGCGCTTGCGCGGCTTACGAGATCCTCGACTTCCAAGCGGGCGTCCGAGCACCAGCGCCGGGCTTTCGCCCTCAGCGATTTCGCCACTGGTCTTGCGGCGATAGAGATCGGGGGGATTCGCGTCCGCCTTCGCCAAGGCTGCGGTGGATGTTCCAGCAGTTGGCCAGCAGTCGGCTTGACATGTACCTGCCGCTCCTGCTGGCGGCGTGGTACTCCTCCGCGGGAATGGATAGGAATTATCCTGTGTTCATTGGTGGCGCCTTATGGGTTTGTTCTTGGGAGGTTCTGTTTTGCCCAGTGATGAAACGAAAATTTGGCCATTCGTCCACAGGGCGGCTGCATTATTGCAGACCCCATCACCCCAAGGATGCCAATATGCCAAAAATCAAGTACCAGACCAGCCTCAAGGTTCAGGCGCTTACCCGCCTGCTGCAGGACAACGAGCCGATTTCATCGATTTGCGAGGATTTGAAAATCTCCCCCGTTGTTCTCGGGCAATGGCGCAGGGAGGTCATCGGAGGTCTTCCCCTTGTCTTTGACAAATCCCTGAAGAAGGCCGAACGGGAGAAGGAGAGGAAAATCGATGAGCTGAGGCAGGAGGTCGCAAGGAAGCAGGAGGTCATAGGCGAATTGATGGAGGCCTTTACCCTCTCAAAAAAAAAGCCTGGGGCGAACTGACCGGGACGTGGGTGGACCTCGGGCGGCGTGAGGAAGTCATAGGGTTCATTGACTTCTGGACGGCCAGGACAGGCATTCCCGCAAAGAGTCTCTGCAGCTGGCTTGGCATACGGGCCAGCAAGCTTTCCGTCTGGCGCACGCGCACCGGCATTCCCAATGCGCACGCTCCTTTCGTTCCCCGCGAGGATTGCCTTACGGACGATGAGGTCAAGGCCATAGTCGACTTCTACCAGGGGCATCCCTTCGACGGCTACAGGCGATGCACCTACATGGTGATGGACGCGGATGTCGCAGTTGCCAGTCTCTCCACGGTCTACTCTGTCCTGCGGAGGGCCGGGGTGATGCGTCCGCGCCGCGCCGGGCGTGGCTGCAAGGGGGCTGGCTTCCGCCAGCCCGATTGCCCGCACAGGCACTGGCACACGGACATAACCCATGTGAAGGTCAACGGCATTGCCGCCAACCTGTGCTCCGTACTTGACGGCTACAGCCGCTTCATTCTGGCGCACAGGCTCAGCGAGGACGGGAAGGCGCTGGACGTGGAGCTGGTCTTCCAGATGGCGGTGGAACGCTTCCCCGAGGCCCGCGGACGGATGATCAGCGACAACGGGAGGCAGTTCGTCTGCAGGGAATACAGGGAACTGCTTGCGCAGCACGGATTCATCTACAGCAACACGTCGCCATACTACCCGCAGTCGAACGGGAAGCTGGAGAAGTTCCACGACTCGCTGAAGAACGGACTGCTGGGGGGAAAGGAGCTGACGAGCTTCGAATACGCGGAGCGGGTGATGGACCGGCTGGTCGACTACTACAACAATGTGCGGCAGCACAGTGCCATTGGCTATGTCACGCCCCGTGACATGATGGCGGGACGGGCGCCGGAAATCCAGGCGGAACGCGAACGTAAACTGAAGGAGGCGAGGGAACAAAGAAGACTTGCAAACAGACGGAGAAGGATTACCTTGACGGCGCATCGCGAAACGGAAGACGGCTCTGCTGGAGAGCAACCGTCCAGGGATAGCGATGTCGTGTAACGGCGTTGACCGTGCCGGCGGGTGAAACCGCCGGTCGTTCCGCAGCACGGTCTATGCCGGTCTGCGCAATGCCTTGAAAACTCCAGGGGTCTGGGGGCAGCGCCCCCAGGTGTCCCCGTCAAAAAAGAATGCCGATATTTCGTTTCAGTGGCAAACAAAACAAATCTGTTTCAGGTCAAGTTAAAACGTGTAATTTTTCTGACATGAATAGTCCAAGTGATTTTACTGATAGTTGTAGTATTATGTGCAAAGAAAGCCAATACAGATATATTTCTCCATGTGTTTTTTTATTCTTTTTTTTCGTCTTTTTTCTTACGATTGGATGTCAAAAAAATAATGGCAATTCTACAACACATAATGAACCAGAGAATGTCATACAATTGCGTTCTCGCGCTGACAAAGGGGACGCCATAGCCCAATTGGAACTTGGAGTTATTTACTATAAAGGAGAAGGTATTCCCCAAGATAAGGCAACTGCAATTAAGCTATTTTTAACTGCAGCAGAACTTGGAAATGCAGAAGCACAGAATCAACTTGGAATTTGTTATTTAAATGGATACGGAGTTGAACTGAATCACGAAGAAGCAGTCAAATGGTTTCGCAAGGCTGCAGAATTGGGAAATCCCGTGGCGCAGAATAATCTTGGAGCATGTTATGATCAAGGTAATGGAGTTGAGCAAAAGCCTGAGGAAGCAGTCAAATGGTTTCGAAAGGCTGCGGAACAGGGAGAATCAGGTGCGCAATTTAATCTCGGGTTATGCTACGAAAAAGGTGATGGAGTTGAACAAAATCTCAAGGAAGCGTCAAACTGGTATAGAAAGGCTGCAGAACAGGGGGATGTAGCCGCGCAATGTAATCTTGGAGCACAATATGTAGAAGGTCGCGGGGTTGAGCAAAATCTCGAGGAGGCAGAAAAATGGTATCGAAAGGCTGCAGAACAGGGAGACGTAATGGCGCAGTTACAACTAGGTGGCTATTATTATTACAAAACAAACAATGAGGATATGCAAAATCGTTTGGAAGCCGTAAAATGGTATAGGAAAGCTGCTGAACAAGGAAATGCAGATGCGCAGTATAACATGGGAGTATTCTACACCAACGGATATGGGGTTAAAATGGATTTGCCGGAAGCAGTAAAGTGGTATCGTCTGGCAACAGAACAAGGACATGAACTTGCTCAAAAAACAGTAAAAAAAATAGAAAAATGGGCGGGAAATAGCATCAACTTAATTTTGGACAAGAATGTAAAACTAGAAATGATTCGGGTCAAAGCGGGTACATTCCAAATGGGTAGTCCTGAAAACGAGCACTACAGGGGAAATGGTGAGGAATTGCGAAATGTTACAATTGCTCAGGACTATTGGTTGGGCAAGTATGAAATCACTAATGAACAAATTAAGATTGTAAATTGGAAATGCAATACCCCCGAGGATTACATCCGTGATTTTGAGGCAGGCGAAGAAAATTTCCCAGCTTATAGTATTTCCTATGCCAACGCAAAATCATTTTGTGATAAAATGAATAACCTTTTCAAAAATGTCTTGTTGCCTGGTTATCATTTCGATCTACCAACCGAGAGCCAATGGGAATATGCATGTCGCGCAGGAACAAATACGGCCTTTTCTTTTGGGGAATACTGTAATGCCCAGGAGTGTAACTGCGATGGAAGAAGTCCGTATGGGCCTATCTCTGAAGGACCATATAGAGGCTTTTTTTGTAAAGTAGGTTCTTATCCTCCGAATGCATGGGGATTCTATGATATGCACGGGAATGTCAATGAATGGTGTCTTGGTGAAGTTCTTCGCGGAGGTTCCTGGTATACTACACCAGTTAAATGTCGTTCTGCTGCTCGAACTATTCCATCAGAACAATGGTATCCAGAGTTACTATTGTGGAATCGTCCCGATGGCATACGTCTTGCCATTGTTCCTGATTCTGATGTTCAATACTAATCCCGTCAAACTGCGTTCTGACAGAAACTCCAACAATAGGAACACGTTCCTCTGCCCCGAGATTGTGAAGCGGGCCGCCGCGGGAGAGCTTCCCGTCGGCCTCTCGTCGAACCTCGCCAGGAAGACCATCCCCGACTCCTGGGCGGAGCAGATGGAGATGCTCGCAGAGGAGTAGGAACAATAGGCACAGGCCGTCAGTCGCAGGAATGCGGCTGGCGGCATTTCGTTATGAATGTTGAAGGCACTTTAAGACAATATTCCTATAGGGCTGGAGGATTTCCGCTTTTGATATAACTTATATCGGTTACGTGTATGATATGTAAATATCAATGCACATGCTATGATACAATTTCAATAAGCTCTGGGGCAGTGCGTCCCGAAAGCAAAAAAGAAGGCTAAAACCATGAAACCAGTAAAGGAAACTGTTTTGCCCAGTGATGAAACGAAATTTTGGCCATTCGTCCACAGGGCGGCTGCATTATTGCAGACGCCCATCAACCCAAGGATGCCAATATGCCAAAAATCAAGTACCAGACCAGCCTCAAGGTTCAGGCGCTTACCCGCCTGCTGCAGGACAACGAGCCGATTTCATCGATTTGCGAGGATTTGAAAATCTCCCCCGTTGTTCTCGGGCAATGGCGCAGGGAGGTCATCGGAGGTCTTCCCCTTGTCTTTGACAAATCCCTGAAGAAGGCCGAACGGGAGAAGGAGAGGAAAATCGATGAGCTGAGGCAGGAGGTCGCAAGGAAGCAGGAGGTCATAGGCGAATTGATGGAGGCCTTTACCCTCTCAAAAAAAAAGCCTGGGGCGAACTGACCGGGACGTGGGTGGACCTCGGGCGGCGTGAGGAAGTCATAGGGTTCATTGACTTCTGGACGGCCAGGACAGGCATTCCCGCAAAGAGTCTCTGCAGCTGGCTTGGCATACGGGCCAGCAAGCTTTCCGTCTGGCGCACGCGCACCGGCATTCCCAATGCGCACGCTCCTTTCGTTCCCCGCGAGGATTGCCTTACGGACGATGAGGTCAAGGCCATAGTCGACTTCTACCAGGGGCATCCCTTCGACGGCTACAGGCGATGCACCTACATGGTGATGGACGCGGATGTCGCAGTTGCCAGTCTCTCCACGGTCTACTCTGTCCTGCGGAGGGCCGGGGTGATGCGTCCGCGCCGCGCCGGGCGTGGCTGCAAGGGGGCTGGCTTCCGCCAGCCCGATTGCCCGCACAGGCACTGGCACACGGACATAACCCATGTGAAGGTCAACGGCATTGCCGCCAACCTGTGCTCCGTACTTGACGGCTACAGCCGCTTCATTCTGGCGCACAGGCTCAGCGAGGACGGGAAGGCGCTGGACGTGGAGCTGGTCTTCCAGATGGCGGTGGAACGCTTCCCCGAGGCCCGCGGACGGATGATCAGCGACAACGGGAGGCAGTTCGTCTGCAGGGAATACAGGGAACTGCTTGCGCAGCACGGATTCATCTACAGCAACACGTCGCCATACTACCCGCAGTCGAACGGGAAGCTGGAGAAGTTCCACGACTCGCTGAAGAACGGACTGCTGGGGGGAAAGGAGCTGACGAGCTTCGAATACGCGGAGCGGGTGATGGACCGGCTGGTCGACTACTACAACAATGTGCGGCAGCACAGTGCCATTGGCTATGTCACGCCCCGTGACATGATGGCGGGACGGGCGCCGGAAATCCAGGCGGAACGCGAACGTAAACTGAAGGAGGCGAGGGAACAAAGAAGACTTGCAAACAGACGGAGAAGGATTACCTTGACGGCGCATCGCGAAACGGAAGACGGCTCTGCTGGAGAGCAACCGTCCAGGGATAGCGATGTCGTGTAACGGCGTTGACCGTGCCGGCGGGTGAAACCGCCGGTCGTTCCGCAGCACGGTCTATGCCGGTCTGCGCAATGCCTTGAAAACTCCAGGGGTCTGGGGGCAGCGCCCTCAGGTGTCCCCGTCAAAAAAAGAATGCCGATATTTCGTTTCAGTGGCAACCAAAACACTTCTTAATGCATTTTTTGGAAATCGGTTCTCCTTTTGTTGTTGCACAACATAATCATATTCTTGGGAAAATCAAAGAAAAGTTTTATGAGGCAAATGATTTAGGTCTGAATATTCCCAAATAAGCATTATTGTGAGAGTTCACCATAAAAGCACGCTCAAAGTTGTAGAGAAGCACCGTATGAGAATTAAATAGTTATACATGATTTAGCTCGTAAAACACAAGGAAACCTGAATGAACGCAATAGTTCTTTTCGAAGTTGTTAATGAGATAGACATTTTCTTCAGAATTAAGAAGAAGGAAAGGAAAACCGGTAAAGGCAATTCTGTAGTTCGTAGGAATATAGATAATATGGCCTCTAAAATGGGAGCAGAAGAAATCAAAGGCCAACACCGCTTCATGTTACGTCCGGAAGATTAAAGGCATTTTGGCGCGGCAACAACAATCGAGGAAAACAATGTTTGAGGTTAATTTAAATAAAGAACTTGCAAAAGCTTGGGACAGTAATCCTCCTGATGGCGATGAATGGCATACTGGTCTTGTTGCAAGTTATCTCACGAACGAGTTAGAAGCTTTTCCTGATGCTGATGTGGAATCTTTGCAAACAGTAACTGATTGGCATAGTCTTCCTCGTGACGAGAAAGGATGGCTAAGATATTATCCGTGTTTTTATACGAAATATAACGACAACAGAAACAAAATATATTTTCCCATATCAGATTTTGCCGAATTTGGCAAGTTTGATGTTTACAGGGATGATAGTAAAAACACCAATACTCCTGGCTATAGCATCAAGAGCAAAATGAAAAATGGCGTGATAGCCTTATCAACTTTGTCGACATTCACTAATTCTCTTCGCCAGGGTAATAGCACCGATGATTCACGTAATTACGGTGCCAGGGGATTTCAGGGAGCTCCTCCATACCTTCTCAAAATCACAATTGACTCGGACGGTATACTTACGGGGATACCATTGCCAGCAGATTTTAGGGTAGTCCCAGGTTCATCAGGTTTTCGCATCTGGAAGATTTCGTTGGGCAAGGATTATTTCTCTGATGCCTCCTTCGAGAAGTATATGGATGAATGTACCATTGCAATGGGACCTGATACACCTCCGGTTTGTGGCAACGAAGACCAGATTGGCCCATTTGAATCTGACGACAGGGCATGGGATGTAGTTTTTGTATGTCACAGTAACCAGGAAATATCCAGTCTTGCCCTGTTTGCTCCTGGTGGCACCTTTAAAAACGATGCGGAATGGTCTATTGATGCGGAATGGTCTGCAAGACGGATTATTCATCTTGCTAAAGCTTTGCCAAACACCGGATTGACCGAAGAAATAAAAAAATGGTGGTCGCCGGGAATGCGCACGACATTTGTAGAAGTTAAGCCCAGGGATTATGACTTGTTTGAGGAAAAAATCCTCAAGGAGTTCTTTAAGATGTCCTTAGAGGAGCTTTCCGACAAACGTGCTGACATCATTCGAAATTTTCAGGGAGTAACTACCATGACACATACAGACTTGCAAAAAGAAATTTTCGACCTTGTCATTGATAAACTTCAAGTTGTCCTTACTGGAGCGCCTGGCACAGGAAAGACCTACATGGCCCAGGAAGTGGCGGCACAGCTGATTTTAGGAGCCAGCATTCATAATCCGGAAAAAATTGAGGAAGAGCTAAAGAATGCCGGCAAGTTGGAGCAGTATAAATTTGTCCAATTCCATCCAGGGTATGACTACTCTGATTTCGTGGAGGGCATTAAACCTAAAGTAATTTCCGGTGCCGCAGATTTTAGCCTGGAGGATGGCATCTTCAAAATAATCTGTATGAAGGCTGCCGAGGAATATGAAAAAGCGGAAGATAAAGACAAAGCTCCAAAGTTTGTTATGGTAATTGATGAAATCAATCGCGCAGACCTGTCGCGTGTATTTGGCGAGCTTTTCTTTGGTTTGGAAAAAGACTATCGTGGCAAGGAAATCCACACGCAATACGACTACTTGAAACGCAACAAGGAATCGGATGAATTCATAGAAGGTTTTAAGCCATTTGTGATTCCCAAGAATCTTTATATCATCGGTACCATGAACGACATTGACCGGAGTGTCGAGAGCCTTGATTTTGCTCTGCGCCGTCGATTCGGATGGTGCGAAGTTTCTTGGGAAGAATCCTTGTCAATTGTCGACAAGATAATACCTGCTGCATCCAATCCAGATTTGAATGCTGTCACAAAAAAAATAATGACAACAGTCAACAAACAGATTATTAAGGAGGCGATGGAATTGGAAGACGCATTTGCGTTGGGAGGAGCCTACTTCAAAGATGCGGGGAAAAAGTCGTGGGATGAACTCTGGCGTCACAGTATTAAAATTATTCTTAATGAATACTTACGTGGCAATCGCTGCGACAAGAAAATTGAGGAAATCGAAGAGATGTGGATTGGAATTGTCAATGATGCAGTGCCAGGCACTTATACGATTCCAGCAGAGAACGCAGCAACGCAGGCATAAACTATGGAACGGAACGAGACATTCCTGATTCAATGTCAGGACAATAACCTGCCTCACCCGTTGCGTTTCCAGGTTGTACCTGATGAGCAGGAGACATTAGCCGAATGCGAATTGCGTAGCAGTCAGGCCGACCTGTTACGTTCTTTTGCAAGACGATCCATCGGTTCGTTGGAAAGTGGCAAAAGTCCAAATGCAAAAGGTCTGCTTCTTCTAGGGAATCTGAAGGACATAAAGGCCTCCGAGCCTCTGTTTGATATTCAGGACACAACGGAGGGCGAAGGCGAAAGCGCCAAGAAATATATTGATTTGATTTTCCATAATATCATGGGAGTTTTCACTCTTCGTGACGGAAAGTCAATTATCCGCATGCAAATCACATCCCGCTTCGACAAGATGGATGGACCACAACCATTTCTAAGCTGGCTCTTGAAAAAGGTATGTTCTATCAACCAGACGCAACACTTGCCTGCTGACAAGGGGAAATTCTGGAATTTCCTACTGGAATTGCTTTTCTGGGCCAAACTTGGCGATGCTCGCAAGGTTGGCCTCTACTGCCAGTATGTTAAGCACGATGTATTGGTCCCCTTTTGCAAGGGAGGCCAATACGTTAGCCGGCCAAAAATCTCTAAAAATTTTCAGGACATCAAATAAGGGACTTCTCTTCTTGTTGCATGGTAGAACCAGTTCTCGTATTCGATTGGGCTTTCATAGCCCAGGGTGGAATGCAGAAACTCCTCGTTGTAGCGCTTCGTCCATGTTGCCAGCGCCGTTTCAAGTTCATTGAATGTCTGGAAATCGTTTGAGTAGATTAGATCCTCCTTGATTGTCCGCATCATCCGTTCCGTATCGGCATTTCCCTTGGGATTGCCGTAGCTTGCGAAGATCTGATTGATTCCAAGTGCCTCGCAGGCACCGCGGAATGCGGTGGAAGTAGGCTGCGATCCGTGGTCGCTGACCAGTTCGGGCACGTCGTAGCCGGCGGGAAGGTCGCGAATCCCCATCGGGAACTCGGACGCGACCGCCTGTTCGAGGGCCGTGATCCAGTCCTGGCTTCTGCTGGTGCGGCTCAGGTGGGCGGCCAGAAGCTTCTTGTCGCCCCAGTCAATGACAATGTGAAGATAGGCCCAGCCTGACTGTGGGAGCATGATCTTGGTCATGTCTGTCCCCCAGAACCTGTTGGGTTCAATCGTCTTGGGCTTCGCCTTTTCCGTGGAGGAATTCCGCCTGGTTGCACGAAGCCTGAGGTTCTTCGGCACAAGAAGCCCATCCGCCTTCATGAGGCGAAGCACGCGCTTGTGGTTGGCCTTCAGATGCTCGCGCTTGCGCAGCCATGCGGTAATGCGCTTGTAGCCCCAGGATGGGTGGTCGCACTTCAA
>OIZV01000871.1_pt1 | contig 11981 bp, 14 predicted proteins | sample 1588681 | NCBI WGS metagenome assembly OIZV01 (sample SAMN03283281) | human gut metagenome | biome: human-associated habitat; material: feces | host: Homo sapiens | place: Peru | collected 2012
CCTCTCGACACGCTTATGCTCATCACAATCACAAAGAGAAAGTATTTGGCGAATGATTATTCGATTGACAAGGAACAATCCTGTTTTCGCCACACAAAGGAAAACAGGGTGTGAGGATTTTGTCCTCTCACCCTGTAGCCCGTGGGGAACTGCGTTTTTCCCCTCTATTCAAAAAACTTTTTTAATTTTTCTTTGAGCCTGTCCATTCGCCTGTAAACAGCTTTCTCGGTGATGTTGAGAGAGTGAGCTATTTCACGGGTGGAATAGCCTTGTATCTTCAGCAAGGCGATTTGTAGAGTCAGCTTGTCCACCTTAATTAAAACCTGATAGAGCTGCTGATTTTCGATACTGTCCAGAAAGTCCTCAACTGTCTTTATTTCGGGCTGCTGCGTGTCATCGGCAACTCCCTCAAGGTATTTATCCGCTTCCTGCATACGCTGATAGTACCGCCTGTCTGAATTGAAAATCGCCCAATCGTGAGTACGAAGCGTTTCGATGGTACTTTCATCAACGCCGAGCTTCCTTAACTGTTTTTCTTCGGCTTCTTTCCAGAGCCGCCATTTCTTTTCTTCTTTGGATTTATTGTAAGCCATACCGTTTTACCTCCAATCTGAATTTTTGAAAAATTCAGATTGAAAGGCGGCGAACGGCAACCAACGCCAGATATAGGCTTGTCTTTTGTTGCGACAAATAACGACAAAAGAAAAACCGCAAAGGTAGTCAGACCTTTGCGGTTATAGGCAATATAAACTCTATTATGTAGATATATGACTTCTATATTAGGGGCATAATAATGCCACGAGCAACTGAGGATTTTTTTAACAGATTATCCTCAGACACTTGTAGCACTATATAATATAGTTGCTGCTTCTAATAAGCAGCAAGGCTGTCACGGCAGACCAGCGCATAAAAATCCCTCCAAACTCAAAACGGGTTTAGAGGGCGTTGATAATTCTGTGCGGGCGTACCAAAACAGCCCACCAAAGCACCGTTTTTTTTATTTGGTGGGCTTATGCAGATATAAGAGAAAAAAGAGCCGATGACTGTGACTACTCACAAGTTCATCGGCTCTGCGTCTTTGCGTCTGGCTCTTTGATGACGGTTATATGTAAATCTTTTGCGTTGATTAGAGTTTCCTTTTTACATTTCGGACAATAAAGAGGATAATTTATCAAGATAGTATCCTCTCTGCATTTATTACGGGTTTTATTGCCGCATATCGGGCATAATATCCATTCCTCTGACATTACAAATCAACCTCCCTCTATGAGACATCGTCATTCTCCAAAAGTGTAGCCCATACCAAAAACGGTCACAATGTATTCCTGCTTTTCATCGTTCAGCTTCTGCCGCAGCCGTTTAATATTCACACGCACCGTATTATCGTCAACGAAGTTCCCGTCTATATCCCATAGCTGTTCCAAAAGCATTGCCTTTGTAACAACCCTGCCCCTGTTCTCCATTAGATAAAGGAGCAGTTTGTATTCCGTTGAGGTCAAGTGTATTATTTCTTGTCCCTTCATCAAAACAAGGCATTTGTCAGTATCAACCTCTAAGTTTTTGTATTTGATACGATTTTTTTCACCGAGTGTCCGTTTTAAGATTGCCAATACCTTTTTTCGTAAAACCTCAATGGGAAAAGGTTTTGAAATATAATCATCACAGCCTGCCGAAAATCCCCCTAACATATCTTCTTCGGTGTCATTTGCAGTTAGAAATAATACAGGTGTTTCAGCGGTTTCACGGATTTTTTTGCAAAACTCCAGACCACTGCCGTCGGGCAGGTTAATATCGAGCAGGAATAAGTCATACTTTTGCTTTTGGTATTGCTGTAATGCTTCGAGATAGCCATAGACCGCTGTAATCGTATGCTCGTCCTTTTTTAAGGCGATAGAAATGCCCTTGTTCAGAATTTTGTCATCTTCAAGAAGAAAAATATTCGCCATAATCTTAAAACGCACCACCTTTCTGCTATATTTTAGAATTGCAGGAACAGACGCAGCAACGCTGCGTCCGTTCCGCAAATACAATTAGTTTTCAAAGTAAACAATAGCGGGAACACTCAAACAAATCACAAAGATTGCTGCAATCAAACCAATGACAAGCGCAACAGGGTACTCAAACACCGCATAGCTTGCTATGTGGGGAACGGCGTCCGCCACCAGCAGCAGAAACGCATTGCCGAAGGTCATAATCAGCAGAGTAGAGATGAGGGCGTAAATACCGCCTTCCAAGGTCAGTATCTTCATAATCTGCTTTTTCGTTGTGCCGATGCTTTCCATAATGGCAAATTCATTTTTTCTTGCCACCACACCAGTCAGCATCACATTGACAAAGTTAATCAAGCCGATGACAATCAGCAGAATTGCCGCACCGTTTCCCAGAAAACTCAAAGAGTAGTTCGTCTGTTCAAATAGTTCTTTCTGGTTAACGGCAGATTTAAATTGCCATTCCGATGTGGTCAAGGTGCTATTGATTACCTGTAATTCGCTATCAATTCGCTCTAAGTCGTTTATATCCTTCATGTCAACGCCGATTGCGGAAATAATCGGTTCTTTCGTCAAGCGTTCCATACCCGATTCGCTGACAAAGATAATATTTGGCACAATGTCAATGAACTTTCGTCTATCGATACCTTGGGAAAGCCTATTCGAGTAATCGTCATAGTAAAAAGCTCCGCCGATTTTGAAATCGGTCGCCTTGCCGTCTGTACTGTCGGCAGTCAAGGTAAGCGTTTTTCCTACTAATGCGGTATTTGGAGCGTTATATTCGGTATCTTTTCCTGCAATCGCTGTTTCGCCACGCTTAAATGCCTCAATGTCAATGGGCGTATCAGGGTGCTGGGCATTGTATTCTTCCAGCGCTTTATCGTCGTCAAGCGTTGTGATATAGCAGCCATACTCACCAGCGTTTGCATATCCCTTTAGTGCCTCTATCATCTGTTCATAAGACTGCCCCTTACAGGAGGATATGCTGTTTTCGGATTTTCTGCTTCAATTTCAACGCCGTTGACTTGCTGAATCTGTTCCACAAAATGTTCGTCAAACTGCGGTACTTCCTTGTTAGGCTGTTCAGCTTGCTCAAACTGAATATCGTTGTATTCAAAGTGATAGTCCATATATTCTTTAATAAAGTTTTCGGCGGTCATACTTTTTATGACTCCGTTTGTGCCTAAAATCATAGTGATACCCATAAAGAGGGACATAAACACAAGGATAGCACGCTTTTTGTCACGGAATACATTGTGGAACGCCATTATATGCAGCTTTCCGCCGTTGGTGGAATTTCTGCTTTTCGTTTTCTTCGGTGCGAAGTTTTGGAATTTCAAAGCCTCCACAGGGGAAATCTTTGCCGCCGCTTTTGCCGGTGCGTTGCAGGCAATCCAAACTGTTACCGCCGAAAAGAGGATGGACAGAATATAGATGGACGGGTGGAAGAACACCTCGGCATCCATTATCGACTTGCCCTGTTCAAAGCCCTCGTTCAAAACAAGGGGAACAATGCCAAAGGAAACGGCGGTGGCTAACACAATACCAATCGGGATACCAATGCAGGCAAACTTAACCGCCTGATTTTTCACCAGTGATTTAATCTGCGCCTGTGTTGTACCCAGTGTTTTCATCAAGCCGTAAAAACGGGTGTCCTTTGCAATGGAGATATATAGGACATTGTAAATAAGGAGATACCAGCTGCCGATGATAAAGAATACCAAAAGGACTACCATTGCGATAACTGAACCGCTTGATGATTTCATCGAAACCACACCGCTGAAAGACTGGTTTTCGTTTAACTCCACATCTTTTTGAATACGGTGAAAATCATCGGGCATTTTATTCAGCAACAAAGAGAGAACGCCGTCCTGTGCCATTGTATAGCCTGCGTTATTACAATACGCCTCGGAAACAAACCCCATTCCCGTGCCTGTATAGGAATGAAACCAGCCGCTTAATGTGAAGGTTTTTTCCTGCTGACCATTTTTATCATAGTAGGACAGAGGAATTTCCATATTCAGTTTCGGGTCTGTAATACCGAGTTGTGAAAGGGCGTCCTCCGACAGCATAATTTCATTTTCGCTTGCGGGGTATTTGCCCTCTAAATCCTTAATTGCTTCCTGATAGTGTTTTTCCCATTCGGTGGTGTCATAATACTGGAGCGCAATGGAAAGCTCACGCCCCTCGTCGTTCTTCTCGGCAACTGAGCCGACCATATATTGTGTACCGACGGTTTTAACATATTCCAAATCCTTAATATGCTGTTCCTGCTCCGCCGTTGGCATAGCAAGGGAAACATCGGCGGTCGTACCCGCAGTACGCACCTGCATTAACTTCATATTTTCCATATAGTTAATGCCCAAACTGAACACGGTGGTAATCATAAAGGTAGTTAGGACGATTGCAAATACCGCAAACAGGTTACGGGTGCAGTTTGCTTTCATCATTCCTTTTTCCACTCGCTTAACTGCGCTTTTATTTCGGTTAGCGTGCATATCTAACACCTCCCGAAACAACCTTGCCGTCCTCAATGCGGATTGTGCGGTCTGCCATCTGAGCGATTTCCTCATTGTGCGTAATCATAATGGTGGTCTGATGGAATTGTCTGCTGATGGACTGCATCAGCAGGATAACATCCATACTCGTTTTGGAGTCCAGATTACCAGTCGGCTCGTCGGCAAGGATAATGGCAGGCTTTGTTGCAAGCGCACGGGCAATCGCAACCCTCTGCTGCTGACCGCCAGAGAGATTGTTCGGCATATTTTTGAGTTTTCGCTACCTGTATCGGTCTTTCCACCGTCAATCTCAATAGGGTACACGATGTTCTCATACACATTGAGTACGGGGAGCAGATTGTAGTTCTGAAATACAAAGCCAATATTTCTGCGGCGGAAAATTGTCAATTCCTCGTCCTTCATTTTCAAAAGTTCTTTTCCTCGGATAGTAACACTACCAGAAGTAGGGCGGTCTAACCCACCAATCATATTCAAGAGAGTGGATTTACCGCTGCCCGATGTACCGATAACAGCAACAAATTCGCCTTCTTCTACGGAGATAGATACCCCGTCCAAAGCACGGACTTCGTTTTCTCCGCTACCATATATCTTTCGTAAGTCCTTTGTTTCAAGTATTGCAATATTGAAAACCTCCAAATTTGTATTTTTTATTTTGTAAGTTCAGTATAGCAACCACTTCTTACAATCTCATTACAATCCACAGGAAAATTAAAACAGTGTACGCTTGCAAGCAGACGGTATTACCACTTTATAAATATTTCTCGATCCTGTATTGCTCAATGACTTCATTTCCTAAAAGCGTAATTGCTTTTTGGGGGCAACTGCTGATACATCGGTAACACATTGTGCATTTGCTGTGCGGGACAGCCTTTCCGCCTTTAACATAGATATTTTTCATCGGGCAAATAGAAGCACATAAACCACAGCCGTTGCACGAGGTACTGACTTTAATCTCAGTAGAGTAATCTGCCGCTTTTCCAGAAAACCAAAGCCTTTGACCGAAAAGCCCTATGATATACGAAAAAACTGTTATGCCGTTTTTCGGGTATTTTCCATTTCGTATATGTAAAGCAGTTTCTTCAATTTTTCTATTAGCGGCGGCAATTATCCGCCTGTTTTCATCAGAGGATTTCTTTAGTAGCTTACTGTCACATACAGAGTCGGGCATTTTAATGTGAAGCCCTCCGAGGATATTCGCCCCATACTTTTTTAATAATCTTGCGGTGCAGCCAGCTCCATCACCACTAAATGCGCCCATTGTTGCGACGCATAATATGTTTTTACCCTGCCAGAGAGCAGAGTTCTTTGAAATGAATTCTCTAACCATATATGGTGCATTAGAGAATTGAGTAGGATACCCTAAAACAATAGTATCATTACATTGGATTGCATCAATTACATCTTCGCAGCACTCTAAAGGTATGGCTCTTGCGCTTTGGTCTATTAGAGAAGTCAATAATTCAATACAATACTTTGTGTTGCCTGTTCCGCTTAAATATATACTTACCATAATATTTTCTAAACCTCAAAAGATAGGGTAGAAATTAAATCCTCCAACTTACTTTTCCAATCCATACCATAGTGAACATTTTTCATTGTGGCTAATGAAGCTAATCCGTGTATATAGGCAAAGAGAGCGACAATGCAATCTTGCTTTTTATCATCTGGCATATCGGAGCTTTCAAGAAGTTTTAATATCTGCTCTTTGTATATTACAAAGGGTTTATAGTTCTCTGACGAGCTGCTATCAATGTCCAAGTTAATTTCAATGTTGCCTTCTTGAAAGAGGAATGTAAAATACTGCGGCTTTTCGATAAAAAAGGAGATGTACGCTTTTCCAAATTCCATTAAAAAGTCTGTGCTTCCTTTATGATGTTCAATGGTTTCAAGCAATTTATCTGTAAACTGCTCTGTAATGTGAAGCTGCATTGCCGCAACCAATTCCTCTTTGTTTGCAAAATGGCTGTATGGGGCGGCGTGGCTGACATTACAGGATTGAGCTACTTTCCTTAAAGAGAGCTGAGATAAACCATAATTACTTACAAGCTCAATTCCTTTTTCAATCAGTTCATTCTTTAAGTTATTGTGATGATAGCTTTTCTTATCCATTTTTTATCCTCCAATCTTGACAGCGTAAACATTATACTACACAATCTTTACGGTGTCAAGATAGGGGTTGTCTTTCAATACCGTATATTCTTTAATCCTGTCACGGATTTTACTACCGCAAACAGGACATAGTATCCATTGATTTTTCATACTATCTTTTTCGGTCTTTAGCTTTTTTCTCTGAAGTTAGAGTAAGGTCTGGGCTATTTTTAAATTGAAAATTCGAAATATGCTCAAAGTTATTATTTTGAATATAATATACCTTATTTTCATTAACCGAATATACAAAGGAAACTCTTGTTGCCCATAACCCTTCCTGCTTCACGGCTTTTAATATCTGAAATGCTTTACCAACAGAAAAGCTATCATTACAACTTTTAAGAAGTTCGTCGGCTCTTTCAAATCTATCATCGTCAGATACAATATAAGGCTTTGTTATTTCTGGACTTAATACGGAATAGTTGGTTATGAGCGAATATTTGGCTTGCTCCAATCTGAAACTGCCCATTTTTATCTGATAACATAGCCTGCATAGTAGCGTCTGGAGCATATACAATCCTGTTATTTTGTACGATATTTAATGCGTCATCATTTTCCTTTTTCATTTCCATTTACATAAAGAAGCGTACCGACATTACCATTCTTATTTACTCCGTGATAAGAATGATAATTACCATCAGGCATTTTTATGCCAATGTAAAATCTGCTTTTTTCTTCGATAACTTTATGAGTCCAAACGGAAAGGTCTATGTCAAAGTTAAATCCAACGATAGTATCGTTTCCGTTAAAAACAAATCTCGTACACATAACTAAACCTCCATAATACGCTCGACACAACCTAATTGAATAGCATCGAGATTTTGAGCAATCTTTTCATCTGACCAATTCCACCATTGAACATCAAGCAATGTATCGATTGTTTTGTCATCAAAGCGTTTTTTTATCGGCTTTGCAGGGATGCCGCCAACAACAGTATAAGGTGGAACATCTTTAGTAACTACAGCACGAGTACCAATAATCGCTCCATCACCAATCGTAACACCCGCAAAAATAACAGCTTCGTATCCTATCCAAACATCATTGCCAATAATAATATCACCTTTATTGTCCCACGACTTAGTAACATCTTTTTTATCAAGTCCCCATTCTTCAAAGAATAATGGGAATGGGTAAGTAGAAAGTGATGACATCGAATGGTTTGCACTATTAAACAGAAACTTAGCACCGCAAGCAATAGAGCAAAATTTTCCTATAATTAACTTATCGTGATTTATTGGATAATGATACAATACATTGTTCTGTTCAAAACCCTTTGGGTCATTAACAAAATCGTTATACATAGTATAATCCCCAATTTTTATGTTGGGATTTGTAATTACATTTTTTAAGTAAACGGTTTGTGTATCTCCTGTTCTTGGATAAATCTTATTTGAAATAGGCATTTTATAATCCTCCTTGTACTATATACTATAATTTTATCAATCCCCCAAATACTATTCAATGCACTAAACAATACAGCTTTGTTTAGTATAAAAAAGAGAGCCACTTGCTAAGTAGCCCTCTTAAAATTACTTCTGATATATAATTTTTCGTATAGCAGATACCGAAAGAAAATATCTGTCAGCAAGCTCCGCCATAGAAACGCCATTTTTATATTCCATAATGATAATGGCATTGCGTTTTGCAAGTTCCTTTCGATACCCAGACAATTCACCCCAAGACTTATGCTGTTCGTCTTTAGCAGGAATATAAATGTATCCTGCTTGAACATATTTTTGTAGTTCTTCGACCAACATATCAGGGAGAATTGCATTTGCATTGATATATTTCACGCAGGCTTCCTCCTTGATTGATAAAGTCAAGTAGCAAAGCCAGCTATATTTATAATTAGCGACTGTTAATACTCCTTGCAAATGTCGCTTAATTTACTGGCTTTGCAAGGAGAAAAGCATCGTTTTTCCTTTTCTTGTTGATACACATATATTCTCACCGCCCAATTAGCACCTTATAATTTTTTAGTATATCATACTTTCTCTTACAATTCAATCGTTCTCACCGTTTATTAAGCTGTTTAATTTTCTACACTAAGAAGTTATATATCTTCAAACTGAATTGATTTTATCAATATATCAGCTACCTGCTTATCAAAATGATACGACACTTGCTATTTTATATCATTCCGTTATGTTTAGCGTCTAACAAAATATATGAATTATTACCTCTGCTTATAGGAAGTGAAATATCTTATAGTAAGCATTTTCACATCGTTTAACAAGAAGCCACATATCCATGCAATATAAGGGAAAGATATATTGTAGCAAGGTGGTGAGCTTATGGACGAAAGAAACAACGATTTTGATTTCGATTTTATGCCGATAGGACAGGCGATTAAGAAAGCCCGTGAAGCAAGAGGAATGACGAGAGAGCAGCTTTCTGGGATAATCGGCTATGCCCCCAGACACATTCAATCTATCGAAAACGAGGGGAAATATCCAAGCATCGAGCTGTTTATCCAACTTATTCAAATGTTTGATGTCTCGGTTGATGAATATATATTTCCTAATAAAGAAGTCAAAAAGAGTTCCGTCCGCAGACGCTTAGATGCACAGCTCGACAATTTAGGTGATAAGGAATTGTCCGTGATTGAAGCGACTGTATACGGTCTATGTAAGGCAAAAGAGCCAGAAGATAACGCTGCTGCCTATGGTGTAGCTGTTCTGTCGGCAAGCATCGCCAGAGTTGCCCTCAACGGTATAGACTGTTCCGTTTTCCACACGCTCTACAATACCTACATGGTCTGTAAGACCGTCGCCTTCCCAGTCAAAGAAGATAATGTGTCCCGCTTCTGGAGTAAAGCTGCCGTCCTGCCATTGTCCTCTCTCCATAAACCATTCAGAGCCTTGTATGCAGCCTGCAAACTTTGGAATAATACCGTTTTCAATATAACCGCATTCATTCGCACACCAAGAAACAAAGCAAGCGCACCATTCTACACGGGAGTTGAAGCTGTACCACGACCAATAGGGTTGACCGCCTACATTACCAATCTGCGACAGAGCCACGGTCACGATTTCGCCGTCGCCTACGGATATGCCGTAAAGCACCTGTGACCATAACGAATTGTTTTCATCGGCAAGTAGTTCAGATAACATCTGCCGTTGCTCATCGTCAAAACCGTATTGGTCTGCCATTTCCTCGGCGGTTTTGTGGCTGACTGTGATATACAGGTAAGTTCGTGTTTGGGTAGTTTCGGTCTGGACGATATTTCCGTGACCGTCATCTGTTTCGGTTATCACGATTTCGGTCTTGCTTTCCGTTCTGGAGCTGATTTCGTTCATTTCCCAGAAGATGTCCGTCAGGAGCTGCTTTTTATTATCGTCTATTGTCGCCACTTCCTGCGGATTGTCTGGGTCTGTGGTAGTTTTGACCGAGTAAACCGCAAGCACCTCTTTCCAGACGGCACGGCTCCCCGACATCTCCAGAACATCGTAAGCTGTATCGTTTTTGATTTCATCAAGGCGGCTGTCATATTCGGTATTGATTTCTCTAACCACGGTCTGCATCGTCATTCCGTTGCCTGAGTCCTCACCTGAAAAGAAAATACCAAACACGGAGCTTACGAGCAGACCGATAAGGCAAATAACCAAAATCACAACAACCGCAATCCAACCGCCCGCCGCAATCGCCGCAATCAGCGCCTTTGTTCCTGCGATAATCGCTTTAACTGCCGCAGCAGTCGCTTTGACCGCAGCTTTTACAGCAGCAATCGTAGCCCTCGCCGTGACTCTGGCTGCCTGTGCAGCTCTCTGTGCCGCTTTTACGGAAGCCTTTGCTGCCGCCTGTGTCGCTTTAGCGGTATGCTCGGCAGTTTTTATCGCCGCCTTTGAGGTCGCTTGTGCGGTTTTTACAGATTTCTGCGTAGTCTTTACCGTACCTCTGGCTGCTGTTTTTACCGTCTTTTTCCCGCTTTGGGCAGTCTGCGTTATGGTTTTTTTACCTGATTTGCGCCTTTGACTGCCTTATCTGTGGAATGGCTTACGGTACTGCGGTAGGTCTGCATACCGTTTCCAGACATACGCTGTGCGGCTCGCTTCTGCTTGAAATCGTATAGCTTATCCTTTGCCTTAACCACATTGTCCTTTGTAGTTTTGACCGCTTTTTGACCTTGCTTATTGAACTGATGAACGCCCTCGTCCGTGATACGCTCCGAAGCTGCTGAAACCTTATCGGCGGCATATTCGGTGGCGGAGTTTTCATCAGCGTAACAGCCTTGCTCCGCCTTGTCTTTTATTTTGGAATAAGCGGACTTCATACGCTCGGAAGCTACCGCAGCCTTGTCAATGGTCTTAATCGTTCCCTTGACCGCATCTCTGGTTTTTATATCAGCCATAGATAACCTCCTTTCCAAGAATACAGAGTATTCTTTAAGATTTTGCAGTCAAAATTAAACTGTCTTTTTTGCGACCACCACAAGCCTGCCGTTCTGCACCGAGTATTCGCAGGTAGAGAGTGTAATAAGCCTGTCGCCGTATTCTGCGTTTACGCCTGTTTCATACAATGCAAGCTCCTTGCATTTTTCAATATAGGCGTTGAATTCGTCCTCGTTTTCCGCATCGACAAAATCATAGTAGCGGAAGCCCGCCGAGCTGTACGCAACCGTTTTGAACACGGCAATGATTTCATACTCGCCCCGCTTTGTGAGGGTGTCAAAACAAACGGTCTTGTGTTCACCGTAAAAATCCTTGCTCTTGTAATTCTCCAATGCGCCGAACATCTTTTGCCCCTTGATGTGATGACCGTAAATAACGAGGTTATCGCTTGTTGATAGGTCGCAATTTTCCTGCACATACGGCGTACCTAAATCGCTGTACTCCTTTTCAAAACTGTGCTTCAGATAATAATTGGGGGTGTTCGGGGTCTGCATTACGGGATAGTTGATAGTCGTGCCGGCAACCGAAAGCCAGCCGACCATATCCGTATTTTGCAGATACAATTCGCCGTATTCCGCAAGCACGGTTTCTTCCTCCGTGAGCAGAACATCAGCAGTTTCACTTTTGCCTGTCTGCGCCTGTTCTACAACCTCGGCAATTTTCTCAAAGACTTCTTCCTGCTTGCTTTCGTGTGCATAGTGGCTGTAAATAAGGAAACCGCAAAAAGCCGCCGTACCAAGCAGGCACACGGCGGCAACCATACAGATGATTTTCTTGTATTTCTTCATAGCATTGTCCTTTCTTATTCTGTTTTAAGGGCAAAAAATAACGCCCACATTTCCTGTGAGCGTTACTGTTGCCATATTGATTTCAGATACAAAATGCGGCATAGAGAGGAACGATTTTTTTATTGTCCTCAAAGCCGAAGTTTTTGG
>OIZV01000872.1_pt1 | contig 11977 bp, 11 predicted proteins | sample 1588681 | NCBI WGS metagenome assembly OIZV01 (sample SAMN03283281) | human gut metagenome | biome: human-associated habitat; material: feces | host: Homo sapiens | place: Peru | collected 2012
CGGTTTCGGTCGTCCCGCCGTAGAAGCCGGCGACCACGCCCAGAACCGCACCGATCGTCGCGGCAATGGCCACGGAGATCACGCCGACGGACAGGGAATAGCGCGCGCCCCAGATGATACGGGCAAGAATATCGCGGCCAAGGTTGTCCGTTCCGAGAAGATGCTCTCCGGAAGGCGCCTTGAGACTGTCGCTCAGGATCTGCAGGTCATAGCCCTCCGGCGCCAGCACGGGCGCCAGCAGCGCTACAAAGATCATCACGACCAGAATGCACAGGCCGAGCATGCCCATCTTGTTGCGCGCAAAACGGCGGCAGAATTCCCGGAATTTACTGCTCTGCACGCCGGCCGTCTCGTCGCCGGCATGTTCGTCCGACGCCGGCAGACTGACAGCCAGTATCCGTTCGCGGAAGCTCATCTCAGCCATGGCGCGCGCCTCCCTTCACAGGGGCTTTGCTCTTCCTCGACTTCTGATACTGCGACCGGATGCGGGGATCGACAAAGCTGTACAGAATATCAATGACAAGATTTATCACGCTGAAGGCAATGGCCACAAGCAGCACGCTCCCCTGCACGGCGGGCATGTTCCGCGCCTTGATCGCCTCGACGGAAAACTTTCCGATGCCGGGGATGGAGAAAATCGATTCGATGGCAATGGAGCCGCCCAGCAGGCCTCCGAACTGCAGTCCCGCCACCGTGATGATGGGGATCAGCGCATTTTTCAGCGCATGCTTCATAATGACGACCAGTTCCTTCTGCCCCTTGGCACGCGCCGTGCGGATGTAATCCTGCCGGACAACGTCCAGCATGCTCGAGCGCGTCATGCGCATGATCATGGCCGCCGAGGCCAGTCCCAGCGCCACCGCCGGAAGAATATAGCTTTTGGGCGAATCCAGACCGGAGGACGGAAGCCATTTGAGATTAACGGAGAAAATAATGATAAGCATCAGCGCCAGCCAGAACGAGGGGATCGAAACGCCGATCAATCCAACCACCTGAGCCACATTGTCAAAGCCGGAGTATTGCTTGACTGCCGAGATCACGCCGGCCGTCACGCCAAGGATCACGGCTATGATTATGCTCAGCGCCGCCAGACGCATGGTCACGGGGAAGCGTTCAAGCAGCTCCGTGGTCACAGAGCGGCCCGTCACCCAAGATGTGCCGAAATCCCCGTGCAGAACAAGATTTTTAATATAGCGTCCAAGCTGCACAAAATAGCTCTGATCCGTGCCGAGCTTGGCGCGCATGGCCGCCAGTTCTTCCTCCGTCGCGCCTGTTCCCAGCATCGTCTGCGCGGCGTCGCCCGGCGTCAGATATAAGATGGTAAACACGACAATAATGACGCCCAGCAGAACCGGGATCATTTGTAATATACGCTTCAGAATATACTTTCCCATATAAGTTCCTCGCTCCGAGGCAGCCACTGCCCCTGATTTGGGCGGCTCTCCCTCCGGAACCGGGGGGAGAGCCGTTTTTCAATGCCGGAGCACGCCGGCCCTGAACGTTTTTATTCTTCGTTCCAGGTGACCTGAGACAGGCAGCGGCGGAAAATGCGGCTGGCGTTCGGCAGATTGCTCAGGTGATTGTTTACGCCGGTCAGCACGGAGGGCGTGGCCAGGGGGATCCAGGCGACGTCTTCCTGCAGGACCTGCTGCAGCTCGATGAAGATCTGTTCACGCTCGTCAATGTCCATGCAGACAGACTCCTCGGCAAACAGCTTGTCGACCTCGTCGTTTTTGTAGACCGGCTGCTTATCGGAGGTAAGCATCTTGTTGGTAGTATCGTCCGGGTCGCCGACGCCGTTTGTCAGGTTGGTAAGCATCAGATCATAATCGCTGTTGGTATAGTGATCAAGGAAGGTCGCCAGCTCCAGCGAGGTCACCGTCGCATGAACGCCGATCTGCTCCCACTGGTTGCGCATGATCTCCGCAATGGTGGACAGCGTCGCATCGTCCGTTACAAGGATCTCAAGCTCAAAGCCGTCTCCGTAGCCGGCCTCATCAAGCAGGGCCTTGGCCGCCTCGGGGTCGTAGCCGTAGTTCGCCTTGGCATAGGTGTCGTCGTATCCCCAGATGGTGGGCGCAAAATAGCTGTCGCAGACCTCGGCATATCCCTGGTAGACAACGTTGATGATGGACTGGCGGTCGAGCGCCTTGACCAGCGCCAGGCGGACGCGCCGGTCGCACAGCGCCTCGTTGTCATTCGCCTGCCAGTTCAGTCCGGCAAAGGTGATACCCAGGCCCGTGCCGATGTACATGGAGCAGTTCGCGTCGTCGTCAATGATCCCGGCGTCGGACGCCTGGATATCGTACGCAAGATCGACCTCGCCGGTCTGGAGCATGATGGTCCGGTTGGCCGCTTCGCCAACGACCTTGAACACGATGTTGGGGATGACTGCCGCATTATCCTCGTCCCAGTACCCGTCAAACTTTGTCACGGTAATGGTGCCGTCGCTTTCCCAGCTCACGAAGCGGTACGGACCGGTGCCGACCGGCGCGCGGTTGAAGGCTTCCTCGCCCATTTCTTCCACAGCCTTCTGGCTGACAACATAGAACATCGGAGTGGTCATGAGCCACAGCAGCGGCGCATAGGGCTCATGAAGGACCAGCCGGAAGCTGTAGTCGTCGATGATTTCGCTGTTTTCAAAGTCAATGACCGCGAAGGTGGAGGCGATAACAGGATCCGTGGTGCAGCGTTCCCAGGAGAACAGCACGTCGCTGGCATGCAGCTCCTCGCCGTTCTGGAAATGGATTCCTTCGATGAGCTTGAACACAACGCTGGTGTCCGATTCGTATTCGTAGCTCTCCAGCAGCTTCGTTTCAAGCGTCCCCTCGTCGTTGAGGTACATCAGGCCCTCGCAGATCTGGTTGATGACAGGATAGATCGTTCCCTGCGGATGGAAGTTGGGGTTGAGCGTGGCAGGCTCCGTCGCCATCGCCACCGTCAGCGTTTCCTTTCCAGCCGCTCCGGTCTCTCCGGCCGGCTGTTCTTCCGTGCTGGCAGCGGGCTTTTCGCCCTCTCCGGCGCTGCCCGCCTCTTCCTTCGTCCCGCTGCCGCAGGCGCACAGCGTAAAGACCATGATGACCGCAAGCAGCAGGCCGAGCAGTCGGGAAAACAACGGTTTTTTCATTTGGTTCTCCTTTCGGTTTTTCTGTTATTCTTTTCACTTTGCATGGCTACAGTATAGTTCGTCCGTCGGATTTTGTACAATTCGTTGTTTGCCGGAGTGGTATACGCCCAGCAGCATAGTAATATTGCTCATCATTTTGCCCTGCAGTTATCCGTACTGCACAAAAACGCTGCCGCGTTGGCGCCTGCCAGCCGGCCCGACGTCAGCGCCCACCCCAGTGCAAATCCCTCCTTGGACAGGTAGGAATATCCGTGGTATATTCCGCCGGCATCTCCGCCGGCCGCATACAGCCCTTCGATCGGACTGCGATCCGGGCGAAGCGCGCGGAAGCGGCGGTCGATCCGGACGCCGCCGAGCGTGCCCATGATCATCACCTTGCCCTTCAGCAGATACAGCGGCCCTTCCCGCACCGGATAGCGCAGATACTTGGGGGACTTATAAAAATCCTCATCCCGGCCGACCTCCGTCCAGTGATTGTAGCGCAGGAGCGTATCGCGCAGCGTCTCCGGGTCCCAGCCCATCTGCGCCGCCAGGTCTCCGGCGTCTTTCGCCTCCACCGCAACGCCGTCGCGGATCAGTTGCCGTATCTCACGGTCAAAATCGGCGATCGGCGCGGGGAAATAACCGCCGTCCATCCCATAGATGTCCCAGAACTGCATCTCATACGGAATCGCGTGCATGAACTGCTCCACCGTCCGCCGATCCACCGTCGCGTAGGCGACGCCGCCCTGCGCCATGCAGGCATTGCTGAAAAACTGAGAGTCGTAGATGATCTCCTCGCTGCAGAAGCGCTCTGCCCGATCGTTGACCCAAAGAATCGGAATGTTCATCAGCGCCGTACTGGTCTGCGTTTTATGCATGCTGAATTGGGGATAGGCCGGCGCGACGCCATGCGCCAGCACGGCCCGTTCGCTGGCTTTCCCGGCGCCGACGCTCCACGCCATCCGCACACCCTCGCCCGTGGAGCGCGTGGGGAAAAACAGGGGCGGCTCCTGAAGCACATCCGCCAGATTCTCACGCAGCATTTCCATGTTCCCCGCAAAGCCGCCGCTTCCAAGAATAACGGCGCCGGCGCGCAGCGTGAGCACATCTTCGCCGATCCGGGCCCTCACCCCCGTCACGCGCCGCCCCTCCGTCAGAAGCTCCGAGGCGTCCGCCCCCATAAGGATCCGCACCCCGGCGCGTTCCGCACTGCGGCGAAGTGTCTGGAAGCGGTCCTTCACGCGATTCCATCGGTGATACACGCGGCCGCTGGCCCCATGGCTCAGCTGCTGGACACGATCCGTCAACTCGATCCCGATCCCGTGATCGAGCAGCCAGTCAACCGTCCGCCCGCTCTCCGCCAGAAACTGCCGCAGCAGGACCCCGTCGCAGAGATAAGACGTCATGTGCATGATATCCCGGAATTCGTATTCCGGGTCGCAGCAGACGCCCTCCTGACGCTGAAGCCGGGATCCCAGCGCATACATTCCCTGCGCGCTGCCGCCCTTGCCGCCAAGCGCTTCGGATTTCTCCAGAAGAACGACCGGTCCGGCCCCGGCTTCCGCCGCCGCGATCGCCGCGCACAGTCCGGAAGCGCCCCCTCCGATCACCACAACGGCACAATCCATGCTTTTGTGCACGTCAGTCTCCCTCGCTCTCATAGCCGTAGCCCGGTGCGACTTCCTCAAAGCTTTCATACGGCTCCGGCAGCGCCGGCATATTGCGCGGGACAAGCTCTCCGGACTCCCACTCGTATATCCCCCCGTGTACCGGGCCGTCGATCTCCGGCTCCTCCACGCGGCCGAAGCCTCCATAACGCTCGTGTTCTGCCCAGCTTTTCCCATATTCCGTGTATACCAGCGGATACAGCCGCACGTGCCAGAACTTCCATACGCCGTCCTCCCGGATGAAATCCACCGCGGTTTTTCCCCAATTCCAGAAGGTACGGCCCCGGTAGCAGACGCGGCGGTTCAGCGTGGCAAACGTCTCAAACCCGTGAGAAATAAACACGCCGCGCGCGGTTTTTCCATCGCCCGCGACCTCGATCAGCGGGGTCGTGACAAAGCGCATGGCATAGGCGCCGTCAAGCTGCTTCTTGTTGTCCCCGCGCCGTACATCCAGATGGTCGTGCGTAAAGCAGCGCACCACGCCGGCCTTCCCGTCGTAGCGCCCCCACGGCATCTCCAGCGTGCAGTCGGCGCGCTCAGCAAACATTCCGGCGATATCCTCGGTCCGATTGTCGCTGAAGCAGGTGGCATAGGCGCCCATCAGATTCCGGCATTCCTCATAGGCCTGCAGCCTGTCCTTTTCCAAAAAAAGATCATTCAGTTCATTCATGCTCTTCTGCCTCCCCGCTCTCCATTTTTTTGAACCGCAGAATATCATAGCCGTACCCGGGCGCCACTTCGTCCCAGCTCGCATATTTGTGCGGATAGTCCGGCCAGCACAGCGGGTAAACATCGTCCGGCGAATAGCGCCAAGCCTTGTGGAACAGCTCGTCATCCTTTGGCTGCCAGGACACCGTCGTCCACGAAGTATGCTCGCTGTCCGTCCAGCAATAGGGGAACTGGTTCATGCCGTTTGGAACGAGCCACATATGCCATATTTTCCAGGCCCCGCGCTCATCGCGGATGAAATCCACGCCGTAGCGCGTAAAGCAGAAGCAGCCATCCTTTCGGATAGTTTCCGTCCCGCCCGTATGAAATATGCCGCGGGCCGTTTTTCCGTCGGCCGCGACCTCCACGCACTCGGAGCTGGACAGATGAATGGCCAGCACCCCGGCGCCGGCATTGTCCGGGATCGTCGGGTCCGTATAGTCCCCGTGATCGACCAGATAGCAATAGACAACGCCGCTCTTCCCGTCATAGCGGCCCCACGGCATCTCCAGAGAGGCATCCTCCCGCCCGACCCAGCGGTCCAGATACTGCCACATTTTGCTCCCCATCATGCCGATAAGATAATGCCCCATCAGATTCCGGCACTCCTGCGCCGCCCGAACCCTTGCAATGCCGGCGTAAAGCCCGGCCAGTGACCTTTCCTCCATCACAATGCCTCCTCCTCGTCAAAACAGTCACCGTAACCCGGCGCCACATCCGCAAAGGTCTCATAGTCCTCCGGCGGAAGCGGCTCGGCGCGGCCCAGCACAGCCGTTCTGCTCCAGTAATACGCCGGCTGCGGCGGGGCGGCGTCACAGTGGGTGTTATCCGTCAGCAAAAAGCCCTGATACCGGCCAATATCCGTCCAGCAGGTCTCCAGCGGAAAGTGCCAGAATGTCCAAATGCGAACGTGCCACAGCTTCCACACGCCGTTTTCACAGATGAAATCCACGCCGCAGCGATTGGCCATAAAGCAGCATTTTTCCCGGTACTCCCTGCTGTCAATGCCCCGCCCGTATATCTCCGCGCCCTGGATCAGAAACACCGCGCGCGCCGTCTGCAGATCCCCGGACACGACGATCAGCTCCGTATCAAAGGTGTGCAGATACAGACAGCCCTTCAGCCGCTCCCGGTACGCCGGATCGTCCCGATCCCCGAAATCGCGCAGGAAGCAGGCCCGAATTCCCTCCTTTCCGTGATAGCTGCCCCACGGGGCCATCAGCACCGTGTCCGGACGCTCCGACCACAGCTCTGTCAGCTCCCGGCAGCGGAATTCCGACAGCAGGTGCGCATAACGGCTGATCAGATTTCGGCACTGCTGTGCGCTTTTTGCCGTTTCCAGTTCGTGCAGCGTCCGCTCCATTGTAATCTTCATGCAATACCTCCCAGCAATCCGGCCGCGCCGCACACGGCGCAGCCGTTCGTTGCCCATATTATAATCGTCCGGACGCCCATTTTCCTTCGCCGCAGTCTCCGTGTTTTTTGTCTGAAACCGCCTTTTGTCCGCCTTGACACATTCCGGCCGCTGCGTTACCCTGAAAAAAAGGAGGTGGCCGCCTTGATCGATCAGGCGCTCTGCCCGCCGCTGAACGCCACGGAGCAGTTTTTAAAATACGCCCATGACAACGCGCTCAGCATACGCGAGGCTTACCGCCAGGAAGTGCTGCGAAGGCTTTTCGGCTCAGAGCGGGCCTCCGCCTACGAAGCGCTGACCAACGACACGGTCATCCAGCGCTTCCTTGGAAAGCTGGATCTCGGCCAGACAGACCCGCTCGACGAGAGCGTCAATATCCGGTTTGGCCGCATGCAGCGATACTCGCCCATCCGGCCCAGCCGGACCGGCCTTTTAAGCGTATTCTATCTTGCTTTCGGCGGCTGTACCGCCCAGATCGACGGCGTCCCGGCAACGCTGGAAAAGGGCGACTTTCTGTTTATCTCGCCGGAGCGCTGTTTTTCGTTCGATCTGAACCGCGACGATTGCCTGCTGCTGTTCCTGGCCGTCAAGATCCACGCCTTCTGGGGCCCGTTTTCCGTATTGACCAGCGCGGCGGACAGCCTTTCCGATTATTTTTCCCGAGTCGCTCATGCGCAGTCGCCCGCTCCGTTTCTCCGCATCCGCACGTATGACGATCCGCGCCCCAAAACCATACTTGAGGCCATCCGGCGCGAAAGTGAAACAAACGACGCATACAGCAGCCGCATGACGGAAATATGCTTCGAATGGCTCATGACGGAGCTGTCCCGGACCCACCTGTCCGAACAGAATGCCGGCAGCGCCGGGGACTCGCGCGCCATGCAGATCGTCGACTATCTCTCCCAGAATCTCAAAACCGCCACCCTCAGCTCCGCTGCCGCCCACTTCAACTACAGCGCCAGCTATACCTGCCGCCTGATCTCCGCCAGCACCGGAACTTCCTTCAGCAAGCTTCTGACCTCGCTGCGGATGCAGCGCGCCTGTGCGCTGCTGCGGGAGGACGCGCTCGGCATCGACCATATATCCGAAGCCGTCGGCTATGCCAGCATCAGCAGCTTCTACCGCGTTTTCCGCCGCTTCTATGGCTGCACCCCCGTTGAATACCGCCACACGCATACCAGAGCCCGCAAATGACACAGAAGCACCGCGGCGGGAAATCCCGCCGCGGTGCTTTTTTACAAATATAGGGGAAGCCTCAGCCGATGTCGGCCATGCCGCCGTCCACGCTCAGCGCGTGGCCGGTAATGTGGCCGGAAAGATCGGAGCACAGCCAGACCACCGAACGCGCCACGTCCTCCGCCTGGCCCATCTTCCCCATGGGGATGGGCAGCTCCTGCTTTTCGCCGCCGGCGGACGGCCCGCCGGTCGCCTGGGAATTCTTCATCAGCTCCGTGCCGAGCGTCGGGCCGGGGCAGACGATGTTGACCCGGATGCCCTTCCGGGCAAATTCCAGCGCCGCCGTCCGGCTGACCGCGATCACCGCCGCCTTGCTCGGCCCGTAGCCGCCGAAGCCGGGCGCCATGCGGATGCCGCCGACAGACGCCGTGTTCACGATCGCGCCGCCGCCCGTCTTGAGCATGGCGGGGATCTCGTATTTCATGCAGAGGAAGCAGCCGCGGGCGTTGACCTCCATGTTCTTGTCCCAGACCTCCACGGGCAGATCCGTCAGCGAATAAAAGCCCATGCGCACGCCGTCCGGCCCGACGCCGGCGTTATTGAACGCGCAGTCGATGCGGCCGTAGCGCGCGACTACCTCGTCCACCATGGCCTTCACCTGCGCCTCGTCCGACACGTCGCACTGCACGAAGCTGGCCTCGCCGCCGGCCTCGCGGATAACGCGCACGGTATCCTCGCCGCCGGCGCGGTTGTGGCCGGTCACGACCGCCACCTTCGCCCCAAGCGACGCAAACTCAAGCGCGGCGGCGCGGCCGATGCCCGTCGCGGCGCCTGTCACGATCACTACTTTTCCCCGAATATCTTCCGGCATATTATATTTCCTCCTGTTATTTCAGCCGGCGCCGCACGATGCGGCAAGCGCGCACGGAACGGCGCCGTCTCTGATTTATCGAATGGATATGGCGGCCGCGAACGCCTCGTTGTTCGCGTCGCCCAGCATACGGGCGCTCCGAACGCAGTCGCCCACAACGTACACACCCTCCGGGTAACGCGCCAGCAGCGTGTCGGCCAGCGTCCGGTCCGGGCTGACGCCCAGCGCCAGAATGTAGGTGTCGCCCTCATAGACCGCGCCGGACGCCGTGTGGACGCCGTCGTCGGCAAAGGCCGTGATCTTCTCCGAGCCGAAGCGCCGGACGTTGTACTTGTCCAGCTGATGGTTCAGCTCGATGTGGTTGAACACGGGCATTTCCGCCGCCCAGCGCTCAAGCGGGATCTGGTCGATAACGGTCACGTCCTTGCCCTCCATGCCCAGCATGACCGCCGCCTCCAGACCCACGATGCCGCCGCCGCAGACGACGACCTTCTGCCCCACGGGCTTCGTGTGGAACTCCGCGTCCGCGACAGGGACGACCTTCGGCCCGTCGATGCCGGGAATGGGCGGATGAACAAAGCGCGAGCCGGTGGAAACGATGACAGCGTCGGGATTCTCGCGCTCGACAAGCTCCGGCGTGACGGCCGTGTTGTACACGATCTTCGCGCCGCAGCGCTCCGTCTCCCGGATATCCCAGTCGAGATACAGCCGCATATATTCCTTGAACGGCGCCGCCGTGGCCACCTTCAGAAGCCCGCCGAGCGAATCGCTCTTTTCATACAGCGTCACGTCGTGCCCCATGGCCGCGCAGGTCTGGGCCGCCATCATGCCGGCCGGGCCGCCGCCGGCGACCAGGACCTTCTTCCGGCTTCCGGCAAGCTTGGACAGATCGAGCTTCCGGCCAAGCATGGGGTTGATCGCGCAGCGCATGGACGTGCCGAAGTTGTTGGCGTTGCCGCACCAGTCGCAGCGCGTGCAGGGGCGCACATCCGCCGCCCGGCCGCGCACGGATTTGTGGATCAGCTCGTTGTCGGCCATATACGCCTTGGCCATGACGACGATGTCGGCCTTGCCGGAGGCGATGATCTCCTCCGCCTCGGCCAGGCTCGTGATATTGCCGACGACGGCCACAGGAATATGAAGGCGCTTTTTCGCCTCGGCCGCGAACGCCACATTCAGCTGCCGGCCCTTGAAATAGGTCGGGATGGTGAAGGTGGAGCCGTAATTGAAGAAAATGTTGCCGCGCGAGACGTGGATGATGTCCACGAACTCCTGCGCCCGCTCCATGAACTGCAGGCTCTCCTCGAGCTGCAGGCCGTCGGGCGTGTCCTCCTGCGCGGAAACGCGGCACTCGATCACCATATCCGGCACGGCCTCGCGGACGGCGCGCAGCACCTCGAGCGGGTAGCGCATCCGGTTTTCAAGGCTTCCGCCGTATTCGTCCGTGCGGTGGTTCGAGGCCGGCGAGATGAACTGCGCCAGCAGGTTATTGTGGGCACAGTGGATCATGAGGATGCGCAGTCCGGCATTTTTGCAGCGAACGGCGCAGTCGACGAAGCAGTCGCGGATGTGATCCATATCCGCGCGGTTCATGGGCTTGATATAGCCGAGCGGGCCGCCGTTGAGCGGCACGTCCGAGGGCGCGAGCGCCGGGACCTTCGGGTCGTGGCTGGAGCCGCGGCCGGCGTGGGCCAGCTCGATGCTCATCTCCGCGCCGTGCTCGCGCGCCGTGCGCACCATCTGCTCAATGCCGTGGATGCAGCGGTCGCTCGTCACGTTCAGCTCACAGGTCCAGGCGCTGGAATCGCTGTGAACGACGGGCGTGTTGCCGATGGTCAGATAGCCCACGCCGATATCCGCCTGCCAGGCGACATAGTCGAGCATCTCCTGCGTCACGTCGCCCTCCGGCGTGCACTTGAGCACGACGGTCGGCGAATACTCCAGACGGTTTTTCAGCGTCAGCCCGCGTATCTTCAGCGGCTGGAACACATGCGGATAAAGCTCGTTTCGTATCATGCTTCTTCCTCCTCCGGGATGATCTCGATCTCGTAGCCGTCCGGGTCGCGGATGAAATACACCGGCTCGGTCTCCGGGTCGCGGACGATGCAGCCCATCGACTCGTGCAGCGCCCTGGCCGCCGCCATGTCGCGCGCCGCGAAGGCGATGTGGTATTTCCCCTCGCCCACATCATACGGCTCCGTCCGTCCCGCCACGCAGGCCAGCTCAAGCTGATGGACGCTCTTTCCGTCCGACAGGAACGCCAGCGCCGCGTCCATATCGCTCGGGTGCATCCAGCGCACGGGCTCGAGCCCCAGCGCCTTTTTATAGAAATCCAGCGAACGCTGCAAATCGAGCACATACAGGCAGTTATGCGCAAATCGGAAATCCATGCTTGTTCCCTCCCGTTCTTTTGTCTTTACGCTACCACGAAATCGCCGTTCTGGGAAGTATGTATTTTTCATATAGTTATATTTAATTTCATATAACCGCACGCAAAAATGGGTGAGAGCGCAAGGCTCTCACCCATTCCCTGTATTGTGCCGAATCGTCACGATCACGGCTTGCTGTGGCACTGGCCGTGGAGGGCACAGTGGGCACAGCCGCTGCCGCAGGAGCTTTTCCCCTGTTTCTTCTGCCGGATCAAAGAGAAGGAGATGGAGGTGACAATGGCTAACAGAACGGCAGAGATCAGGATGGTACCAAGATTTTCAGCGATCCACTGGAACATAAAAATCCCTCCTTTGGCAAGATACTTGGTAAATTCAGGCTTACACCTTCGTGGTCAGCTTCGTGGCTTCCTTGTACTTGCGGATGAAGAGCATGTAGATGCCCAGCGCCAGGAACGCGACGGCGAAGATCAGGCCGATCACGCTGACATTGCCCGTGAACAGGCCGCCGAACTGGTTGATCATCAGGGCGATGATATACGCGAAGCCGCACTGATAGCCGATGGCGAACCAGGTCCACTTGTGGTTGTTCATCTCGCGCTTGATAGCGCCGATGGCCGCGAAGCAGGGGGCGCACAGCAGGTT
>OIZV01000873.1_pt1 | contig 11970 bp, 12 predicted proteins | sample 1588681 | NCBI WGS metagenome assembly OIZV01 (sample SAMN03283281) | human gut metagenome | biome: human-associated habitat; material: feces | host: Homo sapiens | place: Peru | collected 2012
AGATAAGGCTTCTGGGGCTTTCCGGGACATACACACAGATGTTGGACGAGAACCGCCCGGTGATGAGGGGAATCACCGCTCCTTATGGATTGTCTTACGTTCCGGGGCCGTGGCTGGAGAGCATTCAGATCGCGAAGGGCTCTCCGTCCGTGATCAACGGCCTGGAGTCGATGACCGGGCAGATCAACCTTGAGCACAAGAAGCCGACCGAGGAGAAGCCTCTTTTCATCCAGGCTTCCATGATGAGCGACACGAAGGCGGATTTCAACGCGACATCAGCTTGGCGGCTCAGTCCGACAATATACACGATTCTTTTGGGGCATGTGAGCGGTAACTTCAAGACTTACGACATGAATCACGACGGTTTCCGGGACGACCCCAGGATGTTGCAGTTCAATGTGGCGAACAGGTGGCTTTACTACACGCCGGAACTTCAGGTGCGATGGGGCGTGAAGGCTGTCCGTGACCGGCGTCAGGGTGGAATGGACGGCTACGATAAAGGCCGGTTACACTCATTGGTCACCGAGCCTGTCGAAGTGACCGCTCCGGCCCGCGGATCTGTTGTTCGACAAGACTCACCAACCGCCGAAGTGACCTCCATCAAGGAATCACTCTCCGGCGCCCCCTGGGGCACCGACATCACCAACAGTCTCCTGAACGCCTACCTGAAGGTCGGCAAACCTCTTCGTGAGGACGGCTCATCCAGCATAGCCGCCATCGCTGACTGGTCGTGGCAGAAAAGCGACTCGTGGTTCGGCGCGTCATCCTACCTTGCGAGCCAGCAATCAGGTTTTGTCAACCTTCTTTACAGGAATATGTTGAATGAGTCCCACGACTTCACTGTCGGCCTTTCCGGCACGTTCGACCACATCGACGAGGCCGTCTCAAAACTGGACTATGGCCTGTGGAATATGACAGACGGGAATATTCTGCGTCCATATTCAGGGATAGCGGATCATTTCTTCGGAGGAGCTTACGGGGAATATACCTTCCACGCCGGGGACATATTCACATCAATTGTGGGAGTGAGCGCCGATTGGTACAAGGGAAACGGGCTCAAGGTGGCTCCGAGGGTGACTTTGAAATATTCACCGGCGGAGTGGCTCGTCGCGAGGGCGAACGGCGGCAGGGGATTGAGGTATGCCGATCCGGTCGCTGACAACATCGGTGTGATGTCCACTCATAGTTGGCTCAAAGGGGATTGCATGGAGCGGTTGCTGGAGGATTCGTGGACATTCGGAGGGAATGTGACTTTCTACTTGCCGTTCGGGGTGGATCCTTCCAAGACTTACATCAGTTTTGATTATTTCCGCACTCAGTTCGTGCGTCAGTTGATGGTGGATTATGAGGTGCCGGGGGTCGATGTGAACGGCGGACGTGAGATCTGGTTCTTTGATTCAGAAGGAAGGCGCTCATATTCAGACAACTGGCAGGTGGATTTCAATGTCGAGCCGTTTGACCGTTTCACCGTGGCCTTGACCGGGCGCTATACTAACGCGCGTCAGGAGAATTATGGTGGCGAATTGGTGGAGAAGCCGATGCTCAGCCGCTTCAAAGGAGTGCTGAACCTCCAGTACAAGACCAATCTGAGCAGGTGGATATTCGATTTCACGGCTTCTGTTAACGGCTCGGCGAGGGTTTATGATTTTATGAAGGATTTGAGGGATGGGGATGGTTCATTGCTTTACGCTGACGGGCGCACTCCGGTCTATCCTTTGCTTTACGCACAGATTACCAGGCGGTTCCGAGGATTTGACATCTATGCAGGAGTGGAGAATATCACGGATTTCACCCAGAAGCACGTGCTGGTGGGGGATAGGAATGCTGCCGGGGAGTGGTCTCCATGGACTCCGGGATTCGACGCCAGTTGTGTCTGGGGGCCGATTATGGGGCGTCGGATCAATCTTGGCGTGAGATTGACGCTCTGGAGGGCTACAAAGAACGATTAAATCATTATCTTTGCATGATGAACCTTGGCGTGGACTGGTGCGCTGTAATTTTAAGGGTTATGAAAAGAATATTGTTGATGGCGGTCGCGGCCATGATGCTGGCTGCGCCTTTTGCCGCGGCTAAGGCTGCACTTTTTGAGGGTTTTGTCACGGAGAAGCCCGCTGACAAGAATGTCGGTGAGGTGGTTTTCGCTACGAACATGCACTGTGACAAGTGTGTGAACAAGCTCAATGAGAATCTGGCGTTCATCAAGGGTGTCAAGGACTTGAAGGTCTCTCTCAAGGATCAGACAATCAAGATCAAGTATGACAAGCGCAAGACCGATGAGAAGACACTTGCGGACGCCATCAAAAAACTTGGCTACAAGGCCGATAAAGTGGAGAAATAACGATTATGAGTCAGAAACCGTCTATCCCTAAGGGCACACGTGATTTCGGTCAGCGGAACATGGCTGAAAGAAATTATATCTTTGACACCATAAAGAAGGTCTTCAGGACTTTCGGTTATGCGCAGATAGAGACTCCGGCGATGGAGAATCTGTCAACCTTGCTCGGAAAGTATGGCGAGGAAGGCGACAAGCTTCTGTTCCGGGTTCTTAATTCAGGTGATTGCTTCTCCAAGGTCAACTTTGAGGATTACCGCGCGGAAGACGGGGAAGTGAACAGTGTCGCTCTTTCCAAGGAAGTTTGCGAGAAAGGTCTCCGTTACGACCTGACCGTACCTTTTGCCCGTTTCGTGGTTCAGCACCAGAACGAGATTTCCTTCCCGTTCAAGCGTTTCCAGATCCAGCCGGTCTGGAGGGCTGACAGGCCGCAGAAAGGACGCTACCGCGAGTTCTACCAGTGCGACGTGGATGTGATCGGAAGCAAGTCCCAGGTCAATGAACTTGAGCTTGTGCAGATTGTGGACAAGGTGTTCAGTCTTCTGGACGTGAATGTTTTGGTCAAGATCAACAACAGGAAGGTTCTGACCGGCTTCGCCGAGATCTGCGGATTCCCGGACAAGGTCGTGGACATCACGGTCGCGATCGACAAACTGGACAAGATCGGCCTTGAGAGCGTCGAGGAGGAGATGCGTGAGAAGGGCCTGACCGATGACGCGATCGCCGTTATAGAGCAGATCCTCAAACTGTCCGGCTCAACTTCCGGGAAACTGGCTTTGATGCGTTCCTTGATGGACGGTGGTTCCGCTTCCGGACTCGTCTCCGAGACCGGTCTCAAAGGTCTTGACGAACTTGAGGAACTGTTCGGCCTGATTGAGGCGGCCGGAGTGAAGTGTCCTGTTGAGATTGACCTTTCCCTGGCCCGTGGCCTGAATTACTATACGGGTGCGATCTTCGAGGTCAAAGCTCTTGACTTCCAGATCGGAAGCATCTGCGGAGGCGGTCGTTACGACAATCTTACCGGAATCTTCGGTCTTCCTGATATGTCAGGAGTCGGCATCAGTTTCGGCGCCGACAGGATCTACGATGTTCTCAAAGGCTTGGATAAGTTCCCTGAGTCATTGGCCTCCAGCACCACGCTTCTGTTTGCCTGTATGGGTGCCGATGAGCTTCGCTATGTCCTCCCGGTCGCCGCCGCTCTGCGTTCCGAGGGCGTTTCCGTCGAGGTTTATCCGGAGCCGTCCAAGTTGAAGAAGCAATTCGACTACGCCGGGAAGAAGTCCATCCCGTTCCTCTCAATCAACGGCGGCAACGAGGTTGAGGCCGGCGCCATCCAGCTCAAGAACCTCACCACCGGCGAACAGAAGTCCTTCGCCAAGGCCGACATTTCAGGAATGATGGAGTTTATGAATATACAGGAAGAGGAACCGTAAAGCATTCATCAGCTGGAAGTCTCCTTCTGAAATTTTGCACGTTACCAAAATTTCAGAAGGAGACTTCCGGCTGAGTAATTCAGAACCGAACATATTTTATATGCATAGATCATTTTACACTCTTTGCACATATTTACACATGTTTTTTTGAAATAGTTTTGCATTCCAGAAAAATATTCTTACCTTTGTAGTCCAACATCGCGGGGTAGAGCAGTTGGTAGCTCGTCGGGCTCATAACCCGGAGGCCGGAGGTTCGAGTCCTCCCCCCGCTACTAACACGGACATTGAGTAATCAGTGTCCGTTTCTTTTATCCCCTCACCTCTCGCAGAACCCCGTAGAAGCCCGATTTGCCTAAAGAATTCGTTCATTCCATCGGTTCGATAGCAACGCTTTTCACCATCCCATTTTATACCCTTTGGAAAGGCCAGATTCTGTATCTTCTGACATACCTTGAAATCCATCTCACCCCACGTGGAACCAAGTGAGGAGGCGATTTTGAATGCCACGTCAGTATATTCCGCAAGGTTCGATAGGTCTCGTGAGCAATCTTTCAGTTCTTTTTCACAATTTGCGATTTTCGTCTCCAAATCAGACTTGACTTCATTGTAATCATCGTTGTCAATACCGTCTTCTGTCAAGAATCTCATCTTTGCCTTTTTCAATTTTGTTTTAAGTGTGCTTAGGTTCTTTTCAATGGCATTCTTGCTTATGAGGTTATCGTTTTCTTTTTCCTTGAATTTCCTTTCGATTACTCTTTTGTATATCGGCAATAAACTTTCGGGGACATTCAGACCGTTGAGGATTTCAGCGTACTTGCTATGCAGTTCTTTGGCGGACACATTCGTTCCACACCCTTTGACCCCACATTTGTAGTATTTCAGACCTTTCTTCTTCACGGTGTATCCACTCAGTGCGTGATTGTCCTTGGCGCAAAATACGTGCATTTTAAGCGGAAACTCCGGTGTCTCTTCCGCTTGCTGATAGTTTTTGTTGTTTCCTGCCAGTATATCTTGAACTTTGTAGAATGTGCTTTCGCTAATCATTGCCTCTTGTTTCCCTTTGATGATTTCACCGTTCAAATACCGATGCTCCAGCAGTCCGCAATAGAAACTGTTGTGCAGACATTGCGATAGTTTTTGTTTGCTGATATTGAGCCCACGTGCTTCCAATCGTCTTATTATTTCTGCTTGCGAAATTTCCGGCTCCTCTACTATCCATTCAAAGGCTTTTTTTAATATTTTCCCCTCCTCGTTGATTGTTATAATGTGTTTCTTCCCCTCTTTCCGTGAATCGTACCCAAATGGCGGTCTGGAGTATAATTCTCCTCTTTTGATGCAGGCTACCATTCCATCGTGGCATTTGTGTCGCCTCATAGCGTTGTCAATGTCTGCCATAATAATCAGAATGTTCTCAATCTGCTCCGCTAATATGTTGTTTGTGTCAATTGGCTGATTTACGGATTCTATTGTGATTCCTTTCCTCTTCAATGTACTCTTGTAGGTGATACCGTCAATGGAGTTTCTTGAAAATCTGTCAAAATCAAAGACTACTATTGTGTTATATTCGGGATTCTCTCCGACTGTTCCAATCATATCCAAGAACTTTTCTCCGGCAAATTTCGCAGATTCGTTTTCGCCACCGAAGTATCCTTTTATGCGTATATTATTACGTTCGCAATATTCCCGACAAGCAGCTTTTTGTGTGTCTATCGAATAGTTCTGTTTGAATTGGTCTGCTGATGACACACGTGTCCAAATCGCAGCCACTTTGCCCTTTGCTGCAAGTTGCTTCCTTTTCTCCACTATCTTTTCATCGTGGCTAAGATGCTTTCTAGTTTTCTTAATCATCGTTTCTACCCTTTTTGTAAATTGTGTATCCTATTTCAGCCAATCCGTCAAGTCCGTTCAGTATGGTTATCATATCATTTTCATCACTGATTCCTAAAGTCTTGAATTCATTTATCAAATCATTGTCTAAGTCGTTTATGTTATACATTTACCCAAAGACTTACACCACATAATGTCGTGGTCGCTTATTCGCCTTTTGGCTGCCATCGTCAGTAAGACGCTGACCTCTTGTATGCCGAGGAGGGCTTAGTCCTCCTACGGAAATTTCCGTAGAATAATTATTCTTATGTTCCCATGGTTAAAAATCAGATGTGTTTTTCTCTTTATAGAATATTATATGGTAATGTTATCTAAAAGTCAAGTAAGTCAACTTTCTTAACGTGTTTATACTTGTTCCCGTGATTGAATGAACATTCCGGAGTGATAACCTTTTCTTTAGTAGGTTGATATCCTGCTTGTATTGTTTCTTATATGCTTCTTCTGATTTTTGATAGCCAATAGGTCTTCCCATAGGTTTCCCTTGCTCCTTGCTTTGACGGACATATTCCTTGTACCCCATTTCCATTCTGCTTATAATCAGACCACGCTCGTATGATGAAATTTCCAAGCAGATGGTTAAGATAAGGCTGGCTATCGGATTTGGCTTTCCGTTGCGGTCAAGTGTCTCTATGTTATAGTTTGCGAGATATAGGTTGACGTTGTGGTCAGAAAGAATCTGAATAGTCTTCAATGCTTCCAATGTGTTTCTTCCTATACAACTGATTTCAGTGGCACAAACTCTGTCCACCTTGTTGGTCTTGACGAATTCCACCAGTTCCTTGATTTCGGAACGTTCCTCATTCTTTTTCGCTCCGCTGACCTTGTTTGCGAACACCTTGACCACTTCCCAACCTTTCGACTTGCAGAGTTCAGAGAGGGTTGAAATCTGATATTCATAATCTTGCGCTTGTGTGCTGACCCTGCATAAAAGGCAAACCTTTTCCATATCCTTGAATATTTGACGTTTGAAATCAATGTGGCTGAAATTTATGACCGAAATCCTCCTTTCGGATAGTTCCATCCGTACAGGTCATAGAGATACTTCAACGCATCAATGCGACCGAACCCACGACCCGAAAACCCTTTGACCTTTTCTCCGGTCTCGTTGTCATAAACCGCCCAACCGCTTGGAGCGAGATTTACAGAGTATCTTCTTTGTGTTGCCATAACCTTTCCTTTTTTTTTGATTGCAGTACAAATATATTGCAAATATTTAATATATGCAACTTTTGGGCGAAAATTTGTGGCTTTTTTTGAAAATCCGCAATGTTTCTGTATATTTGCCAAGACCATATTAATAGTTATGCTAAAAGACGGAAGGCAAGAAAGGACGGTTGTCCATTTGGAACTTAATGGTCGCCACTTCTATTATGGCAACCTTAAAGCACTCTGTGACAACTGGGAAAAGGATGACATCGGGATAAGTTACAGTTACCTTAAAAATTATGGAATATCGGAAACAAAGCCCTATGTCGGAAAGAAATGTATAATAAGGAGGGGAACGATTGTGACCTCACCTCAACAAAAATCAAAAGACGATGGCGAACAGTAGTTTGAGTGCGGCAAAGACCACAAAGAATGATGAATTCTACACGCAGTATGCTGACATACAAAAGGAGGTAAACGCCTACATTGAATATGACAAGAATGTCTTCCGTGACAAGACCGTCCTATTGCCTTGTGATGACCCCGAACAGAGCAATTTCACAAAGTTCTTCGCTCAAAACTTTGAGCGTTATGGCTTGAAGAGACTGATATCTACGAGTTATGCAAGAAGCAGTAAAAAGTCCAAGTATGGCATAGACACTTACCCGTCCTTATTTGAAGAGGAATCTCCAATTTATGATGCGGACAAGTCTAAAAGCCACGGCAGGATATTCATTCTTGACAGGACAGATGTGACTGGGGATGGACGTGTTGACTATGATGATTTGACTTGGGAATATCTTGATGGTGATGGTGATTTCCGCTCTGATGAGGTCAAGCGTCTAAGGGATGATGCGGATGTGATTGTGACCAACCCTCCGTTCAGTATGTTCAGAGAGTTTCTTGCGTGGATAGTCGAGGCGGACAAGAAGTTCCTTGTAATCGGGAATATGAATGCCATAACCTATAAGGAGGTGTTTCCGTTGATTAAGGAGAACAAAATATGGTTGGGGGCAACCGGATTTACTAATGATATGGTGTTTGCGGTGCCGGAGGGGACAGACATCGCGGAGAGCGACAGAGCCAAAGCCGCCAAACTTGGGTATGTTGGTAATTTTACCCGATTGGGGAATTCTTGTTGGTTCACCAATCTTGACCACGGCAGAAGACACCAACCATTGTCATTGATGACTATGGCTGACAATCTGAAATTCAGTCGGCATAAAGAGATACGTGGCAAGGAGGCTTACGACCACTATGACAATTATGATGCGATTGAAGTGCCGTACACTGATGCGATTCCAAGCGACTACACTGAGTGTCTTGGTGTCCCCATCAGTTTCTTGGACAAATATTGCCCATTCCAGTACAAGATTATCGGTGCGACAGAGAGTGAGGGGAAAGGATTTTCAGCCGGATTATGGAATCCGGATAGTGGTATATCACAAGCGACCATTAATGGTAATAAGGTTTATAAGCGATTGTTTATCAAGAAATTAGGGGGGGGGTATCAAAGAATGATTGAGACCATCGTTAAAATGGGCATCGCACTGGAAGAGATAACATATTATTCCGGAATTATGGGTGTCCCGATATCATTCCTTGACAAGTACTGTCCAGAGCAGTTTGAGATAATCGGACTTGATAGATATGTTAAAGATAATCCGCATTACGGTAAAAGATTCAATCTCAATGGTAAGGAAACGTATGCGAGAGTTTTGATTTGTAATAATAAGTAAACGAATATGAAAACCACATTACGAACAGACATAACAATAGCCGACATCTGTAAGGATTTTGACTATAATGAGATTGAGGGGAAAGGACTTTTCGGTCTTGGTGGCAATCTTGTTATTCAACCCGAATATCAGCGGAACTATATCTATGCTGACGGCAAGAAAGATGTAGCGGTCATCCAATCCGTTTTGAATGGTTATCCTCTAGGGCTGATTTATTTTAATACGGTCAGTGAGGGGAAATTCGAGGTGTTGGATGGTCAGCAGAGAATAACATCCTTGGGACGTTTCCTTATTGATAAATTTCCTATAACCGGCAGTAATGGCATACCTCAGTATTTTTCCAGTCTGCCTAAAGACAAGCAGGAACTTATCCTTAAAACCAAACTGCTTATTTATGAGTGTGAGGGCGTGGAAAGCGAGATTAAGGAGTGGTTCAGAACCATCAACATAGCAGGAATTCCGCTTAATGAGCAGGAACTTCTGAATGCAATCTATTCCGGTCCTTTTGTGACATTATGCAAGGACGAATTCAGTAATAGTCAGAACTCAAACATTCAAAAGTGGAGCAGTTATCTGAATGGTGACCCAAAGCGTCAGGATTTCCTTGCCACGGCTCTTGATTGGGTCAGCAAGGGTAAGGTCGAAGACTATATGGGCAGACATCGTTACGATAGTGACATCAATGAAATCAAGACCTATTTCAACACCGTCATTGATTGGGTTTCAAGGGTGTTCAAAGACGTGGAGAATGAGATGAAAGGTCTTCCTTGGGGACTGTACTATGAGAAGTACCATAGTAAACCATATTCATCGGAATATGTGTCGGAGCGTGTCCGTGCATTGTATGCAGACCCTTATGTCAAGAACCGCAGAGGAATATTTGAATTCATCCTTGATGGGGAGACAGAGACAAGGCTTCTTGATGTCCGTGTTTTTGATGATGCTACCAAAAGGATTGTGTATGACAACCAAACCGCTAAGGCTAAAGAAGATGGAATCTCCAATTGCCCATTATGTGCCATAGGACCTGTTTCCAACCGCACACGAATCTACAAACTGAATGAAATGGATGCCGACCACGTTGCCGCTTGGTCAAAGAACGGAGCGACCGACATAAGCAATTGTCAGATGCTTTGCAAGAGCCACAATAGGGCGAAAGGAAACAAGTAGGGGTCAGAAACTGAACATCACCACGATAATCAACACTTCCGCAAGCAATTTGCATAGGTCACTTTTGATGCTTGGGCTTTGTCCGTCATTGTTCAGTTTGTCGAGAAGTTGTCGATAAGGTTTTAAGGCTTGCGAGATGTGCGTGCCTTTGCTGGCGTATGTTCTGATTTCCGCATCAACCTTTTTGATGTCCATATCACAGTCTCTGAGGAAAGCGAGATTCTTCCGTTCAGTCAATGATGCGCAGTTTGATACTTGTCCGTCATCTTGTATGACATCTTCTATGAATTCAAGAATAGAGTTGTCGGTCGATTCCAAGACATTGTATAATGTTGGTTCGGGAATATTCAAACATTTCCTTATGGCTTCCTTACTGTTTAGATTCAACTCGAATCTAGCCTTGCCGTGGAAATAATCAAGCAGTTTGTTGGAATCGTTGAGGGCTGATAAGAAATCTCGGTTGCAAGCCTTATTGATTTCCTTTTGCTTGTCATAAAGGGTAAGTCTTCTTTTGCATCCTTTGGTTTTGACGTTCTTTTCAATAATAAGGTTCCCTGCTTCGCTTCTCGAAAGATACCTCTTATTGTTGGTCAGATGTGTCCTTAGGTATTCGGATACTTTGGGACAATCATCAAGAGGAATATCTTTCGTTATGTCGATTTTACAGACTTCTCCTTGATTGATGATGCAATCAAAATCCATATCGCAGATTTCCATTTGTCCAATATGTTCCAAACATTTTTTGAACGTGTCCTTAGAAATCAGCATCGGGTAATCATCCAAAAGAATCTTTCCAGTGAATTCAAAGACTGCTTCTTGTTCTTCTATGTCCTTTTCAATATACAATAGGAATGGAGTGTTCTGTGTAAATGAATATGATACTATCTCACTGTTCTTTATTTCTACCTTGAAATATTCTTCCTGCAAAGAACGGATACTTTCTATCGGAGCGATGATTTTTATCTTATCTAAAGTAATCAAAGGTTCATAATTATTATTCTTTTTATTATTGTGTCCTTGAAAAAACAAAAACTTAACCTTGATAAGTGGTGTGTTATGCTTTGTTTTCATTGGTTGTATTTGGTGGGACTTTCGACCAATATTCGGTCATACCTTTGGATATGTTTTGACGATGGTGAAGCGTCTTCTTGCGCCCTTTCAGTTTGGCTGAAATCTTAGCCTTGGTCTCGTGGCTTAAAGCCCTTTGTGTTCTTTTGTACGTCATATTAAAGATTGTTTTTATAATAAATAGGATAGTAGGAAAGAAAAGTCAAGTAAGTTCTTGTTATTTGTTGTGAAATTCACGGGAAAATTTTCGTGACTAACTGTTTGTGGCTATACCTACAAAGCCACCCCGATGGAATAATAGGCGGATTACAGAAGCTAAGGTTGTTCTTTTTTGTAGCCCCTATCGTAGTCGATGGTCAAAGACCGTCATCTTTTGGTAGAATGCCCCTACCAAAATTGGATATCCTTAATCCACCTCCGCATCATAGGTTTTGTGTCAATATAATCTAAATAATTAAGGTGATATGAAATATTACTGTGCCAAGAGGCTTTTCAAAGGATATATTGATACAGTCTGTGGATTGATACAATTAAAAACCGAGGGGTGAAGCAGAGAGCCTTACGGCTCAGAGTGATGACTGACTACAGAAATCACCCTAATAACGTCTGTAGTGGCTGCGCACTCTCTCAACCTTACCGAAACGTACTCGCCTATAGGCTCGTACTTTGACAAGTCTGATAATCTCCACTTCAATGGCGACTATCATAAGATGTTGGCTTGCTCTCATTTTTGTGTGAATTAATAGAAAGGCGAGAGAGCAGAGCCGTCCTTGTTGTAGTACCCCCTCGGTAGTATGGGAAAAATAAAAAAACAGGCATCCCTTTTTAGGGAAAAGATGCCTGCTTTTACTTGTTGCCTTTCTTATTCACACAACATTGCAAAGATAAATAAATATTTCTGATTAACAAGGATATTCGATATGTTCAGATTCGCATTTTCATCTTTTGTCCGAACTCTACAACCTTGGCAAAATTTTTGATGAATATGTTCGATAAGTTGATTTGCCGTTCTACCACCACGGACACTGAGCAATCAGTGTCCGTTTCTTTTATCCCCTCACCCCGGTTCAGGGATCAAGTCCAAAAGTATGTATGGTGCATACTTTATCGAAAGTCTGTAAAGGAAATGCTTAGGAACAAGAAAATAATAAGTTGCTTCAGATTAAGAGAAGATTTTCGAGGATAGATCTTTTTT
>OIZV01000874.1_pt1 | contig 11964 bp, 12 predicted proteins | sample 1588681 | NCBI WGS metagenome assembly OIZV01 (sample SAMN03283281) | human gut metagenome | biome: human-associated habitat; material: feces | host: Homo sapiens | place: Peru | collected 2012
ATCTTTTAATATCTTTTTTATAAGGGTTAAACTATCATCACTATCCATAATTGAAAAATTTGATGTAAATCCTAATTTTTCATAATTTTCTCTTAAAATCCTTACCCCAAAAGAATGAAATGTTGATGCGATAAGGCTTGTCTTACCTATTAATTTTTCTATTCTTTCTTTCATTTCTTTTGCCGCTTTATTAGTAAATGTAATCGCCAAAATATTATAAGGGCTAACATTACATTCTTTAATTAAATATGCTATACGGGTAGTTAAAACACGAGTTTTTCCACTTCCTGCACCTGCTAAAATTAAAAGAGGCCCATCTTTATATGTTACTGCTTCTTTTTGACATTTATTTAAATTTTCTAAAATCTCATTCATTTTTATACCTCTTACTTTCATTCATATTAATCATATCAATTATAAAAATATTAGTCAATGAATTTGAGTACATTTGTTTTATTTTTTTAATAAAAAAGAGTTTATGTAAAAATAAGTTACACAAACTCCATCTATATAAAACACTTTAGAAACTTTTTAAGTTTTAAAGTATCTAAGTGTCTTTAATATATATTATTATATTTAATTACAGATGTTACAATTTTATTATATGATTTCTTTTAAATATTATTCATTTATTATACTAATTCATATTCTCTTATAGTAATTCTTTCATCAGAACAATACTCTATTACAAATTTATTTTCTTTTTTACATATAAGTATTCCGATAGTATTTCTATTATTTAATTCTTTAATATTTTTATCAACATAATTCATATACTTTTGAACTTGAGAAATATATTCTACTTTAAATTCCGTTACTTTTAACTCAACTACTACATAAGCATTATATTTTATATTAAATAATAGTAAATCAATATAATTATATCTATCTCCTATTTTTATTTTATATTCACTACCTATAAAACTAAAATTATTACCTAGTTCTTTCATAAAAGATTCAATATCTTCCGTTATTATTTTATGTAATGCTTTTTCATTAATTATCTCAATATTATTTTTATTTCTAATTAATATAGGATTTGGTACTAAATCTTTTACATCAATTTCATCATCAAGTATTAATTTGTTTTTAGTTTCAATTGGTAATCTTTGATATTCATTAGATTTAATCTTGAATTCTAATTCTCTAACTGATAAATTTTTATTCATTGTATCTTTAATATAATAATTCATAGAATCAATTTCTAAATTGAATAATAATCTTAAATGACTCCATGTCAATTGTGTCCACAGTGTGGACACTTTTTCATTACTAACTATATTGTATAATTGTTTCATTCTAAATAATGTTCTTCTATTATATTTTTTACCAACTTCAACAACTAATTTTTGAGAGTATTCATCTATAACATTATCTCCATATTTTCCTCCAGCCTCAGTTAATAATCTCCCTATTTCAAAATATGTAATAACTTTATGTCTTTCTTTTGAATAATCTTTTACTTTTGAATATATTTCATTATCAATTAATTTATTTTTTATCTCATTGTAATAATTCATATCTGCTCCTTCCTATGGACTACAAGTCTCAATTTGTAATTTATCTTTTTTAATTTTAAACATAATACTACCATTAATATCTGTCCTATATATTTTTGTTTTATTTAAACCATCTAAAACTTCTTTATTTGGATGACCATATCTATTTTTTTTGCCTACACTAATTATGGAATACTTTGGTTTTATCTCATCAATAAATTTTTCACTACTACTTGTTTTACTTCCATGATACCCAACTTTTAATACATCTATATCTTTTAAATTATATTTATCTAAAATATCCTTTCATTATCTGTTCCTGCATCTCCCATAAAAAGAAATTTATAACCGCTATATTCAAAATAAGTAACACTTGAATTATCATTTTCATTATTAAATAATTTTGTATTTAAAAAGTATAAAACATTATTCCTAAAAGAAATATTACTAAGGTAAAAAAGAATAATTGACACCATTTTCATCTAGAATACATTTAAGATTTATTTCAAGCTCGTTTTGCGTACCACAATTAAAAATAACTTTCTCAACTTTATAATTATTTACTAAATTAATTGCCTCCCCATATGATCAAAGTCACCATGTGATGGCATATGTTTATTCATATGAAGTTAAATCAAAGAAAAAGAACTATCATTTTTGATAATTCTTCATTTCTTTATTGGACTATTAAGTTGCTGATTATGCCTGTTTATATAAAATATTAAATCTTCTTCATATTTTTTTTTGGCTTCATCCCAATTTTGTACTGTTATATCTTTATTTATATTATTAGGTGAATAAAATTCTTTTTGTTTTATTTCTATTTCTAGATAATCATCTGACAAATATTTTATTTCCTCTTCATCAAATCCTATTTGTTCTAGGGCATTGATAAACGATTTATATTCCATTTCTTCAGTGACAGTATTATTTTTATCATTCAAAAGAGTACTATTATTTTTCTTACCAGTTAAAAAATCTCTAGCAAGCATTCTAAAAAACATTTCATTATTTTTACCATAATAATATATTGCATCATCCCAAATAATTACATCTTCGTCTTTAATAATTTCTGAAGATAAATATTTTTGCCAATTATTATTTGTAAATGAAATATATGCTTCGCAACTTATTTCTGGTTTATTATAAATATTAATTGAAAGATGATTACCCTTACAACACGATGTAGTTTCAATACCTTGCTGCCATATAATACTTAGACATTTTTTCAAGGTTTCTGATCCTTCTGAGAATAGTTCTGAATCTTTAGAATGATTAGATATTCTTCTGACTATACCATAATTATCCCATTTTTGATTTAAATCAAAATACTCAAAATTATTTTTATTATTCATGTTCTGCAAATTATCGTTCATACTATTATTTATAATTTGTAATAATTCGTTTTCATAATTTGGAAAATATTCTTTTATGCAATTAATAATATTCGTAGTACACTCATATTTATTTGACATAATAAGATTTTTAAATACATCAATTGTAATTTTCGGAAAATATTCGCACATGTATTTAATCATAACTTCTCCAGAAGTGTCATTTATGAAATGTACAAAAGAAATATTATTAACCAATAATTGATAATCATTTTCATCAAAAGATTTTACTCTTTCTTTTACCTTTACTAGCCAATCTATTTCACTTATATTATTAGTATATTCAATTGGAGGTTTAAGGCATGAGCCAAAATATTGAGTAAAAGTTTTAAATACATTCAATTCTCTGTTGCTGACTTTAATAATATATTTTTGTTCCAATTCTTCTGGTGTTTTTCCTTGATAGATTTCCAACATATAGTAAAGTTTTAATGCCATAAATCTATGCAATCCATTTGAACTAATATAGAATTTGCCATCTATACTGATAGTTTTAATTGGTTCATCGTCAAAACTTTTAGATAATTGAGTCATTATTTCTTCAATCGAATAATTCAACATGCCTATCCCTCTGTTATGATATCCATCACTTATTTCTGAATTAAAAAAACTAGAAAAATTTGCAAAATATGATTTATCAATTCTACAATTAGATTCACTAAATCCTAATATTTGTGAAAGTGGAATGATAATCTGTTTGGATTCACTAAACTCAGCACCGGATAACTCATGATTAGAAATATTTGTTTGTAATCCATCTATTTTAAAATCACTCTTCTGAATAAAATCGACAACATTATTGATACCATTCTTTTTTAAAAATTTGTATAATTCATTTGGCATACTATCACATCCTATATTTATTATACCATAGTTTTATTTATTTTTTCAATTTATTATTTTCTAATTTTTTTAAACTTTTATGTGATATGGGTACTTCTTTTGGCATTGTACATCCTAATCTTTTATACTTTAATCTAAGTAGGTATATTCTTTCTTCTAATTCTTTTTTCTTTTTTTCTATTATTTCATTATTCAAATTGTTTTTATAAAGAGTAATTTAATTAATTCACATTCAATAATATTTTCATCACTATAATATCTATAACCTGTAAACTCATCTATTTCACTAGGTTGTAAAACACCATATTGAGCATAAAATCTTAAAGTTCTAACTGGAATATCTACAATTTTTGAAAAATCACCAATTTTATACGTCATTATCTACTTCCTTTTGATTGATATTTCCTCCTTCCAATTAGAGTTTAACATTTCAGTCATGTGTAGAGTCAATACCTAACTCAATATATATTGCATTTAATAATATTAATATAAATTCAAATCGTAAATTTATGTATTGAATTTGCCTCTTATTTTATTAAACACAATTTTATATCATAGTTTTTAACTATTTTGTTGAAACACAAAGACATTTTACAAAAATTATATAGAAATAACAGTTCTAATTGCTTTTTTAGGTTCTAAAAAAAGAGTAATTATTTTAGATTAGCTCTTTTTAGTAAAGGCTTATGATGACTATCTTTCAAAAGTAAATAATATTCTACTTTTAAACATCTAACAATATTCTCGAGGGTATCAACAGATATATTTCCATTATAATTTTCAATATCACTAATATATCTAGGGCTTAAATCAGTTAATTCGGCTAACTTTTCTTGAGTACATCCTATTTTAAATCTATAATATTTAATGTTATAACCTAAAACTTTGCGAATGCTTGGATATTTCATATCACACCACCAATTCTAATTTATCCTCTTTAGAGAAAATCAAACACAAGGTGGTATCGCTGAAAAAATTAAAAAATTTGTCATTTTTTTCATTTAGATTAATTATGTGTTATCATTAATTTATCAGATAGCACAAGTAGTGTCGTGTTGATTTGATTAAGTTGATGCAATAATGTAGTATTTTCAACTGAATAGTGAGATTGTCTGCTAGTTTAGAGATGATTTTTTGTGCTTATCATTCCATACTGGAATTATATAAATCCTCTAATTTTTCTTCACCCCATAAATCTCCTATATTCATATTAAGTTTATTTATATTGCTAATAATTGCATTTTTGAAATATCCAAACTTATTTTCTATTACATTATCGTTTTCGTCATTAAAATCTCTTTTTACTACTCTCGGAACTATATAATGAATTATTTTAACTAAATCTTTATAAGAGTTGCCATCTTGTATTAACTATTCAAATAAGTTATCATAATAAAAAATTTGAATATCTTCTTCTTTAATAAAATTTCTATCAATTAATTCTAAAGTTAGAATATTATGTTCTTCTGACATAAAAAAAGATGATATCTTGGTTTTATCATCTTTATCTATTTGTTCTTTAGTATTTTGTTTATTAGTATTTATTTGTATATCCTTTTCGGTATGCCCTTTTACCGTATACCCTTTTTGGTAATACGTTTTTATATCAAATGGTATTTCGTAAATTGAATAATCATAATAAAATTTCCCCTTATTGTCTTGCATTCTTGTTCTTATCAAATACTTATTATCTTCTAATTCTTGAAGTATATTTCTAATTGCTTTTATACTTTCTTTACTTATTGATTCTAACCCGTTCATTGAGTAGTCCCAATCTTCAGGCAATGATAATATAAATGACAACAATCCTTTAGCCTTATAACTTAAATTTTTATCTCTTAAGTGATGATTACTCATAACTGTATAATTTTTCTTTTTTTTATCTTAAAAATTGACATTGAATTCACCTCCAAAAAAAGCCTAATCGGCTTTTTAATTATATATACAATTTATAATAATACTCTAAAATATAAGGCTTTAAAGTGGTTATATTATTATTTCTTCGTCTATAACTTGCGACTGCTTTTTTGTCACTGCAGCATCATTACCACTTGCAATTGTAACACCCTTTATTAAATTCTCAACCGTTATTTTTTCTCCTGTTTCAAGCAAGATTTGACTTCCACCCATTCCAGATGCATTCATAGAAACAATTACTTCATCTTCTAATTTTAAATCTCCTCTTTCCATAGCTTCAAATGTAAGTAATAAAGTCATCATCTTTGTCATAGAAGCAGGTTTTAATCTTTCATTTGCATTTTTTTCATATAATATTTCACCAGTTGATGCCTCTATTAAAATAGCACTTTTACTAGATGGAGCGAATACATCATCCGCTTTTGTTATTGGAACAAGTAAAAATAAAGTTATAAATAAAAATATTATTTTTTTCATATTATCACCAATTAAATATATGAAAAATTATATTTATATATGAAAAAAAAGATATATTAAATATCTTCTTAAAAATCGCGCATATATTTACTTTTAGTACTTTTTTTAACTAAAATTTTTGCATCATTTAATTTTTCTATATCTTTTCCAATATATTCACTAAGTTTAATTCTAAAAGCTCTTAAAAAATCTAATGCACTTATATCATTATTGTTATACATTTCATTTAATATGGTATCAGTTCTAACAAAATCATTAAAATAATTATCTACTAAGAAAAGTTTAAGTTCATCATCAATACTCTTTTTATTTTCTTCATATGATATTTTACGTTTAGAATATTCTAAAGTATCAATAACATAAAATTTACCATTTGCATATAAAATATTATATATAACATCATATAATCTAATACTATTATCACTTAAAACCTTTACATCATTCATAACCCTTTGCGCTGCCCTATCAAAAGTATTTAAATTTACAAATAAAGGATTAATTTTATACAAATTTTTGGCCTTTTTATAAGGTATTGTATAGCCAACTACTTCATTCCCAATTTTAATTACATCACTTGGCCAAACAAATGAGTCATTTTTTATAAAACTAAATCTCATTAAAAATTCATCTGAATAACCAGCAATTTCATTGTCAAAGTAATCATTAAATATTTTAATGACCATATTAGTTCTTTTATTTAAATAACATGTTCCTTGACTTCCTTGACCTAAATAAATTAAATTACTTAAAAATAAATCTAAATGTTCTCTACTAACAAAATTCATAATATCCCTCTGATGGATGTATTTTAACATATATTTTGGGGAAGCGCAAATTTGAGTTTATTTTAATTTATAAAAATGATATAATTATATTAGATGAGGTAAAGGAGATTAAATGAAAAAAAATGTAATATTTATTTTTGTGCTATCTATCATTATTGGTGTATTAAGTATAATATACTATAGTGGTGATAATGTGAAAAATAATCCAAAAAATAATCTAATTAAAACTGGCTATAATGAAGAAGAAGCAAATAAAATACTTAATGTTTTTAGTGAGGATATAGATTGTATTCAAAATAATTATTTATCTAATATTAGTGCTTTACTAGATAATAAAGATTTTAATGTAGAAAATAAGTGCAATTATATTAAATATATAACTAAAAATAATGTGAAGTATGATATTGCAATTGAAATGGTAAACGCTAATTTAGAGAACTATGATTTTAGTGAAGTTTTATATGACATTAAAAATGATCCTTATTTTATAGTTAAAAATACTGATAGATATATTAATTATTCAAATAAAAATAGTAATTTAGATACTAGAAAAGTTGTATCTAGTGTAAATGCAAATATCGATTATGATTATTATACTAATATTCAAAAAGTAAATAATCAAAGTTATTTACTTGTAATTGTAAATAAGTATTATGCTTTAGATGAAAATTATGTACCTGATACACTTGTTCCAATTGCTTCTCCATATGGTTGGGGAAAGGTTGATAAAACGTTATATGAAAATTTTAAATTGATGGCTGATGATGCTAGAAAACTTAATTTAAACTTGTATATTGCTTCTGGATACAGGGACTATAATTATCAAAAAGCTTTATATAATGGGTATCTAAAAAATGAACCTGTTAGTGTTGTTGATACTTATTCTGCTAGACCAGGTCATTCTGAGCATCAAACGGGGCTTGCTATTGACTTAAGTCCAATTGATGATTCGTTTGCTTATACAAATGAATATAAATGGTTAAAGGATAATGCCCATAAATATGGTTTTATTTTAAGGTATCCTAATGATTTAACTAATTTGACTGGTTATAAATATGAACCATGGCATTATAGATATGTTGGTAAAGATGTTGCAACATATATTTACACTTCTGGTATTACTTTTGATGAATATTATGAATTTTTTATAAATCACAGTAACTAGCTTTGAGCTAGTTTTTTTGTTTACCTATATAAATAGTTTGTTTATTGTAACCTTTACATGTTATTAAAACAACAATGTTTTTATAATTATTTTTTATTAAGGCTTTACCATTTTTGTTAATATCATATATATCAACTATTTCATATATATATTTTTGATTATTATAATCTATAATGACTTCATCTTTTATTTTAACTTTATATAAATTTTTAAAGTGTGATATTTTAGAGTTTCCATTATGTCCTGCTATAATGATATAACTGTTATTTTTATCTGGTAATATTAAAGGTTTTAATAATTTTACACCATCATTTAAATTGTTTCTTTTATCATCTAAATTATATACTTTTTTTGTAAAATTTATTTTGGGAATAGAAAGTTCTAGTAAATAGTCTTTGGATACTTTTATATTGTATTCAGAGTATTTATAACAAAATATATTAAGGAAACATATAATAATTATTATTTTATATATTTTTTTCATATTTTTTTATTATTAGAATTATTATACTTAGTATACTAAATATATAGTTATAATTATTTTTTAATGTATCTGGTACTTCAATAATAAAATCATTTTCCATGTATATGTTTGTTTCTTTATCATACTCTATTGTAAACTCTATTTTTTCATTATTATTGTTATAACCAAGTGATGCTTCTTTTTCAATTAGATAGTATTTACCTATTTCTAAATCAAGTATTATTTGTCCATTTTCTGATGTTCTTAATTCATAGATTAATTCATCATCTTTATATATTTCAATTAATGTGTTTTCTATTCCTAATTTAGTAAGTGAATCTATTTTATTGAAAATTAATTTACCTTTTTTGGGATAATTTTTGATTGTAACTATTTCTAATATTTCTTTGGTGTCTTCATCTTTATAAATTAAATTTACATCATATTTTTTATTATCAAGTATGTATTTATCAGGTGTTTGTAGTTCTTTAATGTAATATTCTCCTAGTTCTAGATTACTAAATATTATTTTACCTTCTTTGGTATTTTTTTTATCTATTAGTTCATCTTTTTGATATAGTATTTTATTATTTAAATAGATATTTTCTTTGGCATATAAACCTATTACTACATTATCTAATTTTTCTTCTTTTTCATTATATTTTAGTACTTCTATTTTTCCTTTTACTCTTTGATTTTTGTATTTTATTATATAGATATCATTTTTTAATAATTCTTTTCCGATGAATATTTTTATTTTTTCATCATTCCATATATACCCGTCTATTTTTTCTTTTTCTTCTTCTATTAGTAAATTCCCTTTATATTTATTTTTTGTTATAAAATAGCCTTCGTTTGTCTCAAATGTACATTCTTCATTTTCGCATATATATTTATTATTATCAATATCTTTAATTTTAAATTTGATTTTTTTATTTATGATTTCGTTTGTTGCGGAATCTATTTTTATTAATTTTATATAAGCATTTATTTCTTCATCTATTAATTCATGGGTTATTTCATTTTTACTTCCATCTATGTTTACTATAAAGTCTTCTACTTTTAAGTAACCTTCTTTGGTTGTTATTTGTTTAAATTTATACTCCCCATATGGTAAAGTAATTTTTATGTATCCTTCTTTATTTGTTGTTACTTTATTATTCCTGATGCAAAGGTATCTACATTTTTGATATTTTGCGCAATTTCTAAAACGTTACACCTTATTATCATCATCAATGAATATATTGATTGCAAGATTACATTTCAAATATATTAATTTGAATATTATTTTGCTTGCACTCTATTAAAAGCCATATTAAACTGAGCCATTTTTACTTTTTCAGCTCCCTTTATTGCCATTTCATAATCACATTCTTGGTCTCCCATTTTACTTGTGACAACGAAAAGCTCCAAACTCATCAACAACATAAAGAAAATCAGATAAAACGCTCCTGCGACCTTACGAGTCGTCACTATAGACACCATTGCCTCTAATTCCTCCAGAAATCCTACATTTGCCTGACATTCCTTTCTCGTATCTTCCTCTACAGTCAGTCTTTTCTTGTTCAAATCCATCTCTTGCAAAACAATTTGCTTTATCTTTTCATTATTAGTAGAAACTACTGATTGTTTTGGATTTGCGACCTGATTGGTTGTCACAGACGGATTGTTTACCACCTTAATTTTTCCATTGACAACAAGTCTATCTTGGCTGTTGGTCACTGATTTTTGAACAATCCAAGGATGAGCATTTATGTCTGCTTGCAATTCCGAATTGACTTTATCCAAGGAATCCTTTTCCTCTTGGAATGCTAACAACTTGCCATCAATGTTACTTACTCTCTTCTGAGTAAGAGCCTGTGTTTGGTATTCTATCGTGGCAGCCATCTGCTTGTCTATATCTTTTCCAAACATTGTTTGATCAAAGATTGTCGAGCCAACAATTGCCATAATAATAGCTATTACAAACCTGAAAGCAACTAACTTTTTTGTTGGGTGCAAGGCCAGGAGAATTTGACGTTCAATCATAATCACTATGGTAATGAATACCAATGAAACTAAAATGCATCCCCAAACAGGAAGTCCAATATACCTTTGAGCGAAACAAAAGCCGGTAATACTCCATACTATTATTAAGATGAGCAAAGCAGAGGTATATTTGCTTAACTGTGTTTTACTTGCCTCAGAGCACTGAGCCAAAACACTTGAACTCCAACCTGTCAATTTGCAACCAAATTTAATCCACCAGTTCATAATACATTCGTTTTTAAAATTCAACTATAACTATGCAATAGCTTGCTTGGATGCAATATTATTCACATTCTGCATATGAGAAACCGGCGTACCTTTAGCACCACTCATCGCAATGGTTGCAATACCCCGCAAGAATCCACAATTATATGACTGTAGAGGTATTGAAGCCTCATTAGCATTGTTTCTGAAATCAGTTTCCATCTCTCTCAACTCTTCTTTATGAGCATTAATCAATGACATAGTCTTTTCGATTTCAGCAACGGTGGTCAACAAACCTGCAGCATTGCAAGTATCTATACGGACTTGCAAGTCTTGCTTCATCACATCATAGCTGAGATTGATTTCTCTGAACACCATGAGTATCTTATTACGAATGAGACTCATATTTAAATCACGAAAAGCCATGTCACTCTTGACCATTGCATCAGCAAAGCCTCTAATCTTTCTTGTCTTTTGCTATCAAATAAATCCATATTCTACCTCCTTGTTTTAAAAGTGAACATTTCTTCTGCAAAGATTATGTCAGCGAGTGCAATGAAAGCTTGCTTTCAGATTGCCGAGCGCCGCTAATCTTCTGCAAAGAAAATGCAACCGAGCGCAATGTAAGCTTGCTTACAGATTGCTGAGTGCAGCTTTTCTTCTGCAAAGATACGCTTTTCTTCTGAAAAATGCAAGGATTTTTGGAAAAATGTTTGAGGATGAGGGAGATATATGAAAAACAAACCCCCGGGGTCATCACCAGCATCGAATAATCTGGGAGAGGGCCTTACCGGGACTGCGCTGCAAAGATAATAATAAAAATGGAATATACCAAAGATTTTTCCCAAAAATAACGACCTGTATAGTTGAAACTAATCAATACGCCCTGGGCTAGGAGCTTTTGGGCCTTCAGCCCGTTCTTGAACCGCATGCGAGAGTTTAGTCAGTTGAGGCATGCTTGGATGGTAGGCAGGATGTATCTGAAATTACGTCGGGACGTATTTTTTTGCTGCATCGTAGGAGGTTTTTCGGGAAAGTTTTGGAGATTAGGAGATAAAGTATTATCTTTGCCATCAGATTCAAAAACGAATAATCAAACTGAGTTATGATAGTAAGACCAAAGCGCATTTATCGCAAGCGCATACCATACGGCATGCAGAATTTTGAGGATATTATAGAAAGAGATTGT
>OIZV01000876.1_pt1 | contig 11946 bp, 14 predicted proteins | sample 1588681 | NCBI WGS metagenome assembly OIZV01 (sample SAMN03283281) | human gut metagenome | biome: human-associated habitat; material: feces | host: Homo sapiens | place: Peru | collected 2012
GGATGGCCTGCGCCGCCACCGGGAAATAATCTGCCGCCCCGGAAAGGCTGCGGCCCAGCTCCGGCTCGGCATACTTTAGATCCGGCAGATAGATATCCACCAGTCCCTCCAGCTGGGCAATGGTCTCCCGGCGCTCATAGCCGCCGCAGTTGTACACCACCGGCACGGGCAGCTTGGGCGACAGCGCCGGGAGAATCGTGGGCAGAAAGTGGGTGGGGGTCACAAGGTCGATGTTTTCCGCCCCCTGGGCGATCAGGTCTTCAAACAAACACCGAAGCCCGGCGGAATCCGTGGCCTTCCCCACCGCGCCGCCGCTGATGGCGGCGTTCTGGCAATAGCGGCACCCCAGAGTACAGCCGCCGAAGAAAACCGCGCCGCTTCCCCCAGCCCCTGCCAGCGCCGGTTCCTCCCATTTGTGGAGCATGGCTTTGGCCACGAGGGCGGTATCCGGACAGCCGCAGAAGCCCCGCTGCCCCGCCGTTCTGTCCACACCGCACCGCCGCGGGCAGAGATTGCAGTTTCCGTAATCCATACGCATCCCATCCTTTGGGGGTATCATATCAGTTTTTTCGCCTTTTCTCAACCCCGGACTTTACCGGCGGGGGAAAATGTGGTAAACTACAAAAATAAACTGTCTGCACCCCTCGCAAACAGCGATTTTGAAAGGGGTAATTATTATGGAAATCCGATTTGCCGAAAACCGGGACATTCCCGGTATGATCAACTTGCTGCTTCAGGTGGGGGAAGTCCACCACCGCATCCGCCCCGACCTGTTCCGGGCGGGCGCACAGAAATACGACGAGCAGACCCTCGCCCGGATGCTCACCGATGACACCCGTCCCATTTTCGTGGCCGTCGAGGACGGGAAGGTGCTGGGCTACTGCTTCTGCATTTTGCAGGTTCGGAAAAACGACCCGGTGCTCTTAGACGACCGCACACTGTACATTGACGACCTGTGCGTGGACGAAGCCTGCCGGGGCAAGCACGTGGGGCAGGCGCTGTACGACCACACCGTGGCCTATGCCCGGGAGATCGGCTGCCGCACGGTGACACTGAACGTATGGTGCGGCAACGACAGCGCCATGCACTTCTACGAAAAACAGGGGTTAAAGCCCCGGAACATCCACATGGAAACCATTTTGTGAGGAATGCCATGCTAGTCAAGAACCAGATTTACGAAGCCGAGATCACGGACTATACCGCCGAAGGACAGGGCGTCGCCCATATCGAGGGCTGCGCCGTATTCATCCCCAACGCTGTCGCCGGGGAAAAGGTGCGCGTCCGGGTGGAGAAGGCGCAGAAGACGTGGGCGGCGGGGAAAATTGTGGAGATTCTGGAAAAGTCCCCCCACCGGGTCAACCGGGAGTGCGAGGTCGCCAAGCTCTGCGGCGGCTGCGATTTCTGGCACATGGACTACGCCGAGGAGACCCGGCTGAAAGCGGAGCGGGTGAAGAACTGCCTGAACCGCATCGGCGGTGAAAATCTGGCGGAAGTCCCCATTCTCGCCGCCCCCGACTGCCACGGCTACCGCAACAAGGCGCAGTATCCGGTGGCGGTGAAAAAAGGACGCGCCTACGCCGGATTCTACCGGGCGGGCACCCACGACGTGGTGGAAAACGCCCGCTGCCGCATTCTCCCCGAGGAGATCGACGCCGCGAAGGATGCAGTAATTGATTATGTAAACCAATACCGGGTCAGCGTCTACGACGAGACCACCGGCAAGGGGCTTCTGCGGCATATTTACGTCCGCCGGGGCGCGGTGTCAGGGCAGATTCTGGTGTGTCTCGCGGTGAACGGCGAAAAAATCCCCCGGCCGGAAGCGCTCGTCCAGCGGCTGGGCGGGATTCCCGGCTTTACCACGCTGGTGCTGTCCGTGAACACGAAGCGGGGCAACGCCGTGCTGGGCGACCGCTTTCTCACCCTCCACGGCCCCGGCTATATCGAGGACACCCTCTGCGGCCTGAATTTCCGCCTGTCCCCCCGGTCATTTTATCAGGTGAACCACCATCAGGCGCAGCGGCTGTACGAGATGGCGATTTCTCAGGCGGAGATCACCAAGGCCGACATGGTGCTGGACCTGTACTGCGGCGTCGGCACCATCACGCTGGCCATGGCTGGCGCGGCGGGGAAGGTCATCGGCGTAGAGGTCGTCCCTCAGGCGGTAGCGGACGCCCGGGACAACGCGGTGCGGAACGGCATCACGAACGCGGAATTTTTCTGCGGCGACGCCGGTCAGGCGGCTCTGGAGCTGGAAAAAAGCGGCGTCAGGCCGGACGTGGTGGTCGTTGATCCGCCGAGAAAGGGCCTGAACGCGGACACCATCGAAGCCCTTCACCGCATGTCCCCCCGGCGCATCGTCTACGTCTCCTGCGACCCCGCAACGCTGGCGCGGGACGTGGCGCTGCTGAAAGAGCGGGGCTACACCCTGAAAACCGCCGCCGCGGCGGACTTATTCCCGAGGTGCGCCCACGTTGAGACGGTGTGCCTCTTAGTTCTGAGAAATCCGGTGACACATATCAACATTGATGTGGATGTAGAAGAAATGGTGCAGGATAAAAGAGGACTGGCAACCTATGAGCAAATCAAGGATTATGTTCTGGAACACAGCGGATTGAAGGTTAGTAGTCTTTATATCGCACAGGTAAAACAGAAATACGGCATTATTGAGCGCGAGAACTATAATAAACCGAAATCCGAGGATGCCAGGCAGCCACAATGCCCACTGGAAAAGGAAAGAGCCATTACGGAGGCATTGAAACATTTTGGAATGCTATAAAATAAAGGAGGTGCTTCATGTATAACTCACAGCTTGAAACTTTTCTGCGCGTGGCGGATGCAGGCAGCTTCAACAAAGCCGCCGAAGAAAGCTACATCACGCCCACGGCTGTCATCAAGCAAATCAATCTTTTAGAAGAATCCCTCGGCGTGAAGCTCTTCGACCGTAGCCACCGGGGGCTGCAACTCACAAAAGCTGGGCGCTCTATGTACCAGGATGCAAAATATATCATCCAGTATTGCCGGGACTCCGTGACTCGGGCAAAAAACGCCATGCAGGAGGACGAAAACATCCTCCGTATCGGCTCGTCTCCCATGACGCCCGCACAGCTTTTGATGGATCTCTGGTCGAGAGTGCAAGCATTGCACCCCGATATTAAATTCCAGATCGTGCCCTTTGAGAACACGCCGGAAAATGCGCGGGAAATTCTTGCCAATCTCGGCAAAAACATTGATATTGTAGGCGGTATTTTTGATGAGACCATGCTGCACCTGCGGGGCTGTGCCGGGTTGGAGCTGACGCGGGGGCGCTTCTGCTGTGCAGTCTCCATCCACCACCGGCTGGCGGACAAAGACAAGCTGCAAGTTTCTGACCTCTATGGGGAGAATCTGCTGCTGATGCACCGGGGATGGAGCCATTATGTGGATCAACTCCGAGATGACCTCTGGCAGCACCATCCGCAGATCCATATCGTAGATTTCGACTTTTACAACATGGATGTGTTCAACCGCTGTGAGAACACAAATGACGTTTTGCTGGCTATTCCCGGTTGGGCAACTGTCCATCCGCTTCTGAAGGTAATCCCAGTGGAATGGAATTACAGCATTCCCTATGGCATTCTCCATTCGCCAGAGCCGACACCGACGGTACAGCGCTTTTTGGATGCGGCGAAGGCCGTCAGAAAAGAACTGTACGGCTGATTATAACCCAAAGGTATATACTGATGAACAAAGCGAGACTTCCGAGGAAGTCTCGCTTTTCTTATAATAGGGGCAGAAAAAGCGAAAGGAGCTCCTGATATGAACAACTTTATTTTTGAAAACAAGACCAAGGTGTATTTCGGCAAGGGCGGCGTGAAAGAGTATCTCGGCAGTCTGCTGGGGAACTACGGCGAAACCGTCATGCTGGCCTACGGCGGCGGCTCCATCAAGCGCAATGGCGTGTATGATGAGATCATGGGCATTCTGAACGCCGCCGGCAAGCGTGTCGTGGAGTTCGACCGCATCATGCCCAATCCCACCTATGCCAAGGCGCAGGAGGGCGCAAAGCTGGCGCGGGAAAATCATGTTGACCTCATCCTCGCCGTGGGCGGCGGCAGCGTGTCCGATTGCTGCAAGGTCATCTCCGCGCAGGCCAAACTGGACGAGGACATCTGGGAACTGGAGAACACTAAGCACACATTCCCAACGGAGTTTATCCCCCTCGGCACCATCGTCACGGTGTTCGGTACCGGCAGCGAGATGAATAACGGTGCCGTCATCACCCACGAGGAAAAGAAAATCAAGGGCGCTCTTTGGGGCGCACAGGCGGATTTTGCCTTCCTTGACCCCAGCTATACCCTGTCCGTTCCCATGAAGCAGGTCATCTCCGGTGCCTTTGATACCCTGAGTCACGCCATGGAAACCTACTTCGGCAAGCCGGATGAAAACAACCTGTCCGACGATATTAACGAAGCCGTCATGCGCAGCGTCATCCGCAACATCCGCGTTCTGCTGACCGACCCGGAGAATTACGATGCCCGCAGTGAGCTGGCGTGGGCGTCCGCGATGGCAGAGAACGGCGTTCTGAAGATCGGGAAAGTCACGCACTTCCAGTGCCATATGCTGGAGCACCAGTTGGGCGCGTACACCAACTGCAACCACGGTGCAGGTCTGGCGGTGATCCACCCTGTTCTGTACCGCCATATCTACAAGTCCGGCGCGGCGCGGTTTGCACGGTTTGCACAGAATGTGTGGGGCATCGCACCCAAGAGCAGCGACGAGGAGACCGCGGCTGCCGGTATCGACGCGCTGGCTGCGTTCATCAAGGAAATTGGTCTGCCGACCAGCTTTGCAGAGCTGGGCATTCCTGCCGACACCGACTTCCGTGCCATCGCTGATTCTACTGTATTCACCGAGGGCTGCTGCAAAAAGCTGGCCCACGATGAAATATATGACATTCTCTGCGAATGTAAATAAAACTAAAATTGAATTGAAAGGATGATTTTATCATGAAAAAACTGACTGCACTACTGCTGAGTGTCGTGCTCGTACTTAGCCTTGCCGCCTGCGGCTCTGCCAACAAGCCTGCATCTTCCACCACGCAGCCCGAAACCTCTGCGCCGACCGAACAGCCCGAAAGCTCCTCGACCGCTCCCGCAGAATCCGAGCCGGAGACCCAGCCCGAGACCGGCAAGACACTGGTGGTCTACTACTCCGCTTCCGGTAACACCGAGCGGGTGGCCAAGGATATTGCAGAGGCCGCCGGTGCCGACCTCTTTGAGATTGTTCCCACCGAAGTCTACACCAGCGAGGACCTGAACTGGACGAACCCCGACAGCCGCGTCAGCCGGGAGCATGACGACGAGTCCCTGCGGGATGTGCCCCTGACCACCACTGAAGTTCCCGATTGGGATTCCTATGACACCGTGTTCATCGGTTATCCCATCTGGTGGGGTATCGCAGCGTGGCCCGTGGACACCTTTGTAAAAAACAATGATTTCACCGGCAAGACCGTCATCCCCTTTGCCACTTCTTCCTCCTCCGGCATGGGTCAGAGCGGCAGTTTGCTGGCCGACATGGCCGGTACCGGCAAGTGGCAGGAAGGCCAGCGGTTCTCCTCCGGCGTTTCCGGTGATGATGTGCAGTCCTGGGTCAATGGACTGGGTTTGTAATGCGTAGGAACAGAGTTTTCGCCGCAATGCTTGCAATTCTCATGGTCGTGTCGCTGACCGCCTGTGGCCAGGAGTCCGTCGGGACTCCCGGCGGTGAGCTGGAAAACGGCGTTGCGGCTATTGAGGATGCTATGACAACGAAACCAAACGAAAGCAGTTCTGCTTCCACCACCCCCATCGATGATCTGCGCGACGGATCTTCGACGGACACCGTAGCCACGCCGGACGATTTTCCTGATGCATACAACTACGGCAGCGGCAAGATTTCCGATTATTCCCGCACAGCCATGCTGCAAAAGATGCCGGAACCGGCAGGTAATAAGACTGTTCTGAACACGGCAGCAGACCCTGCAAACATTCAAGTGCTCTATCTCTGGGAGGAAGGCAATGTCCCCGCCAGGACGAAATTTACGCAGGACATGACCGGATATTTCGATGACTGGAACTTCCGCCCCTATGTCACCGCTATCCCCGTCCGGGATGGCGTGAAGCCAAAAGGCGCGGTGGTGCTGATGGCGGGCGGCGCTTATCAGTTCCGGGGCAACTACACCGATTCGCTGCCCACCGCCGCAGCACTGCGAGAGCTGGGCTTTCAGACCTTCATCGTAGATTACCGCCTGTCTCCTTATACGCAGGAGGAAGGTGCGCTGGATGTGGCGAGAGCCGTCCGTTTTGTCCGCAAAAATGCGGAGGTCTATGGTATTGACCCAGATGATATTGCCGTCATGGGCTTTTCGGCGGGCGGCATTCAGGCCGGTGAATTTCTGATGCACTATGACGAATATGTGACCGGCACGGCGCTGGACAGCACCTATGCGCCGGACGAGCTGGACGCCGTTCTCGCCTATGCCTCCGCCGCAGGCATGATCTATTCCTTCTATGGCCGCCTCAGCGTGGGAAATATGGATGCAAGCTGGTTGACCGAGGGCGATTTGCCGCCGACCTTCTATGTCTACGGCACCGAGGATCCCTTCTATCGTCAGTTCCAGCAGCAATATGATGTGATCTCCGGAATGGGCATTTCCACCGGGCGCATCGTGCTGAACGGCTGGCCTCACGGCTTCGGCTCCGATGGTGGTTGGGTCAAGAATTACGCCGCATGGCTGGAAACAGTTTTCAGTGAAATGGAGTGACCGACATGAAGAAAATAACAGCGGGCAGGGATATTTTAGGTGAATTTGCGCCGAAGTTCGCACAGCTCAATGATGATGTTCTTTTCGGTGAGGTTTGGAGCCGGGAAAGCGAGCTTTCCGCACGCGACCGTTCCCTCATCACCGTGACAGCGCTGATGGCGCAGGGGCTGACGGATACTTCCTTCGGTCATCATCTGGCAATGGCAAAGGAAAATGGGATCACCCGCAGCGAAATTGCGGAGATCCTGACACACGCCGCATTTTATGCGGGTTGGCCGAAAGCATGGGCAGCATTCCGCATGGCAAAAGACATCTGGGCAGATGCGGAAAACACTGATGAAAAGCAGCTGCACCAGAACAGTATGGTCTTCCCCATCGGCGCGCCCAATGACGGTTTCGCACAGTATTTCAGCGGGCGGAGCTATCTTGCGCCGGTCTCCACGGAGCAGGTCAAAATCTTCAATGTGACCTTTGAACCCGGCTGCCGTAACAACTGGCACATCCACGAGGCGGACAAAGGCGGCGGACAGATCCTTATCTGCGTGGCCGGGCGCGGTTACTATCAGGAATGGGGCAAAGAGCCGCAGGAGCTGCACCCCGGCGATGTGGTCAACATTATGCCCGGTGTAAAGCACTGGCACGGCGCTGCGCCGGACAGCTGGTTTTCCCATCTGGCTGTGGAAGTACCCGGAGAAAACTGCCGCAGCCGGTGGTGTGAACCGGTGAGCGAAGAAGAATATCAAAAACTGAAATAAGGAGCATCACAATGAGCATTTTATTTATCAACGGCAGTCCCAACAAAAACGGGAACACCGCTGCACTGGCGGCGGAGCTGCTGAAAGATCACGAATATGAGACTTTGAACCTTACGGACTACACCATCGGTGCATACGGCCAGAACCTCCCCGGCGACGGGCTGGATGCCGTCATCGGCGCCATGAAGCAGGCGGATACTATCGTGATCGGCTCTCCCGTCTATTGGCACAACATCTGCGGCAGCGTCCGCAATGTGCTGGATCGTTTCTACGGCAAGGTGGAGGACGGCGAACTGTCCGGACGCAAACTGTATTTTGTGTTTCAGGGCGCAGCTCCGGAGAAATGGATGCTGGATGCGGGCGAGTACACCATGAAGCGCTTCGCCGCGCTCTACGGTATGACCTACGGCGGCATGGCGACCAATAAAAACGAAGCCACGAAACTTGGAAAGAACATTTAAGGAGGAATCTTTTATGGAATACGCAACTCTCAATAACGGCGTGAAAATGCCCATGGCCGGTATCGGCACCTTTCTTCTGACCCCGGACGAGGCGGAGGCCTCCTGCGTCAGCGCCTTGCAGAACGGCTACCGCTTGATCGACACCGCCAACGCCTATGTAAACGAAAAGGCCGTTGGCCGCGCCATGAAGAAGTCCGGCTTGCAGCGGGGGGAGATTTTCTTGGAAACCAAGCTGTGGCCCAGCTTCTATGAGCAGCCCGACGCAGTGGACAAGACCCTTGCCCGTCTGGACACCCTCTACATCGACCTGCTGCTGATCCACCAGCCCGCAGGCAACTATGTGGATGGCTATCGCCAGATGGAAAAGGCGTACAAGGAGGGCAAGGTGCGTGCCATTGGTCTGTCCAACTTCAACCAAGCGCAGCTTGAGGAGATTCTCTCCATCTGCGAGGTGCGCCCCACGGTATTACAGACCGAGCTGCACCCCTATCATCAGGAGCCTGAACTGAAAGCCTTCCTGAAGGAGAACGGCATCGTGCCGCAGGCGTGGTATCCGCTGGGTCATGGCGACAAGGCGCTGCTGGAGGAGCCGCTGTTCGCTCAGCTTGGCAAGAAGTACGGCAAGTCCGCACCGCAGGTCATCCTCCGCTGGCACATCCAGAGCGGTAACATTGTCATCCCCGGCTCCAAGAACCCTGACCATATCAAGTCCAACTTTGACCTGTTCGACTTTTCTCTGACGGAGGACGAAATGGCGCAGGTTGTCGCCCTCAATCAGAACGTGCGCTACTACACCAGCACCCCGGAAATACTGAGCATTTTTCGTTTAATGTCTCCTTCCTTTGTCTCGTTTCTGATGACAGAACATCCATATCAAAGGTGGCAGTATCATGCTGCCCCTTCGTTCTGTCTGTCACCAGCCACTCCAGTTCACTGCTTTTGTACATATTCCGTGCAACCTCGGCTTCTACCAAGGTGCAGTCAATGGCGATCATGCTTCCATCGGTGTATTTAATCTCAACGCAGGCGGTATCGATATTGAACGCACACGAAATCACTTTCTTATCAATAGCAGTGTCCTCCTAAATCTGTTTCTTTTTTCTTGGGCCTCTCGGCTTGGATTCTGGTCGTTTGATGACACCGTTTCGGAAATGGGTTTCCTCGAACTTGCCAAAGAAAACAAATAATCCGAACCCGTCTCCCACAGGGAAAACTTGGTTCGGATTATATTGGTTTGGTGCCGCTAACCGGGCTCGAACCGGTACTCTGGAAACCAGAACGAGATTTTAAGTGCTATCCCTTATTCCTACAGTAGCGTAAGATAGCAACCTCAAGCTGCCAGTATTTATGACGGTATTTCGCCGTATTCATGGCATTTGATCAGCATTTTTGAACGAAAATGTTTGGATTTCTACGGAAACCAGCCTTGAAAAAGCGTATAGTCGTTTGAAAAGATTTGATGCGGATTTTGATGAGTTGAGGGGATATTTGAGGGGATATGCACTGTCCAGGTCTACCAGACAGGGAGGAAATTTCATGCAGAGCAGAAAATACTATGAAGCCTATTGGAGCCAGTACGATGATGTCGTAACCCTGAACGAGTTCCGCAAGATGCTCGGCGGTTTGGGAGAGGTTCAGGCCAGACGGCTGCTTCAAAACAAAACTGTAAAGAGTTTCAAAATTCGTGGCGAGTACCACATCCCAAAGCAGTGCGTCATCGACTATGTACTGAGCGCCCACTATGCAAAGTACCGACAAATCCTCAAGGCTCAAATACCATAACTGAAATCAATATACTTCTCTCGAAAGGGTGTCGCGAAACGCGACACCCTTTTTCATATCCCCAAAACGCCCGCTTAAATCAACAGAACGCATCAGGAGGTGTATATCATGATTGACCCTACAGTTTGGGATTCTATCATTTTGAAAATCACAGCAGAGCAGCGTTACTTCCTCAAGAAGGAGTTTGGAATTACAGAGGTCGATCTGAGACTCCAATCCTTACAAGATGTAAGTGAACTGATTGATGACCTCGCCAGTATCGCCTTTTATGAATTCAATCATGAGCACCAGCGCACTGAGAGGGCTGATTGCGCTCTCAACCTTGTCTGGCTGTTAACAGAAGCAATCCCCAAGGAGGCCATCAACAATCCAATCGATCCCTCTGAATGCAACCCCAATTTTTGGGATGATTATGATAATTATGATGATTATTATGATTGTGTAGATCCGAATAGGCGGTGGTATGATGATCCATTGTAAGAAGGGTCGTGGCATTCAGAGCGGCAAAATACAGGCAGATATGAAATGAAATGTTTTGAACCATCTGCTATACTGAAAGCAGAGGTGTTCGCTTGTGGATTATGATTTGAATTATGAGAAACAGTTTCTGGGGTTGCTCGCCAAGCAAGCCCGTGAAGAAAAAGAATGGGATCAGGAGTATCTGGCTGATGAGTTAGACATCGATATCCGCACTGTCCGCAAGATAGAAAGCGGTCAGGGCAATATCGCGTATGATCTGCTCACGGAAATCATTCATACGCTGGAAATTTGCCCGCAGGTTCTCTTCTATGTTGATGAAGCGGATAAAGGCATGAAAATGGACAGGCTTTACAGGGAACTGCTTCGGCTGCCTCTGGAGGATATCAAGATGGTTGCCGAATCCGCCTATAAGGTCAGAAGATGGCTGGATAGCCAAACTGCCGATTCAGAGAAGGCATAGCCGGTCAGCAAGGGTGTCGCGAAACGCGACACCCTTTGATTCCAAAACCGATATGCCGTTTGGGCAAATAGAGAACCTTCAGTATCGCTAACAAGAGCTGAGGGTTGTTTCTCACTCCTCGGTTTCCACAATCCCGTAGTCGATCAGAATGTTCTCCTTTGCACGAGGAGGAGAAACCATTCCCTGCATTTCATATTGATACCGTTTAACACGCCGGAAGTTGTGAATCAGCTCAGGTGCATAGGCGACGGTCTCACAGTGGGCATACTCAGGCATTTCTGCCAGATCCTCCACTACATCCTTGATGAGTGCATCGGTCACTTCATCAATGTTTCCACCAGTCTCCACGGCAACCAGTTCGTGCTTTTTGATGTCTTTATCCAAGTTTCCAAAGGAACGGTACAGAATATACTTCATTTTCTTCACCTTTGTTTAGTCTTAGTCCATATATGATGTGCTAATAGGCTAAAAACAACCCTCAGTATCGCCTTTCCAATACTGAGGGTTGTTATTCACTCTTGGTATCTAGCATCGTCGATTTGACCTCGCTTTCTGCAGATTGGATATCCTTCCTCAGGTATCCGGGAGTTACACGATCATCGGACTCACTCCTTTTCTGTACCTACATGATACTATGAAAAGAGCCGGATTACAAGACGGAATATGCGATAAAATATTACTGCAATTTCTGTACAACCGGGAGAAACCACAACTTCCCGGCGAGTTTCTGTTGACGCTGATACTGTGCTGTGCTATGATGGTAGTGTTGGGGCGGTTGGGTGACCGGTCCTTTTTGCTTTACGATACTGCCCCGGAGGTGGTTTTATGTGCGGCAGATTCTATGTTCCCGAAGACAGCGAAATTACTATGCTCCGTAAAGTCATGGAGAATCTGGAAAGCAGAAATGTGACCGTCAAAACCGGTGAGGTCAGCCTGGAGATGTGGCTGCGGTGATTGCCAGCAATCGGGAGCTGAAGCCACAGCCCTTTGGGATGCTATGGGGATACCACCTTCCCAATGGAAAGCTGCTCTTCAATGCCCGCAGCGAGACCGCTGCGGAAAAGTCCATTTTCGCTGACGGTATGGCACACAGACGCTGCGCGATTCCTGCGGCTCACTATTTTGAATGGCAAAAGACTGAGACTGGGAAGACCAAGTATGCAATCGCGCCAAAAGAATCCAAGTGGATGCTGCTGGCGGGCATCTATCGCTTCGAGAACAATACAC
>OIZV01000880.1_pt1 | contig 11924 bp, 9 predicted proteins | sample 1588681 | NCBI WGS metagenome assembly OIZV01 (sample SAMN03283281) | human gut metagenome | biome: human-associated habitat; material: feces | host: Homo sapiens | place: Peru | collected 2012
TGGCGGACAAATATCCGAAGGTTTATGCCGAGAAGCTGCTCTATATGAAGGAGGGGCAGTATTCCCCAAACCATTTCCACTGGTACAAGACCGAGGACATCATCAACCGCGGAGGCGGTAACATCCTCATTCGTGTCTACAACAGTCTGCCCGACGAGTCCATTGACAAGGAATCTGATGTGACCGTCCACTGCGACGGCAGAACCTATACCGTGCCTGCTGGAACGCAAGTGAAGCTCACGCCGGGCGAGAGCATCCATATCCAGCAGTACATGTATCATGATTTCGAGGTCGAACCCGGTACCGGCGCTGTCCTGCTGGGCGAAGTCAGCCAGTGCAACGACGACAACACCGACAATCGCTTCAATCCGCCGGTCGGACGTTTTCCGAAGATCGAAGAAGATGAAGCACCATATCGTCTGCTTTGCAACGAGTACCCGAAAGCGAAGGACTAAGCCATGATCGAGCTGCAAAATGAAAATTTGACCCTGCACGTCGATTCGCTCGGCGCGCAGATGATGGAGCTGCGCTCCAGACATGGCACGCAGTTTCTCTGGAACGGCGATGCGAAATACTGGCGTGACCGCGCGCCGGTGCTGTTCCCGTATGTTGCGCGCCTGACGGACGGCAGCTATACGCTCTACGGCGAACGCTATTCGATGGACATTCACGGCTTCGCAAAGGATTCCGTTTTCTCCGTCGAAGAACAGTCTGCCGATTCTGTCACGCTCTGCCTGCACGAAACGCCGGAAACACTGCGCCAGTATCCGTTCCGCTTCACCTTCCGGGTGCGCTATGCGCTGCGCGGCTGGACGGTCAACGTGACCTATTCTGTCCGCAATGAGGACGAAAAAGAGCTGCCGTTCGGCATCGGCGGGCATCCGGGCTTCCGGCTACCGCTGTCTGACGGCACGGCGTTTGAGGACTACGAGCTGCGCTTTTCGCACGCCTGTGAGCCGGATCGCGTCGGCTTCACAGAAGCCTGCTTCCTGAACGGTCACGATGCCCGCTATCCGCTGGAAAATGGCACGACCCTCCGGTTAAGGCACGACCTGTTTGATGACGATGCCATCGTGCTGAAAAATATGGCACGCCGCGTGACGCTCTGCGCTGCCAAATCAAACCGCTCCGTCACCGTGACCTATCCGCAGATGCCGTATCTCGGTATCTGGCATATGCCGCACACGGATGCGCCGTATGTCTGCATTGAGCCGTGGGCGTCGCTCCCATCGCGGCAGGACGTGGTGGAGGAACTGAGCTGCAAGAGCGATCTGATTCACCTTGCGCCGGGGGCGGAGTACGAAAACACATGGAGCATTGCGATCACAGAGGAATGAGTATGTATGATGTTGTTGCGCTCGGTGAGCTGCTGATTGATTTTACAACACAATCGACTGACGCGGATGGCTATCCCACAATGGCGGCCCACCCGGGCGGTGCCCCGGCAAACTTTCTTGCTGCGATTGCCAAGTTTGGCGGAAAAGCCGCGCTGCTCGGAAAGGTCGGCACGGACACGTTCGGGAAGCTGCTGACTGATACGCTCCGCAAAGCTGGGATCGAGACGAAGGGGCTTGTCGCGTCCGATGAAGTTTTCACGACGCTGGCGTTCGTCACGCTGGACGAAAACGGCGACCGCGAATTTGCCTTTGCGCGCAAGCCCGGTGCGGACACACAGCTTCGCTTCGACGAGCTGGACCTTTCCATCATCGACGAGGCGCGCGTGTTCCACTTCGGCACGCTTTCTCTGACCGACGAACCGGCAAGAAGCACGACGTACCGCACTGTGAAGTACGCAAAAGCACACGGCAAGCTCATTACATTCGACCCGAATCTGCGTAAACCCCTGTGGCGTGACCTTGGCGACGCGAAAGAGCAAATGCTCTGGGGACTTGACCACGCGACGTGGTGAAGATCAGCGACGAGGAAGTTGAATTCCTGTTCGGTCTCAGTGCGCAGGACGGTGCACAGTACATTCTTGACCATTTCCCGGCGAAGCTTGTATTTGTGACCTGCGGCGCGGACGGATGCTGGTTCCAGAACCGCGGCGCAAGCGGTCATGTGGACAGCCTGAAGAATATCAAGGTCGTCGATACAACCGGCGCGGGCGATATTTTCGGCGGCAGCGCTGTGTGGAAGCTGCTTCAGACCGGGAAAGCGCCAGAGGATTTGACAGAGGCGGGACTACGTGAGATCGTATCCTTTGCCTGCAAAGCCGCAGGACTTTCCACGACGAAGCCCGGCGGGATTTCAAGCGTTCCGGAGTTTAATTTTGATACAAAATGATCGGTTGAGCAGACCAATACTCAACGGTGCTGTGTGCTGCCGAACAGGGTTTTACGCCATAGGGGGATGCTATGAAAAAACTGGGCTTTGGATTGATGAGACTGCCGACATTGGAGCCGATGGATTCTTCGTCCATTGATCTGTCTAAGGTTGTGCCGCTTGTAGATCTGTATTTGAACTCCGGCTTTTCCTATTTTGACACAGCATACTACTATCATGGAGAGAAAAGCGAAGCGGCCTTTCGTGCGGCAGTTGCGAAACGCTGGCCGCGGGAGAGTTACACGATCACAGATAAGCTGCCGATATATGAAAAGCCGGAGGAGCGGGAGCTGCTTCCGATATTCAATGAGCAACTGCACCGCTGTGGCGTGGAGTATTTTGACTATTATCTGCTCCATAACGTTGGCGGAAAAAACTATCAGCACGCCGAAGCTGTGCATGCCTTTGAATTTTTAGGTCAAAGAAAGGCAGAGGGGCGCGTGAAGCATATCGGACTGTCTTACCATGATAACGCCGAGCTGCTAGAGACCATTTTGAACCGGCATCCGGAAATTGAGTACGTGCAATTGCAGCTGAATTATCTTGATTGGGAGGACTGTGCCGTCCAATCACATCGTTGTTACGATGTATGCAAACGTTACGGCAAGCCGGTTATCGTCATGGAACCAATCAAAGGCGGAAGCCTCGCCGCTCTGCCGGAAGAAGCTGAGAAGCTTCTGAAGGCCCATAATCCGCGTGCGTCTGCTGCATCCTGGGCGATTCGTTATGCGGCGTCGCTGGAAAACGTGATGATTGTTTTGAGCGGAATGAGCAGCATGGAACAGGTCGCTGATAACGTAGGATATATGCAGGAGTTCCATGCGCTGGATGCAGAAGAGCGGGCTGTGCTGGATCAGGTTGTGTCATTGCTCCGCAAAGCGAATACGATTGGCTGCACGGGCTGCCATTATTGTACGGACGGGTGCCCGCAGCAGATCCCGATTCCTGAAATTTTCAAACTGTATAATAATTATATGAAGTTCCCGAAAACACAGGATCATGTTGCGCTGAATTACTATGGCAATGTTACGAGCGGACGAGGGAATGCAGCCAGCTGCGTGGGCTGCGGGCAATGCGAAGAACACTGTCCGCAGCGCTTGGAGATCCCAAAGCTGCTGAAAGAAGTAAGCAGAGAGCTTCAGAAATTATAAGAGTATAAAAACACGCGCCGCGAGGCGTGGAATGATGAATCATTGCAATCCGCCTGTATTTTGTGCACAAAAATGCAGGCGGAGAATTGTATATATCGAACAATGTGACCAAAACACATAGGAATTGTGGAATTTCATGTCGGATTTTTGTGTTGTGGCCAGGAACAGTGCCTGATATCATAATTATGCAGACGGGACGTGCAGTCCTGCAAAACGAAAGGAGAAGAACATGAAAAAAGCGTATCGAATTTTAGCAATCCTGTTGTGCCTGTCGATGCTGTTTGCCCTGGCTGCCTGCAGCGCGAAACAGGAAAGCACGACAGAAGACCAGAAGCCCGACGAAACCGCAACAGAGACTACCGACACTGCGGAGCCGAGCGGCGACGCTCCTGCAAGCGAAGAAGCGCCTGAGGAGATGACGCTTTCTGTTGCATGGTGGGGCGGCGCGGCCCGTAATGAGCAGATCGAGAAAACACTCGATCTCTATAGCGAGCTGAACCCGAACGTATCCTTCAGCACTGCCACCAATAACTTCAGCGATCACTATACCGCGATGGCAACTGCGGCTGCGTCCAGCGATCTGCCGGATATGTGGCTTGTGCAGACACAGCTGTGGCTGAACCAGTTTGTAAGCAGCGACCAGCTGCTGGATTTGACTCCGTATATTGAGAGCGGCGCTCTGGACATCAGCAAGATCCCAGAAGCGGTTCTCGCAGGCGGCCGTGCCAGCGACGGGAAAATCTATGCGATCGGCGCGGGCTATAACAGCCCGGCTCTGCAGTACAATAAGAGCGCGCTGGATGCTGCGGGCATCACGGTAGAAAACGGCATGGATCTGGAAGCGTTTGCACAGAAGTGCGCGGAAATTTATGAGAAGACGGGTCTGACCACGGTGATCAACAACCCGGAAATGTTTATCGAGTATCTGCTTCGTGCTGACGGAAAGCTGCTTTATGATGATGGTAGACTTGGCGCCGATTCGCCGGAGGATCTGCTTCCGTACTTTGAACTGATGGAACGCGACCGCAGCGAAGGCTGGCTGATAGACTATGAAACCTGGGTCAGCTCCGGCGGTGACTCCGCTCAGCAGCCAATCGTAACCGGAAAGTCCTGGAACTGCATGTGGAACGGAAACCAGCTTTCCCTGCTGCAGGCACCGTGCCCCGAGGGCGTGGAACTGGATATCGTTACGTGGCCGACCAACGATCTTGCAAAGTCCAACTATATGCAGTCTGCTATGGGCTGGGGCATCGGGATCAATACAGAGCATCCGGAAGAGGCTGTTGCACTTTTGAACTGGTGGGTCAATTCCATTGATGCGCAGAAAATCATGCTCGGCGAAATGGGTGTGCCGCTGAACACGGACGCGGCAGCTGCGGTCACGCCGGAGCTCGACGAGACGACGGCAAAGTTCTTTAACTATGAGGTCAATGTTGTTGTTCCTCAGAGTTCTGAGGCAAACCCGACCGGTGGCAATGGCGCTGCGGAAGTCCGCGCACTGATCGATGAGCTGGAAGAGGGCATGTACTACGGCTCCATCAGCGCAGAAGATGCCGCAGAGCGGCTGTTTACAGAGGGCAACGCGTTTATGGCGGCTGGTAAAGCGTAAGCCGCTGCGGTGATCTGTTTCTAAAATAAAATAGAAATGCCGGAGATGATCGGAATACAGTTCGATTCTCTCCGGCATTTCATTAAAACGAAATCATGAAAGTAAGGAGTCTATAATGCCAAGAAAAAAACGTCATTCCGTATGTGGCTGAATCAGGAGACCACTGCCGGCTATTTTTTTGCAGCTCCATTCATAATCGGGTTTGTTGTGTTCATTGTCGTACCGATGCTCATGTCGCTTTATTTTTCGTTCTGTGACTATAACATCCTGAGCCCTGCGAAATGGATCGGCTTTGACAATTTTAAGAATCTGTTCAACGACCCGAAATTCTGGAAATCCCTGACGGTAACGCTGAAATACGCTTTCTTTTCTGTTCCGCTCAAGCTGATCTTCTCGCTACTTGTCGCCCTGCTGCTGCTGCTGCGCTCGACAAAGCTGACGCCTATTTATAGAGGGATGTACTATCTTCCGTCTATCATGGGCGCGTCTGTTGCAGTCTCGGTTTTATGGAAGCAGCTGTTCGGCAATGACGGCGTGATCAATCACATCTTTGGAACCCATATCTCATGGCTCGGCTCGCCAAGCACGGCAATCTGGGTTCTGATCCTGCTGTCCGTCTGGCAGTTCGGCTCATCCATGCTCATTTTCCTGTCTGCAATGAAGCAGATCCCGCAGGAGCTTTATGAAGCGGCGCGTGTGGATGGAGCAGGCCCGGTCAAGCAGTTTTTCACGATCACACTTCCGCTGCTCACATCCACAATCTTTTTCAATCTGATCATGCAGATGATCAACGGAATGCTCGTGTTTGCACAGGGACAGATCATCACGGCGGGCAAGCCGATGGATTCGACCCTGTTCTATGTTTCATATCTTTATAACCAGGCGTTCAAGTTCAACAACATGGGATATGCGTCCGCAATGGGCTGGATCATGATCGCGATTATTGCGATCCTGACAGGTATCCTGTTTGGAACGAAGAAGCTTTGGGTGTATGAAGGAGGATACTGACGTGCAGAAGCAGCGCAAGGCAAAGAAAAAATATCCAAAGATCCTGTATCATCTGTTTGTAGCGGCCTTGGCCCTTCTGATGGTGTATCCGCTCATCTGGATGGTGTGCAGCTCATTTAAAGAGACAAATACCATTTTTTCGACTGCGTCAAAGCTCATCCCGGAACATTTTACGCTGCAAAACTACGTAAATGGCTGGAAGGGCTTCGCAAAAACGTCATTTGGCACGTTCTTTTTCAATACCCTGATTGTGGATCTGGTCGCAACGGCCGGCACTGTGATCTCAACGACGCTGGTCGCCTATTCACTGGGACGCCTCCACTTTAAGGGCAGAAAGTTCCTGTTCGCATTGGTTCTTTTGACAATGATGCTCCCGGGAGAGATCCTGATGATCCCGCAGTACCTCTGGTATAACAAGCTCGGGTGGATCAATACATATTCACCGCTGACCGTTCCGTTTTTCTTTGCAATTTCCGGCTTTTTCGTGTATCTAATCTCGAATTTCATGGGCGGTATTCCGCGCGAGCTGGATGAAGCCGCGCGAATTGACGGCTGCTCGTTCTATCAGACGTTCTATTATGTCATTTTACCGCTGGTCAAGCCAGCCCTTGCGACAGTCGCTATTTTTTCGTTCATCAATAACTGGAATAACTATATGGGAGCGCTGCTTTATCTGCGGCGGACAGAAAAATATACGGCAAGCCTTGCACTGAAGCTGTTCTGCGACGTCACATCGCAGTCGGACTACGGCGCAATGTTCGCAATGGCGACGCTGTCACTTGTTCCGATCTTTGTGATATTTGCAACAATGCAACGGTTCCTGACAGAGGGTGTATCAACAACGGGCCTGAAGGGATAAAACATATGGATGGAGAAAACATGAGAAACAAGCACATAGACAATTTTCCGCGAAAGCCGGTGATCAGCCGGTTCGTTGCGCCGTGGGATACGAGCGGCTGGTATGGCGTATGGCCCGATCTTCAGCCCGGAAGCCGGCTGTATACAAATTCCGAGGCGCAGGTTGCGCAGCTTCCCGAAAAATACAGGGGCGTTCCCTATATCAGAACCTACAATTCCAATGCGGAGGGCTTTGACGACAAGCAGGAGGTCGATTTCTACGTTGAGCAGGATGCCGTTGTGTATGCTGCGCTGGATGATCGCTGTGTGCCGGATTTTCTGGAACAGTTTCAGGACAGCGGCGACGTTCTGACGAGCACGGATGGCACCGTTTACCGGATCTTCCTGCGAAAGTATGCGTCCGGTGCGCAGGTTCACATTCCGGGATTCAAGGGCCCGTACAACCACTATATCGTTTTTGCGCTTCCGACCAGCCGGGAATATGCGGAACACCATTATGATACGGCACAAGTTCCGGTGACGCTGGAGCCGTATCAGAAACGGTCGTATCAGTGGTATTTTTATGAGACTTTCAACCACCTGGAAGATGGAACCTGCCCGCAGGACTTCTGCATGGACGGGACCGGAGGCGTCAGGACGTATCGAAGCGCACCGCAGCGGAAGTATCTGTATCTGGGCGCAGACTCCAGACTGTATCGGAAAACGCAGACAACCGGAAAAGATGTTTTTGAGACCAGCTTCACCGCTGTATACGGCGAGAGCAGGCTGTACGTCTGCGGCGTCGAATTGTGCATAACGCCGCAGGAGATCCGTCTTCCGGCACAGCAGCGGGTATTGGCAAAAAGCACGGATGGTACGTACCAGATCCAGATCAAACGGGATCCTGCAGCGGCACGCAGCGAGATCTGGATCAATAGCCGCCTTCAGTGCCATGTGACCTGCAGTGAGGACAAAATAGCGGACTTCTCGATTTGCACGATGGAAGGCGCGTGCGGACAGGTTGATTTTCTATCGCTGCGCGACGAAACAGAGGACTATGTGGTCGAGGATCATTTTGAAGAACTCCCGAAGCTGCTCAGAACGTCGCATGCAGACGCAGCGGAGTTCGCGGCTGACGCATTTCCCGCGTGCAAAGGACTGCGGATACATGGGAAGAAGCAGGCGTGGGTGCTCTATCCGTTCCAACCGGTAAGCGGCATTGTTCGGATTGAAACGCGCGTGAAGGTATGCGGAGACGGATTTGCCCTGCTGCCTGAGCTCAGGAACAGCCGTGGAGAGTTGCTTGCCCGCGTGGCAATGTATTATAACAACCTGTATGTTTCCAACGGAGACCGGTGGGAGCAGATCTTTGACCCGCATGGCGGCTGGTTCTACTATCCCTGCCACAACTGGTATGAGATCCAGATCGTCGCAGACACGAATACCTGCACATATGCGGTGATGGTCGACGGCGCGAAAAGAGCGGACGGGCTTCCGCTGCTTTCAAAAACAGATGACGCCGCGCAGCTTGGATTCTTTACGGATACAGATGACCTGCTAGTTTCTTCAATCCAGGTTTCGGATACAGATACCTTTTCACGACATCTGCTGCCGCCGGGAAAGCTCTATGATGTAACGCAGGCACCATACTGCGCGGCAGGCGATGGGCGGACACTCGACACGGAAGCGATCCAGCGGGCGCTGAATGACGCTGCGTGCATGGGCGGGACTGTGTATCTGCCGCACGGAACATTCTTTACCGGTTCGCTGCGCATCTACTCTGATACAACATTCTTCCTTGATACGGAGGCGGAACTGATCGGCACGCAGGATCACAGCCAATATCCGCTGTACACGCCAGGCGAGAGTCTGTGCGCGGCCCGCCAGCTTGGGCGGAGTCTGCTTTACGCAGAAAATGCAAGGAATATTCGAATAACAGGCGGCGGCACGATAAACGGAAACGGCCTGTACCGCTTTAAAATGAACGACCCCAAAAACGACCGTGAAAACGACTCCCGCCCCTGCGCGGTCTACACCGCATACTGCGAAAATGTCCGCATTGACAATCTTTCCTTTAAAAATGCGGCGTTCTGGACTGTAGTGCCGCTGTCCAGCAGAAACGTGTTCATGGAGCATCTTGATCTTGACTGTATGAATACGCCGAACAGAGATGGGATCGACCCTGTGGATTGCGTTGATATGACGATCCGGAAATGCAGGATCATGGCAGGCGATGATGGGTTGTGCCTGAAATCCTCGGACATTCTGGGCTGTGAAAATATTTTTGTTTCAGATCTGATGATCCAGTCTCTGGCGAGCGGCATTAAATTTGGAACTGATACCTATTACAGCTTCCGAAATGCAGTCATTCAGCGATGCACGATAAAAAATGTGAACCGGTGCGGGATCTCGCTGGAATCGGTCGACGGCGCTGCTGTGGAAAATGTCCGGTTCGACCAGATCGATATGACGGACGTTGGCGCACCGATATATGTTGTCGTCGGAAAACGCGGCAGATGCCCGAGAGGGACGCACGAGCAGAGGGCAAGCACGATTGACGGTGTTGAATTCCATGAGATTTATTTTGAGAGACCGTACCCGTTCAGCTTTACAAAGGATATCCGAGAAACGATGGTGATCGGACAGAGCCCTGAGCAGCCGGTAAAAAATATTACGTTTTCTCAGTGCGAGTTCAATCTGCCAGGCGGGAGAACAGAACGGCCGGATCGTCCGCAGCCGATCGGAACAGCGTATCCTGAATATGACTGCCACGGCCTTTCAGCAGGAAGCGCATATACATTCTGCTTCGCTGAACATGTAAAGCTTCTGGACTGCAAGGTGCAGCTTGATCAGGAAGACTGCCGCCCGGTTGCTGCATATGTGGATTGCGGCGGAAAAGGGGAGGAACCAGACGCATGAAGCCGTTCATGGACAACGATTTTTGCCTAAAGACAGCAACAGCGCGCCATTTGTACCATACATATGCAGAACGGATGCCGATTTTGGACTATCACTGCCATTTGTCCGCGCAGGAGATCTGCGAGGATCGGGAGCCACGAAATCTGTCCGAACTATGGTTGCAGTATGACCATTACAAATGGCGGCAGATGCGCGCCAATGGAATTGCGGAGACGTTCATTACGGGAACGGCACCTGACAAAGAGAAATTTCTGGCTTTTGCGCAGACGATGCCGTACATGATCGGGAATCCGCTGTATCACTGGTCGCATTTGGAGCTGCAGCGATATTTTCATATTACATCTCCGCTTACACCGGAGACGGCGGAGGAAATCTGGGTGCAGACGCAGGAAATGATCGGCAGGGGCGGCTACAGTCCGAGGGCGCTGATCCAAAAGTCCAATGTTTACGCGATCGTAACGACAGAAGGGCCGGCAGATGATCTCACATATCATGCGCGATTGAGTGCGGATGCGGGCTTTGCGCCAAAAATCGTTCCAGCCTTCCGCCCCGATTCTGTTCTGGCTATAGCAAAGCCTGCATGGCGTGGGGAAATTCAGCGTCTTTCCATGAGGAGCGGGATTCAAATTGACAGTATCGATATGTTGTATGCTGCGCTGAAAAATCGCATGAATGCGTTTTCGGACGCGGGCTGTGTTTTGAGCGACCATGCGTTTGAGCGGATGCCTGGCCTGCCGGTCGGAAGAGAAGAATTTGAACAAATTTTTCAAAGTGCACTGAACGGTGGGCACGTTGATTCCATGGCAGAGGAACGCTTCCAAACCACGCTTCTGACATGGCTGGCAGAACAGTATGATATGCGCGGCTGGGGGATGGAACTACATCTCGGGGCATTGCGGAGCGCAAACTCTGCTGCGGTCAAACGGGTAGGGCCGGACAGCGGCTTTGATTCCGTCAGCGACCATCCGGTCGCCGCTCCGCTCCGTGCCTTTATGGACAAGTTGGCCTCAAAAGACGTACTGCCCAAAATGATCCTGTTCAGTCTCAACGACCGGGATGATTTGGCGCTGGTCAATTTGGCTGGAAGCTTTCAGGATGACACGATCCCGTCCAAAATACAGCTCGGGCCTGCATGGTGGATGCAGGATCACAGAGACGGCATGGAAAAGCACATGAAGTTGCTGGCAAACGAGGGCCTATTGGGACGATTTATCGGAATGCTGACGGACAGCAGAAGCTTTTTGAGCTATACGCGGCATGAGTATTTCCGAAGAATCTTCTGCAATCTGATCGGGCAATGGGTCGAGGACGGCGATTATCCGAACGATGGGTACGCATTGAAGCCGCTCGTGGAGGGCGTGTGCTTCGAAAACGCAAAAAGATATTTGAAACTTTAACAGCTCAGGACGTTCGTTTGACAGGCTTCTGGATTCATGCTATTTTGAAAACCAAGAGGTGAATGATGATGAATGAAAAGAACCCCCTTCGTAGTTTCAAAATGCATGAAAGAAAGCAGAACACATTCCTGCTGAATGTACCGCTGCGCTCGAAAATCGTCTTTTTGCTTGCGTTTTGCCTGCTACTGATGTTTGTGATCTCAACATATAGCCTTCATGCGCTCCGGAAGGACTACGATTATTTATTGTACCAGTCCTATCAATCGCTCATGGAGAACTGCATTGAGGATTTCTCAGATGAACTGGAGAAAACAGAGAATTATCTGACGACAGTATCTCTGGATGAGACGCTGCAAAGTGTGTTGGCGCAATTTAAAGACACAGGTGTGCAGTCCTCATCCGGAACCTATGCTGTCAAGCAGCGGATGCAGCAGTTTTTAAGCAGCGATATGAATGAAAGCCTGTCGGATTTTTGTGTTTATACAGATTCTGCCGGGATTTTCAACAGCAGCGCATATAACCCTTATTCACACAAGGAAGCCCTGACCATGACGCCGGAGCAGATACAGACGCTTTTTGCGCAGGCCTCCGGAGGGAAGAATTACTGGATCACAGAATATGCGGATGCTTATGGACTGTTATCCTCATCCACAAGGCGGCGAAGAAAGCCTTTGATGCGTT
>OIZV01000886.1_pt1 | contig 11872 bp, 17 predicted proteins | sample 1588681 | NCBI WGS metagenome assembly OIZV01 (sample SAMN03283281) | human gut metagenome | biome: human-associated habitat; material: feces | host: Homo sapiens | place: Peru | collected 2012
CCTGCCGCAATCTTTATCTATATTAACCCCTTTTTCTAATCCTCTGCTACTGCAGATTAAGCTTTCTGTCAAGCATCACATAAGTCACTGCCCAGTATACCGCAATCAGTACTGCCTGTGCTGCAATTCCCCACAGGAAGAGCGTGCCAAACTCGTCAGCACTGTTGACTGCGAAATCAAAAACATCTCCGCACACAGCGCCTGCAATATTAACCAGAATGCTTTCGCATATTCCAAACACTATATATGCCGCAACTGCTCCAATAACTCTGTGATTTGCAAACAGCTGCCCTGCTGATATTGCTGCATATATTTTGGCAGTGCCCATGCCGCAGCTAAATACCATAAGCAGAAACAGCTCCACCCCATAAAGCGCAATCTGCCCGTCACTTATATAAAGTCTGACCTCGTCAAACACTCTTCCGATATCTGTAAACAATTCACCCGGCGTCACAAAAACTGTTATCAGTATGAATGCCGATATGCCTGCTATTACAGCTCCGCATACAACCCATATAACTGCCGAAAGCAGCTTGTTTGCAATATGCGTATTAGTATTTACGGGAAGTGTGAAGCACAGATACCCTTCATTACCCAACAGATTTTTGTAAAATCTCTGTATGATCAGTATTATTGTAAATACAAATATCGCAACTGCCAGAAGTACATATACTATTCCTGTCACCGACATGGCAATATTCGTTATAGCCGAGGATTCACTGCCATTGCCAACGCCTGCATACAGCGATATTCCAAACAATATGCTGACTGCTATAAACGCCCCGTATACCGGCAGCATCACTCTGCCTACTGATTTCAATTCATATTTCATTAATGTTCCTAACATTTGAATACCTCCCTGAATAATCCATCTATACTCTTTGCTTCTTCTTCACGAATTACATCAGCCTCTTTGTGAAGCACTATCTTCCCTTCTTTGATAAATACGACCTCATCAAGCACATTTTCAACATCCGCTATAAGATGGGTGCTTATTACCACCAGCGCATCGGGATTATAATTTGTAATTATAGTTCTGAGGATATAATCTCTGGCTGCGGGATCAACACCTGCAATCGGTTCATCAAGAAAATACACCTTTGCATCTCTGCTCATTGTAAGTATCAGCTGCACCTTTTCTCTTGTTCCCTTTGACATTTTTTTGAGCTTCATATCTTTGTCAAGATCAAGGCTTCTCAGCATTTCCTCTGCTTTTGCCATATTCATGTCATCAAAGAAATCACTGTAATATTTAATAAGCTGGCTTACTGACATATAATCAGGAAGAAAATCTCTGTCGGGAAGATATGCAACCTCTGCCTTTGTTTCCTTTCCCGGGCTGTTTCCATCAATCAGGATTTCACCCTCAGACGGCTTTAAAAGTCCGTTTGCCAGTTTAATGAATGTTGTCTTGCCGCTGCCGTTAGGTCCCAGCAGCCCTACTATTCTGCCCGCTTCAAGCTCAAGGTCAATGCCCTTTAACGCTTCTGCGGCTCCATATCTTTTAGATAGATTTTTACACTGTAATATACTCATTTTAATCCTCCATACTCCACTGCTTTACTGCATCAACTATTTCTTCTCTGCTCATACCGAGCTTTCCGAGGCTGTCAAACAGCTCATTTATATATTCCTTACTCAAGGTTTTTTTCAGGTTATCAAGCACTTCTTTTTCCTCCGTTACAAATCTTCCGCTGGTTCTCACCGAATAAAGCAGCCCCTCTCTTTCAAGCTGCGCGAATGCCTTTTGCATTGTGTTGGGATTAACCCCCGCCTCAAGAGCCATATCTCTTACCGGCGGAAGCTTGGCTCCCGGTTCATAAAGGCCGCTTGCAATACTTATCTTAACCTTATCTACTATCTGTGTATAAATAGGTATGCCTTCTTTAAAAGTCCACTCCATTTCTGCTCCTTTCTCTAATCCTCTTTTGTATTATTGTATTACTTGCTTAATACAATAATACCATTTCTCATATTTGTCAACACATTTTTAAAAAGTTTTTCAAAAAATTTTTAAGGGCACAGAATTTCTCCCATGCCCTTGCTCAAATCTCATATATTCTATTTGTACAATTTCTGTACAAATTCCTTTATGTGCTCTGCCTTTTGGCTGTCCATAAACACCGTATTGTAGCCCTTGTGGTGCTCCGTAATCATTCCGGCAAATTCAAGACAGGAATGTCTGCAGTACCGCTCAAGCCCCTCTTCAAAAATATCAGAGCCCTTTTCAGGTGGATATCCACAGGTAGTTACTGCCGCAAGCATTTTGCCCGCCCATATAGCAGGTCCTTTGGTTTCACCGTAGTATTTGTTCATGCCGTAGACAAGCCGGTCCATAACTGCTTTTAGCGGCGGCGTGCAGTACCACGAGTAGATTGGAGTTGCAAACAGTATAATATCGGAGTCCAGTATATCCTCTGCTATCTGCTGCATATCATCATTTTTGAAGCAGTTAAATCCGCTCCAGTCCTGCTGGCAGCTCCTGCAGGCAATACAGCCGTCTATATTCATATCATACAGATGATAATATGTAAATTCTTCATTTAGTCTGTCCAGCTCACTGCAAAACACCTTAGTAAGCACTGCGGTGTTTCCCTCTTTGCGGGGACTTGCCATAAGTATACAGGTTTTCATAAGATGTTTCTCCTTTGTTACGGGTTACATCTGCCGCATGGCTCATAACCTCTGTCTATGAGAGATTCCCTGCTGCCTCTGTAAATCTCTCTGTTATTATCTGAAATATCTCTGGTGCTTGCGCAGTCCGCATAGTGAAATTTATGGGAATTTGTATTAAGCACGTATTCTGTTACAGCACCACTTTCTGTCTTGCTGTCGCTCTGCCGGCTGCTTTCACCTGTCACATAATCAATGGAAATTCCCGGCTGCACATTATAGACATAAACGTTATACCAGATGCCCTCGCCGTTATCCTCGACAGAAGCTGCCTCCATCTGAACTCCGCTTGCCAGCAGATTGTTTCCGTCATATATCGGCGTTACGCGATAAAGCACATGATTGTCTGTTTCTTTGATATAGTCTGCCACCATATCCTCAAAGGGCAGCATACCCTCCACATTCATATATCTGGTGCCTGTAATCAGATTTCTCTCGTTGGCGTTCTCCCCTGTAAGCTGGTAGCCTATGAGGTGGCACCGGTTGTACAGGTATTTGCCGTCAACATTATCATATTTAATGGTATGCCAGCCTGTCGGCTTCACCGAACCTATACTGCCGCGCTTTTCTGTCGGCATCAGGGCCATGCCTATATTGGCATAGGCACTGCCGCATCTGCCGAGACTGTCAAGACTGCTGTAGGTTTCAAAGGAGGATACCGTAAAATCCGCTTCATCAAATTCAGGCTCGTTGTTATTGATTGCAACATACGGCTGTCCGCTGTATTCCGGTACCTGTGAAAGCTCAATACCTCTGTCTGTATTTCCTCCCACCTGAGCCTGCGCGCCGCAGCCTGTCATTACCATACAAAGCGCTATGCAAAGTATCGCTGTAATTTTAAATCTCTTTTTCATCTCATATACATCCTTTTAGTTATTTTTTCGTGAGAGCTGCCTTCAAATTCAGTTTCTGAAACGAGTCTGAACAGCTCTGTATCCATATCAAAGTATCTGTCGGCAGGATAGGCTTTGTTCCAGCAGTATATAACAAGTGTATCCGCTTTGCCTGCCGCCTCTGACACATCCATATCCTCGGCAAAGCAGTAATCTCCCCTGCCTGCCGATAATGCAGGACTGCCGCTGCATATAACCCGGCTGTCAGCATATTTTTCAAACAGAGCAAAAGAGTACTCGCTTGTGTACAGAAGGTGCTCTCCTGTCATATCCAGTATATCCTCGCAAACCGCTCTGTCACGCGACTGCCGCCTGCCGTTAAACATTATTCCGTTTTTGTTATCAACGCAGATTATAAGGTTCAATGCGCCCTCCCGCCTTTCTTACGTATATATTAAGTATAGCATTTATTTCTGATTACGCCACCTCTAAATGTGACAATTTTCGACTGTTTTTCTTGACTTTTAATACAATATGATGTATTGTAGTTAGGCAATATTTAAAGGAGAAACAACATGAGACTCAGAAAAGAACCCGACACAATGCAGGAACAGGAAGTGCTTCTGATTGCAGAAGTATCAGATGCTTTTGCTCACCCCGCGAGAATAAAAATGTTCAGATATATTATGAAATGCAACAGAGAGAGAACTCCTGTCTGCAACAAGGACCTGATTGCCGAATTCGGATATGCGCAGGCAACCACCTCGCAGCACATCAGGAAGCTTGTGGACGCAAAGCTCCTTGAAACAAGAAAATCCGACAAGTTCACATATCTGTATGCCAACCTGGGTATGGTACAGCAGTATGTAAACGCAGTAAGGAAATTTGACTGAAAAAAGCCTTCCCGCACATAAGATGCCGGAAGGCTTTTAAATTATCACAGTCCTTTTTGACCTGCGTGTTTTTTAATTGCTTCAAAAGTCACATCACTTATGACATGCTCTAACCGGCAGGCGTCCTCTGCTGCTATTTCGGGGTCAACGCCAAGGGTTATAAAAAACTCTGTAAGCAGTTTATGTCTTTCGTAGATTTTCTCCGCTCTCCTGCGACCTTCTTCTGTAAATGTGATATATCCCTTGCCGTCAACAAGTATATATCCGTCTTTTTTGAGAAGCCCCACAGCTCTGCTTACACTTGGTTTTGAAAAATTCATATAATCCGCTATATCTATTGATCTGACATCTCTGCCGTTTTCTCCAAGTCTGAGTATGGTTTCAAGGTACATTTCGCCCGATTCCTGAATTGACATACTCTACCTCCGTTTCATTGTAATATTCTATACTCATATTGCATCTCAGCGAGCGCCTTACCCTATCGGCTAAGCGCTCTGAAACATATTATACCACATTAAAGCCGTCAGGTGTTACTTCTTGTTATATTCCTAAAAGATTTTTTATCCACTGTAAAAATCTGTGCCACCCTGTTTCCTTTTCAGGCTCGCCGTATCTCCACCGGTCTATGATTTCTCCCTTCTGATTATATGCCGTGACTTCAAGGTTTCTGCGGCTTGCATTTACCACCTCATAGGTGCTGTCGCTTCTGTTTATATATTCAATATATGACGGCAGATTGTTTACATCAAAATAATCGCTTCGCTTCTGTCCCGAATTTCCCTGTATATATGTTATGCCGTTTATCTCCTCAGTTCGCATATAAAGATGATGATGCCCTGAAAAGCACAGGGCAACTCCGTAGTTTTCCATTATCGGCACCCAGCTTTCCCTTATTCTTTTGTAGACCTTGTTAATATCGTTTACGCTGTATGGCTGATGGTGCATACATACTATTTTCCATTTTGCCGTGGTGTTTTTAAGGTCAGTTTCAAGCCAGTCTGTAACGGCTTTTTTCTCTTTGGCATAAAGAACCTGGCCGTCCGCTCTCTGTCGTTCCTTTAACAGAAAACTGGAGTTCATAACTGTGATATGACAGAACCCGTAATCAAAGGAATAAAATTCCTCTGCCAACCCCGCAGGGCCGTTCTGTGGAAGCGCCATCATATCAAGATATGACGGAATTGTGCCGTCAGTTTCATGGTTTCCTATTGAAGTCATAGCCGGAACCGATGCAAAGACCCTCTCGCCGCTTTCAAGCAGCACCTCCCAGTCGGCTCTGCTGTTGTTTGAATCGACCATATCTCCCGCAGTAAGAATAAATGCGGCATCTCTGTTTTTTTCATATGCAGACTCCAGAAGCTCCTGCCATATATGATAGTCTCTTTCTCTGGCCTCATACTGCACATCGCCTATGAATATGAATTTTGTCTGTTTCTCATCGCCTGACGGAGTTTTAAAGTTCCTTGCATCCGACACTGCCTTGCCCCTGCCGTCATAAATCTGATATATATATTCTCTGCCTGGCGTCAGATATTTCATATCCGCCTTGTATCTGCAATAGCCTTTCCATACGCTGACAGACTCTCCCGCCGCTTCTCTGTAGCCGCTAAAGGCTCCCTTGTAGCTGCCTGCTTCCATAAATCTTACGGTCTGCGGTTTTCCATCACCTTTCCACGTTAGCGTTACAGAAGTATACGGGTCATTTGTGACAGACAAAACCCTCTGGGAAGTCTCCCCGGCTCCGTATGCGCCCTGCGCAAATACAGCAATATATATTATAAGTAAGATAAAGATAATTCCCCGTTTTTTCATACCTGCTCCTTTGTATATAGTATGCCTTTATCGGCACAAAAAATTACAGACCAGAAAATTTCTGATCTGTAATACGAGGCAAACGTTTTATTTTATTTATTATCGGATAAAACTTCTATGCTTATATATTACACTATATCTTCGCAAAGTTTTGTTGGCATACCAACACTTCTTGAATATTTTTAAAGAATTTTAAATTTGCTTTTTTTAAAGTCTATGAGGCCCTCTTTTTTCATCTTGTTAAGCTCATATGACAGGGCACTTCTGTTAACACAAAGATACTGTGCAAGCTGCTCCTGACTCATTCTGATGTCAAACACCTCTGTGTTTCGTTTGCGCTGCATGATAAGCAGGTGAGCCATTATTCTGTCGCGAAGTCCGTGTTTTGATATTACCTGTATCTTGTACATCTGTCTGATGCTGATGTCAGACAGCAGATGAATTATGTTCTCAAGTATTATCTCTTTGAGGGGACAGCTTAGAATTGAAGCAATATCAATCATTATAACCGTAACCTCGGTGTCTGCCGTATATGTAAGGGGGCTGGTTCTGAACGTGGAGCTGGCTGCTTCAAGTCCAACAATTTCACCCTCTTCAAACACATTGAGCAGGTTGATTTCTCCCTCTATATGAAATTTTTCTCCTATGACCTTGCCTTTTTTGACTATATAAAGGTGCTGCACCTCGCGGCCCTCGTGGATAATGATTTCTCTTTTGCTGTAGGTTTTCTCACTAATGGCTATCATATTAAACAGCAGCGTGCATTCCCGGGCTGACAGTCTGTCAAAAAGTCCTGTACTTTTTAATGTTTCTACTGATTTAGTATCCAATATAACGTTCCTTCTGTAAATAAATATACTACAATTATACTATAAATATAGCAAAAAAGTGTTGCTTTAGCAACACTTTGCAAACATATTTAATGTATTCTTTTTTCCCTATTTATGATAGGTTTCATTATTATTGATTTTAAAGCATCTGTAAACCTGCTCCAGCAGGACAACTCTCATCATCTGATGTGGAAATGTCATCGGTGAAAATGACAGCTTGAAGTCTGCTCTTGCGCTGACCTCCTGCGAAAGCCCCAGTGAACCGCCGATTACAAAGGCTATGCTGCTTCTTCCTGCAAGGGCAAGTTCTGAAAACTTCTCCGCAAACTGTTCAGACGAAAGCTGTTTGCCTTTGATTTCGAGTGTAATGCAGTAATCGTCCTTTTTTATTTTTTTGAGGATTTCCTCTCCCTCTGATTTTTTGACAGCCTCTTCCTCCGCTTTAGAGGGCCTGTCCGAAATTCTGGTTTCCTTGAGCTCTGCAACCTCAATTTTAGCAAATCTGCCTATTCTCTTGAGATACTCCTCTACAGCCTGAGTCCAGTATTTTTCTTTTAATTTGCCTACACATACAATCTTTATATTCATAATTATAGGGCTATATACACAGGGCTTATCTCATCCCTTGATATTACACTTAGTCTTAAATCCCTGTCAATATACAGCCTGTTCTCCTCCAGTATATTTTTGATAGTCAGATGCGCCAGTGACGGACTGTTGTTTTCGTTTGAAAGATGGGCTAAAAGCACCTGTCTGTCCTTTGGATACTCCATGGTAATTCTGCATATGCAGTCGGCCGCCGCCTCATTGGAAAGGTGTCCGAAGTCTCCCGCTATACGCCGTTTGGTCTGATAAGGATAGCTGCACATTTGCAGCACATTGACGTCATGGTTTGCTTCTATTACAAGTATATCCGCATCTCTGATACCGGCAAACATATCGTCTGATATATATCCTGTATCAGTCACTATACTGACCTGCCTGCCCCCGCTGCAAAATGAAAATCCCACAGACTCTGCGGCATCGTGACTTGTCCGAAACGGTCTCACCGTCATATCGCCTATTTCAAATTCCTCGTCTGCGCTGAAAACCCTGCGTTTTTCTTCAGGCACAAGATCATCTATCTGCTCCCACGTTTTTTCGTTGGCATAGGTTTTGAGGTTAGGCAGCTTCTTGTTTAAAACCCTCACGCTCCTGACATGGTCTATATGTTCATGGGTTATGAGAAGTGCGCATATGCTGTCTGTATCCGCCTGTATGTAATCAATTCCTTTCATTATTCTTTTTCCGCTTATGCCTGCATCTACAAGAACTGCCGTGGTTTCTGTAAACACCATATAGCAGTTGCCTGAGGAGCCGCTGGAAAAAGAGCAAAAGCTTAAACTCATATTATATCTCCTGTCGCACTTTGTCGTAATCACATCTATCAGTATACCATATTTTCCTTGCCCGCTCACAAGAAATATTGCATAATTATATCAGGAGGATTTTTATGACTGTTTTAAGAATATATACTGACGGCGGCTGCGCCGGCAATCAGAGCAAAACAAATTTCGGCGGATGGGGCGCTGTACTCGAATACGGGCAGCATCAGAAAGAGCTGCACGGCGGTGCACAGAATACAACGAACAATCTTATGGAGATGACGGCGCTTCTTGAAGCCTTTAAGGCTGTCAAAAAAGAGGGCCAGACCATAGAGGTGTTTTCCGACAGCTCATATCTTATGGACTGCTTCAGAAAGAAATGGTATGTAAACTGGCAGAAAAACGGCTGGAAAACAGCGAAAAAAGAACCTGTCGAACATAAAGAGATATGGGAGCAGCTCATATCTTATCTTGATGTTCACAAGATTTCGTTTTATCGCGTGAAAGGCCACGTTAATCTTAACAGCAAGGTCACCGATTTTGACAAGCTGTATAATAAATTTGCAGAGTGGAACGGCTCATCATTTTCTTACGAGGATTTTGAATATATAACAAAGATGAACAACAGAGCCGATGAGCTTGCCAATCTGGGTATAGATGAAGCCGGCAGGAAATAGGGTTATCTTGCCAGCTTCCACACGGCTTCCGCAGCTTTGCGCATATCCTTTACGGTATTGAAAGGCCCTGCCGATACTCTGACAGCTCCTGTATTCCATGTGCCTATGGTCTTGTGTGCAAGACCTGCGCAGTGAAAGCCCGCTCTTACTGCAATTCCAAAATCATCGTTTAATACAGATGCCACTTCTTCGCAGCTTCTGCCCTCAATATTAAAACTTGTAAGGGCAGTTTTAAACTCACAGTTTTCAGTTCCGTAAACCGTAACTCTGTTCATATTGCGAAGCTCCTCATCAAAGGCTCTGATAAGGCTTCTTTCATAATCTTCAATATTGCCTATCCCTATCCTGTCTATATACTCCGTCGACGCACAAAGTCCCGCTATCCCTGCAGCGTTCACTGTCCCGGCCTCATATCCGTCGGGGAATTCTCTCGGCTGGGTTATATCTCTTGATGCGGTGCCGGTGCCACCCTCAAGCAGAGGTTTCAGGCATATGCCGTCTTTAACATAAAGCGCACCTGTTCCCTGCGGCCCCAAAAGTCCCTTGTGTCCCGGAAAGGCAATCATATCAGCTTTCATATCCGATACATTCACATATATGCTTCCTACAGCCTGCGCTCCGTCAACCAGAAATATTATCTTCTTTTTTCTCTCTGCATTTAATTTCTCAATTATATTTCCTATAGCACATATTGGCATCACCGCACCTGTAACATTTGATGCGGCAGTCACAACAACCAGTCTGGTATCCTCATTTACTGCTTCCCGAACAGCTCCCGCTCTGATGCTTCCGTCACGCCTTGCTTTTACTATGCTGCAGCTTACTCCCGCAGACTCCATAGCCTTTACAGGCCTTAATACAGAATTGTGCTCCATAGCGGTTGTAACCACATGGTCGCCTTTCTGAAGCACTCCTTTAATCGCTATATTAAGCGCCTGCGTGGTGTTTGCCGTAAATATTATGCGCTCCCCGCGCCCGCCTGCGCCTATAAATTCTGCCAGAACATTTCTCGTTTCAAATACTTTCTCACCTGTGATTATGGACAGGCTATGCCCCGAACGCCCGGGATTGCCGCAGTAGTATTTAATGCACTGTGCCATAGCTTTGAGCATACAGTCAGGCTTTGGAAAAGACGTAGCGCCGTTATCAAGATATATCATATTTTTCACCTGCAAAATAATATTAGAGGGCAAAAGCCCTCTAATATTATATGTTCGGTATCATCATTTGTTACTTTTATCTTTTATCCCCAGTTCAATACTTTCGCTGTCCTTATTCCCTTTCATTTTAATACTGTAATCACTCCTGTCCTTTGTTTCAAGCTGCGCCTCGCTGTCCTCTCCGGTAACGCGCACATCCTCAGCATCCTTTACATCAATCTCAACGCTTCCGTCATCTGTAAGGTAAACAGATGAGTCAACCTCCTGCCCGTTGATAAACACCCTTACATTGTCCACAAGCTGTCCGCCTGTAGCCGCATTTGCTATGCAGGTCATTGCAAATATCAGTACAAGTATCATTGATACGATTACAAGCTTTCTGCTGCATCTCAGTTTCTTTTTGGTTTCCATTGCCTTTGCCTCCCAGTCAAGCTCACAGTCGGTATGGAGCTTTGAAAAGGTAGTCCTGTAAAGCTGTCGGTTATTCATCAGCCCACACCTCCTTAAGTTCTTTTTTTAATTTGTTTCTCCCTCGGGCAAGTCTTGTGGTTACTGCACTTTCGCTTATTCCAAGAAGCTCCGCTATCTCCCTGACACTATAGTCCTCATAATAGAACAGATGAAGTACGCTTCTGTATTTTCTCGGCAGTGCCATTACGCTTTCAAACAGCTGGCTTTCTTCAGCTTCCTCAAAGCAAAGACTCTGTTCGTAATCTGCCAGAGGCTCCCGTTTTTTAAACCACGATGAAAGTGTCACGTTTTTACATTCATTTATGGACACCCTTATAAGCCAGTTTCTGATATGGTCCGCGCTGTCGAAATCCTTACCTGTTCTGTGGTATTTCAGAAAAACCTCCTGCACGGCATCCTCTGCGTCCTGCCGGTTTCGGAAATAGTTAAAGGCTATTGCATATATGTTGTCCCTGTATTTTTCAAAAGCCTCCTGTGTGCTGTATCTCATCAAGTACTCCTTTTGCTGTGAAATGCATTTCATATATAATACAAGCAAAGAGGGCCATATGTCACAGAAATATATAAATTTTTTATTCAAAACCTGCCCGTTCTCAGGTTTTTTATATTTTTCCTCAGAGAAAATATCTATAGTCGTTCAAATTTCAACACCCTTTACCTGAAACTCTTTTTTCTTGCTTTATTTGTCATAAGGGTTCATTATATATCTGCAGGCATAAATATTATTCTGTTATTATGTAATAAATTATGTATTATAACAGAGGTAAGATATAAAGAACTAGTCCCTGCAGCCCTTTATTATGGAGGTAAATCAAATGTTAAAAAACCGCTACGCATATCCTGCAATATTCTCTTATGATGATGACGGCATAAGTATAGAGTTTCCTGATCTGCCCGGCTGCTGCCCCTGCGCAGACAAAGATGACACCGATATGGCTATCAGAAATGCCAGAGAAGCTCTCGGGCTTCATACATTTCGGCTTTTGTCTTTGGTGTTGAAACCATTGCCTTGTCAACTGAACCGAGAGTTGATGAAAAACCTCGGTCTGCAACAGTGGTTATAGCCCCCCCCGCCTGACAATACCCCAAAGCAGTATAGAAAGAACAAACCTGTTAGTTAGCATATGCTAACTCATTCTTAAAAATTAATGCTGCACTA
>OIZV01000888.1_pt1 | contig 11861 bp, 8 predicted proteins | sample 1588681 | NCBI WGS metagenome assembly OIZV01 (sample SAMN03283281) | human gut metagenome | biome: human-associated habitat; material: feces | host: Homo sapiens | place: Peru | collected 2012
GAGCGTCCCAAAACAAGCCTTTCGGGCTTGTGTGCTCTTGTCAACTGATGGTACCTTCATGACATATACATATCTTACACAGAAGCCCTGGATGACACGCTTCCGCAGCCATGAAATATCGTTGGCATTTGATAAGGCCATAAGGGACATGGGCGGCGATATATGGTACAACACCGAGGTAACAAAGATAGACGTTAAAAACGGCGCGGTACGCGGCGTAGAGCTGGCGGACGGCACGTATATACCCTGCGAGCGGAATATCCAACCTGATGCCCACGGTGGTATTCGACAGGATGATAGACAAGAGCGAGGTGCCGGAGCGTGAGCGCAAGCTGATGAACGCGAGAAAGCTGGCACAGAGCGCCTTTACAGTATATTTGGGATTGGATATACCCTATGAGCAGCTTGGCTTCAAGGCATACGATACATTCGTCCGCTCTACCGGCGATACCCTTTCGCAGTACGAAAGCGCGGCGACCATAGAGGGGCACAAGGATTACTGCGTGACCATAATCAACGAGGCAATACCAGACTGCACGCCGGAGGGCACCTGCATGGTGCAGTTCGCAAAATTCTACACGGAGGACGCATTCGCAAACGTAACCGAAGAGGAGTACTTCAAGCTAAAGGACAGAATAGCGGAGGAATGCGTGACCCACTTTGAAAAGCTGACGGGCAAACCAGACGCTGCTCTCAGCCATGGAGCAGGCGGGCATAAAGGCTCCCTCCCGCTGCCGCAGCGGTCAGTGCGGCTGGTGCCATTCCAGGCTTGTTTCAGGCGAGGTGTTTATCCCCGACGAGGCGGACGGGCGCAGGGAGGCGGACAAGAAATTTGGCTGGATACACCCCTGCTGCACGTATCCGCTCAGCGATATAGAGCTGGATCATTCCATATTTTCTGATATGATGGACTTCCGCCGGCTGGTGGAGATGGAATGCGCAAGGCTTGCATGCGATAATATATACGACAACACGTATGCCGAGATGGAGGGTTGCATTGACGCACTTGAGCAGAGCGGCGACCCGGAGGAGCAGGTGTACCAGTTCCATTACCGGCTGACCCAGGCCTCGGGCAACGGCATATACAGCATGTTTTTCCGCGCGTTTGAGCCGGTGATACGGGCGCTCATAAAACAGCATTACAGCGTTAAGGCGGGGGACGTGCAGGAATCTGCTCGCCTGCACCGCAGGCTGCTTGCCGCCATAAAGGCCAAGGACGAGCAGCAGGCCGTCAGCCTCACCCGTGAGATACTCTCCCAGGGCGTAGCCGTTCTGGAGGAAAGGTATGGGAGTAACGATGGCGTATGTAAAAGATAATCCGGGCATTGTGTAAAAGAAAAGCAGCGATTGCTATTTAACCTCAGATATAACAGGCCATACAGCCGGCTTTCTCCGAAAGAAAGCCGGCTGTATGGCGAAGCGCACACGGAACATTCTGACGATAACGAAGAGACTCTGGATCCTCCAATTATATTGGATATATGCCATGCTCATGTTAAAGCTTATCTTGCGCCGGATTATTTGCACCTGTCCTGATACTCTGAGGGAGTGACGCCGACTATCTTGCGGAACATGCTGGAAAAATAGGCGATATCCCTGTACCCCACCTGTTCGGCCACCTCGTATATTTTTACCCGGCAGTCCCGGAGGAGCTGCATGGCTACGTGCATGCGGTACTGGGATAGATACTCCATCAGGGTGTAGTTTGTCTCTTTTTTGAATATATGGCAAAGGTAGCCCTCGCTTATGCCTGCGTTTGCGGCTATGGAGCCAACGCCTATGTCCGGGTCGTTGTAGTGACCCGCAATGTAGGCGAGGGACTCCATTACGTACTTGCTCTTGTCGCCTTTCTTGAGCTGAAGGGCGGGTAGAGATTCCGCGGCGTTGCCCTGCCGGGCCATGAGGCGGGAATGTATGGAGACTATCACCTGCTCCAGTTCGCCATCGTGGAAGGGCTTGAGAAGGTAGTCCGCCGCGCCGTAATGCAGCGCGTTTTGGGCGTACTCAAAGTCGCTGTAGGCAGTGAGTATTATCACCTCGGACTTGCAGCCGGCCTCCCTAAGCCGCTTGAGCATCTCGATGCCGTCCATCTTAGGCATGCGTATGTCGGTTATGATGATGTTGGGCTGGAATTTCAGCGCCGCGTCGTAGCCCTCCTCGCCGTTGGCCGCCTCGCCTACCACGAAGCAGTCCAGCGCCGTCCAGTCTACCGACAGCACAATGCCCCGGCGCACATATGGCTCATCTTCCACAACGAGAACTTTAAGCATCTGTTTCCCTCCTTGTGATGGGCAGCAGCGCGTAGACTGTAGCGCCGCCCTCCGGATTATTCCTGAGGTGAAGCCCGAAATCGGTCCCGTAGTATTTCTTGAGTATAAGGTTTACGTTGTACAGGCCAAGCCGCCCCTCGCGGGCAGGGCCATCCTGTGCAAAGCGCCGTATCACCTCGTCGGGTATGCCGCTGCCGTCGTCGGATACGGCTATCCTGAGCAGGCTGCCGGGCTGCTCCGATACGGAGAGGACTATGCTGCCGTTGTCCCGGTCGGCAAGGCCGTGAAGTATGGCGTTTTCCACAAGGGGCTGGAGTATGAGCTTTGGGACTATACAGTCAATGTATTTCTCGTGGCCCCTTGCAGCATAGGTAAAGCGTCCTGGGAAACGTATGCGTTGTATGCGTATGTAGCGGTTCAGAAGCTCCAACTCGTCCCCAAGTAGAACGAATTCATCTGTAGATATGCAGGCCCGCAGTATGTCCGCAAGATCCATGGATATGTTGGATATTTCGGGCACACCGTTCATCTTGCCTATCCACTTCATCGTGTCCAGCGTGTTGCAGAGGAAGTGAGGGTTCAGCTGTGCCTGCATCATGCGTATCTGAGCCTCATCCAGGTCCCGCTGACCCTGTATGAGTTTATCCATGTAGGTTTTGAGACGCTCTACCATGTTGTCGAAGTTGTCCGCGAGCTGCCCCAATTCGTCGCTGCGGTGAAGGTTTACGCGGGTATCCAGGCTGCCCTTTTCCACCTCCGCCATGGCGGAGGTTATCTTGCCTATGGGGTCTGAAAGCTGTCTGCTCAGGTTGAAGGAGACGAACACGCAGAGGGCTATGCTGCCGAGGACGAGAAATGAGGCCACTGTCCTCAGAAGTCTCGTTGTGTCCCGGGTGAATGCCTTTGGCTGGCGAAGTATTATATACAGGCCGCTTGTGGGCTCGTGGCGCATGTAGTAGTTGTACTCGTCGGAGGATACGGGGGTGTTGCTGAGCATTGCGGAACGCAGCGCGGGCACGGGGGAATCAGTTTCCGCCGGACGGGAGCAGTATATGGTGCGCATGAAGGCGTCGGTAATGTAGAGGGTGTTATGGCTGCCGAACTTGCCCTCCAAAAGCTCCTGCAGATTGTCTTCGGAAAGGTTCGCAACGAAGTAGCCAACCGCATCGCCCGAGTTGTTCACGATGCTCCGGGCGGCGTACAGCACCGCATCCCGGTCTGGGTAGCTGAATGCGTCTGCCCCCCGGAACACAAGCTCCCCGTGGTGACTTGCCGCCGCAAGGAGTATGCCCCAGTTTGTAGGCAGGGTGCGTGAGTGCCCTGCGCTGGAGGTGGAGTATTGCAAAGCGCCGTTGGTGTCGTAAAGGTAAAATTGCACATAGTCCCGAAGACCGCTTGTGGCGTTGTACAGCTCGTAGTATGTCTGCTGCGGAAACGCCCCGCCCCCTGACATGGCGTTTATCACGAGAGAATTGCGGTTGAGCTTTGAGCCTATCTTTTCGGTGGAATCTCGCAGGTCGCTGATGGAAGAGGATACTACGGATATAAGCGTATCCGCCTCCTGTCGTGCGCTGTCCTCCATGCGGGAGCTGAATACTATGAGCAGCAGCGAGCTGCACAGCATGAGCGTGGTGAGGGTGGTGAAAAGCATTGAAGAAAACAGCTTTTCCCTGAATGTTCCGCGGGTAAATATAAGCTTCATCTGCCCGCCTCCTGTTCCATCAGGGCGGACCAGCGCTCCAGCATATGGTCGTGGTTTTCGCTTGCCCAGGATACGCTGTAGTCTATCAGGGCTATGTCTTCAAGGGGAGAAAGCTCCTTCTGCCGCTGTATGTCGCTGCGAACAGGCCGCCTGTAAAACTGTTGGGCAAGCCTTTCCTGAGCGCCGCGGCTCAGCACAAAGTCGAGAAACAGCTTGGCGTTGTCCTCGTGTGGCGCGCCTTTTATCAGGGCGCTGCCGTCGGGTACGGCGCTGGTGCCCTCGGCAGGGTACAGAAGCTTTATGTCGTACCCTTCAGCTATGCGCTTCATGGCTGTTTCTTCGAGGGTGATTCCTAAAAAGCAGGTTCCGTCGGCAACCGCCTTTACCACGTCGCCGGAGCCGCCGAATTGGCTGCCGCCCAGGTTTTTTGCAAACTGCCGCAGCACCGGCTCGGTATCCTTGGGTATTATCTGGCACAGCGTGGCGAGGGCGGTATAGCTGGAGCCTGAGGCGGAGGGGTCGGCAAAGGCTATCTTGCCCTTCCAGCGGGGGTCTATGAGGTCCCGCCAGCCTGTGACGGTATGGGCGGGGACCAGTTTTTGATTGTAGATTATTACTGTGGGAAGGATTGAGAAGGGCGCCCACATGTGATCCTCGGAGAGAAACGCCGGGTCTATGCCCGCCTCTTCGGGGCTTTGATACGGGCTGAAGTAGCCCTTATACGATTCCAGGCTGTCTACGCCGCCGCCGAACATTATGTCGCATACGGGGGAGCCTGTTTCACTCGCTATGCGCTCAAGAAGCTCGTTGGTGCCGCCCGTCTCAACCGTGACCCAGATCCCGGTGCGGTTCTCGAATTCAGTGATTATGGGCTCATATACCTCCTGCTTGTGAGAGGTATATACGGTAAGCCTGTCAGCTTCATCGGGGGCGTACTGCGCAAGGGCATTTCCGTTCCGGGCGCAGCCTAAGCAGGACAACGCCCAAAGGCACACGCATAAGATCCATACAACCCTTGTGTTTCGCTTCATTGCGGTACCCTCCTTTGCAAAGGATTACAGCCCGGGTATGATTTTTTCTATTATATAGGCTATTGCGTCGTGATTATTGTCCGGGGTTATGTAATGGGCCAAGGCCTTTACTTCTTCCGCGCCGTTTAGGGGGACGCATGCCACGTCCGCCCTTTGCAGCATCTCAAGGTCGTTCCAATAGTCCCCCGCGCATATTATGCTGCGCCCGGAAAGGGAGGAAAGTGTGCGCAGGGCTTCCACGCCGCTGCCCTTGTTTGTGCCGTGGGGCAAAAGCTCTATGTATTTGACGTCCGGCAGTATGTCGGTTGTTCCGGGCACTATGTCGAATTTATCCTCGAGGCCGCGTTTTGCTATGAGCTCCCTGGCATAGCCCAGATCCTCCTCCGCGCCCAGAAAAAGCGTCTTGAACCATGGCCTGTCCGCTATGTCATCAACCTTGCAGAAGGTACAGGGGCGGTGCATATCCACGAACGGCTTATATGAGCGTTTCTCCGGCGTTACGTAGAATATGCCGTATTCGGTGTACAGCTGTATATCCAGCCTTTTACCGCACTCCGCAAGCTCCTTTATAAGGGGGAGAGATTCGGCGTCGAGATAGTTTGCCAAGATGTAGCGCTTATTTACATAGTCGTATACCGCAGCCCCGTTGAATACTATAGAGGGTGCGTTGATGCTTATGCCCGGGAGGTGCTGCAAGGCGTTTTGCGAGGCGCGGCCTGTGGCAATGCCGAACATGCCGCCCTGAGCTATAAAGTCCTCTATCGCATTCCTGTTATTTATAGAAACTTCCCCGCGGCAGTTAAAAAGCGTTCCGTCGAGGTCTGAAAACAATGCTGCATCGCTGCATTTCATAATAATGTATATCCTGCCATCAATGATAATTTACATTTTTTGTTATTATTCTTATCCAATATAAAGTATATCAAAAAATAACTATTAAAGCAAAACATATCAGAATTTTGAAAATAATGACAGGATTATCCCCTGTAATAAACGAATAAAATGCCTGTAAAATAAAAACATAAGCGGTATCTTATTCAACAAGCCATATCAAGAAACCGCTCGGTTCATAACACATCAAAATCAACAGGAGGAAAGAACAGTGAAAAAATTGATTGCTATCATGCTGGTACTCTGCATGGCGCTTAGCCTTGCTGCCTGCGCTGCCCCTGCGGCACCTGCAGCCCAGGAAGCTCCCGAAGCCGAAGGCACCGAAGAAGCGGCAGCTCCCGCCGAGCCTGAGGCTGAGCTTACCGATACCCAGAAGATCATCAAGGAAGCCGAAGGCATGACCCTGGAAGAACTGGCCAAGAAGGCAATAGAAGAATCCAACGGCGCTACCTTCTACGGCGTTGGCAACTCCAGCCGCGGCAAGTCTGCACTGCCTCTGTTCATTGAGTACTTGCAGACCATCGACCCCAATTACACCATGGAGTTCGACTGGCAGCAGCCCAAGAACAACAAGATCTTCGATCAGCTCACCGCCGACTCCCTCAAGGACGTAGGCACCTATGCCATGACCCTCATTCAGGACGGCAACCAGATCGAGAGCAAAATGGTACGCACCGGCATCCTGGATACCTTCATACCCCTTGACTGGGCTGCCGCCAACGGCACAACCGCCGAAGAGTACGAGGGCTATCTGCCCCTCCAGACCCTGAACAAGGTATTCATGTTCAACAACACCGGCAGCAAGACCTACAAGAACTGCTGGGACTTTGTAGCCGAAGGCGAGCATGGCCTCTATATGGATATCGATTCCGAAATCGTGGGCAAGAACTTCCTCTATATGCTCACCGAGGATACCTATGCCGCGTATCTGAAGGCTGCCTTTGACGCCCTCGACGCCGAAAAGCAGGCTTACTTCAAGCCCGTTATCGACGAGATGGCTGCCGATGCGGCCGACTTGGGCCTCGGCGCTGACGGCGCATACGCCCTTGCTTGGATCAAACTGTGGGTAGAGAGCTACAATGCTCAGACCGATGACGGACCTATCTGCAACACCCTGGTGTCCAAGTCCGCAACCGATCAGTTCGGCCTTCTGGTATACTCCAAGCTCCGTTCCGTTGAGGAATCCGCCGGCGTATCCAAGAACAACATCACCGTCGCCGCTTATCAGGACGACTACACCGGCATCGGCGGCTACGGCTACTGCCATTATCTGTTTGTAACCGAGAACAGTCCCCTGCCCTGGACCGCCTGCGCCTTTATCGCTTACATGACCTGCACCGCCGATGGCTTCAGTGCCTGGGGCAAGGACATGGGCGGTTACTCCTCTAACCCCAAGGTCGCAGAGGATGTCGAGGCCACCTATCATCACAGCCAGGGCGGCTATGAGGACGGCGTAAACGTATTCGACTGCAAGAACGACCGCGGCTTCGACTGGTGGAAGAACAACGGCGAGCTTGTCATTGAAGACCCCGAGTACTGCGCTTCCGTCGCCTTCACCGTAGGCAGCTGGATTGAGATGCTGACCAAGTACACCGAAGGTTAGTACTGTAAACTGAGTAAACGGCAAGGGCGTCTTACTTATCTAAGACGCCCTTATCGCCATCGGAGGTAACTATATGCAGCAAAACCCGCAACATAAGGCCGGAGCGTGGCAGATACGCCTCAATAAGCTCAAGACCTATTTTTCCAAGCCGCAGAATGTCGTGCTGCTGCTAATGGGCATAGTGCTCACCATAACCACGGTGGCGCCCATAGTGGCAATAGTAAGGGATACCTTCGTTATCCACCCCGGAACCATAGACGAGCATCTTACCGGAATGTCCTCCGGTTATTCCGCCATTAACTATGTAGACCTGTTCACAAGCAGGCTGGCCAAGGCCAACCTTTGGACGCCGCTCCTGAACACGGTGCTGCTTTCAGTTATGTCCTGCGTTATATCAATACTATTCGGCGGCGTGTTTGCTTTCCTTATCACAAGGACAAACATGAAATTCAGAAAATACCTGAGTTCCATATTTATATTCCCATACATAATGCCCCAGTGGACCCTGGCGGTAGTATGGCAGAACCTCTTTAACAGCAACCTTATAACGGGCACATCAAACGGCCTGCTTGCTTCTGTATTCAATATCACCATGCCAATATGGTGGTGCAAGGGTCTTTTCCCCAGCGCCGTGGTGCTGGGCCTGCATTACGCGCCCTTCGCATACATACTCATAGGCGGCATATTCCGCAACATGGACGCCAACTTAGAAGAGGCGGCAACCATACTCGACACCCCCCGCTGGAAGACCATGTTCCGTGTGACGCTTCCCATGATAAAGCCCGCAATACTCTCCACCATACTTCTGGTATTCGGCAGCGCAATGGGCAGCTATCCCGTGCCGCATTACCTTGGCCTTGCGACGCTCTCCACAAAGTACGTGTCGCTGAACTCCAAATACACGGGCGAGGCCAGCATTTTAGCCATACTGATGATGATATTCGGCGTGGCGATACTGCTTCTGAACCAGATAAGCGTAAAAAGCAGAAAGAGCTATACCACGGTCACCGGCAAGTCCGGCCAGATATCCAAATTCAACCTGGGCAGATCCGGCAAGTACATCATAGCTATAATACTTATAATAATAACCTTTTTTACAAGCATATTCCCCATAGTGTCCTTCGCCTTTGAGACCTTCCTGCCAAATCCCGGCGACTACAGCTTCCTGTACACCGGCGACCCGGACAACCTGACCACAAAGTGGTGGGTCACCAACGAGAACATAACTGAGAACGGCATGTACGGCCAACAGGGCATACTTTACAACGACATGATATGGCATGCCTACAAGGGAACCATAATGGTATCCGTATGCTGCGCGCTGACTGCCGGCACAATAGGCACGCTGATAGGCTATGCGGTATCCAAGAACCGCCGCAGCAGGTGGGCGAACTACGTGAACAGCATGGCGTTTCTGCCATACCTTATGCCTTCCATAGCGGTTGGCGTGGCCTTCTTCATACTGTTCTCAAATAAGTATGTGAACCTGTTCAACACCTACGCCCTGCTCATCATAGTGGGTACGGTAAAGTACATACCTTTTGCCAGCAGGAGCAGCCTTAACTCCATGCTTCAACTGAGCGGCGAGATAGAGGAGGCCGCAATAATTCAGGATATACCCTGGACAAAGCGAATGACCCGTATAATCATACCCATTCAGAAGACGTCCATCATAAGCGGCTATTTACTGCCCTTTATGACCTGCCTCCGCGAGCTGTCGCTGTTCATACTTCTTTGCGTGCAGGGCTTCATACTTTCCACCACGCTGGATTACTTTGACGAGATGGGTCTTTACGCCTTCTCAAGCGGCATAAATCTCATACTTATAGTGACCATACTCATCTGCAATGCGCTGGTAAACAAAGCAACCGGCGCAAGCCTTGATAAAGGTATAGGAGGTTAAGGCAATGCCTAAAATTGAACTGAAAAACGTTACAAAGAGATGGGGCGGCTTTTACGCAGTGGAAAACCTGAACCTTTCCATTGACGATGCCTCCTTCGTCACGCTGCTCGGCCCTTCCGGCTGCGGCAAGACCACTACATTGCGTATGATAGCCGGCTTGGAAACTCCCACCAGCGGCCGCATAGAGATAGGCGACACAGTGGTGTTCGACAGCGATCTCGGCATAAACATACCGCCAAACAAGCGCAAGGTGGGCTTCCTGTTCCAGAACTATGCCCTCTGGCCCAATATGACTGTATACGACAACATAGCCTTCGGCCTGAGCAACATAAAGGGTGAGATGGCAAAGGTGGACTTTGAGGCCCGCAACGCAGCAAAGCTCATCGATATACTCAGTAACCCTGCCGACGTAGTAAGGCAGATAGAGGACTGCCGCAACAAGAAGGGCTCCCTCGACCAAAAAAAGGCCTACATAAAGCTCATAGATGCGTACACCATCTCCATGTTTACCGCCAAGGAGCTGTATAAGTATGATCTTCAGTCGTCAAAGGATCCTGCGAAGCTCGCTGCCGATATAACGGCCAAGCTGGCTGCCGTTGTAGATGGCAGGAAGGCCGCTGCAAAGGCCAAGGGCATGGAGCTCAATGCCGCCTGCGAGTTCACCAGGGACGGCAAGACCGTCATGGAGGAGCGCAAGCTCACCAGGGAAGAGATAGACCTGTCCGTGCGCAGGGTATCCAGAATAGTCAAGATAAGCATGTTTATGGACAGATACCCGGCGGAGCTTTCCGGGGGGCAGCAGCAGCGCGTGGCAATAGCGAGAACCCTTGCGCCCGAGCCCTCCGTGCTGTTTATGGACGAACCCCTTTCCAACCTGGATGCAAAGCTGCGTTTGGAGATGCGCTATGAATTGCAGCGCCTGCACCTTGAGACGGGCAGTACCTTCGTATACGTCACCCATGACCAGATGGAGGCAATGACCCTCGCCACCAGAATATGCCTCATAAACAACGGAGTATTGCAGCAGTACGATCCGCCGCTCAAGGTATACAACAGCCCGGACAATCTCTTTGTGGCCGACTTCGTCGGCAATCCCTCCATAAACTTTATAAACGCCCACGGCGATCAGGAGGGCGAAAATATACGGCTTACAATGCTGGGCGGGGCGGAAGCCAGGTTCATCCCCAGCGAAAAGCTGGACCTCGCAGCCTGGTATGTCAAGCGGGACGCCGATGCGGAGGTGGCAGCCGCCGCCAATGCCGAGCGGGCAAAGGCCAAGGGCTACGTGGAAAAGAGCAATAAGGACGAGGCGTTCCGTCCCCATATTGCAAAGGTAGAGGAGAATGACGACGCCCTTACGGAGGAGCCCGAGATAGCGGATGGCGATTTCGTGCTGGGTGTAAGGCCCGAGTTCATCGCCATGTCCGGCGAGAGCGGCATAGACGGCGAGATATACGGAGTAATGCCCACCGGCATGGAGTGCACCCTGAAGATCAGGGTAGGCGAGTTCCTGCTTACCAGCGTAGCCTTCGGCAGCTCGCTTTTTGCCATAGGTACAAAGAGCAAGTTCAGCTTTACCGGCAGCGATATAATGCTCTTCGACCGCAAGTCCGGCAGACGAATAGTCTCTGGCAGGCTGGAGATAAAGTAAACTGCATTAAAACAGTGGGCGGCGGTGCGCCGCCCCTTTTTTTCTGAAAAAATGTCTCTATCCCAGCTTCCTATTCAATTGAAAACAAAGTGAAAACGGCGAGATTATCAGGGAAAAGAACGCAAAAAGCCGCTCCGGAAGGCTATAATAGACCAACTTGAGCGGCAAAAGGTGTTCTTAATGCGATTTCGAGTATTTTTAGTTTCAAATATCTACGGTAAGCCATTCGTGCCGCGAACGCGCTCTGGAAACGAAAAGCCCAGACAACGTCTGGGCTTTTCGGGCGCATATTTTTTTTGATGCACCATTCTGGTAGCGGCGATGTGACTCGAACACATGACACTCCGGGTATGAACCGAATGCTCTAGCCAACTGAGCTACGCCGCCATATTCAGTTGCGTCCGCCGCAACGGACAAGGGATAGTATACTTGCTTGGCGTGCGAAAGTCAATAGGGAACAACAAATTTTTTTGCTCCGCCGCAAAATTTATCCCATCAAGCCAAAACAAAACTCTTGCATTTCGCGCGGATATGTTGTAGAATATTTTGTGCCGTGGGGATATAGCTAAGTTGGTATAGCGCGGCGTTCGCAATGCTGAGGCCAGGGGTTCGAGTCCCCTTATCTCCACCATCAAAAAAGCCCAGAGTTTCTGGGCTTTTTGCTTATTTTGGGTTTGCTATGCCCGCAAAATCCTGCAAAACGATTTCACACGAAATTTCACACGGGATTTCACTTTGAATTTCACTCTCTCAAGGAGGAGACCTTATTTATCGCAACCCCTCAGTCTCACTTCGTTCGACAGCTCCCCG
>OIZV01000889.1_pt1 | contig 11855 bp, 11 predicted proteins | sample 1588681 | NCBI WGS metagenome assembly OIZV01 (sample SAMN03283281) | human gut metagenome | biome: human-associated habitat; material: feces | host: Homo sapiens | place: Peru | collected 2012
CGGGATTTCCTTGCAGAATAGCAAGCAAATCCGGTGAGTACCCACACCGGAGCTTGCCATTCTGGCAAGCAATGCACGGCGGTACCCACTTCTCATTACCTGCCAACTGCGAAACGCACTTGGCAAGCAATGCTCGTGTTTATACACCCGTGCAATCTTGTTGGGGAAATGCCCCAAACCCCTGAACGATTTCAGAGAAATCGGCTGCGCTCCTACGGAGCTGAATTACTCCGTTGATAGTTATTCTTTTTGGGGCAATAAGAAAACTGAGCGCTTAATAGCTAGTGCCAATTTATAAGCGAGTAATGGAGGAACGGCATTTCCTACTTGGGTAAATTGTCGTGCATTTGCCCCGGTAAAAATATAATCGTCAGGGAAAGTTTGCAGTCTTGCACATTCGCGTACCGATAGCGTCCGTGGTACAAACGGATGCAAGTGAGAGCGCCCACCGCCTTTTGTTCCGCCAGCAATTACAGTTTTAGATGGTAGCCGAGGATCCAATCTGTCTACTCTTCCTAGTTTATCTCGACCGCCATAAGGTAATTTCATATATCTACAGATAGACTCGGCAGTATGTTTTCGTGTAACATGATTTTTTGCGTTTTCTGTTGAACGCAAGAATACCGAACCGCATGGCGTAACTGTAGCCGTCGGCTCTGGTAGAATAATTTTTGTATTTTTTCTTGTTCCTGCAACAATCCATCTCATGCGATTCTGTGGTACACCATAGTTTGCAGCATTCAATACCCGCGGTTCGGTAATCGTATATCCATCTGACGCTAAATCATCTAGTGCTTTTTTTATCCGACCATCATTATCGCATTCCATAATTCCTGCAACGTTTTCAATAAGAAAAGCAACGGGACGGAATTTTTTAATGAACCAAATATAGTCAAAAATCAAAGTGCCTTTTTCTTCGTCATCAAATCCTTTGCGTTTGAAATTATTGTCATCTTTGCTAAATCGTTGATTAGCAGCAATACTAAATGACTGGCAAGGGGGACCGCCATGAAATACACCAGGAAAGTTTTCTATAATTCCATGTTCAACGAGGATTCTTGCAAGTTCCTCTCTTTTGCTTATGTCGCCAGAATATTGTGGAGGACCGATAACAATTTTGTTGGGATTATTAGCTCGTAAGGTGTTACAAAATATCTCGTTAAACTCAATGGATATTATATTCTCAAATCCCGCATAGCTAAAGCCTACATCAAATCCCCCTGCACCGGAAAAGAAACTGACAGCAGGAATATTGTCAGAACATTTTTCAATCGAATCAAGTGTTTCAATCGGAGAAAGACATTCTTGCGGCAGGTCGCAATACTCTTCGTACCTTAACGCATCATATGAGATACCTTTTTTTTCTAATAATTCTGGTAAATCTCCTTTTGTTATTTTTGCTTTTTGCAAAATTGCGTTTTGCTCAGAAAGCTCCATTTTATTGACAGGTTCATTCATCATGCAATCTCCTTGGTTGCTTGTACAAAAACATCATGTGCTTCTTGCTTGGATTTGAAATCAGCTTGCTCATTTGCTCTCAGCCACTTTCGATAATACATATGCACTGCCCGGTGACAAGAGGGACACAATCCCACAATATCTGCCAACGATGTGCCGCTGGACGAAATCGCGACGGCAGAGGATAGCGGTAATAAGTGATGAATATCCAGCATATAGTCTGTCCACGGGTATCGTTTGCTCATATCTGCACCACAAGCACAGCAAATAGGATTTGGATTAACTTTCTTATAGTATTTTTTCAGCAAACCACTACGCTCAACACGGAAATGTTCCACACGCTTACGATTGCCTTCGATAAATTCTATATCGGAAGGCTCAGATGTAAACACCTCGAAAGTAGGAACAATAATTTTGTCGCTAAGAGAGGTCATTTCCAAAAATTCTTCCATCCTGTCTGCTTTTGCAAATCTGTTTTCAGGTCTCAAAAAGTTGTTGAGCATTTCATCCTTTGCGCCATCACTAATTTCATCAAGATACAAGAATCCGTCATACACTTTTAGAACACTTAACTGGCTAATAAAGATAACCATTTCACGAAGTTGACGCCGTTCAGTGTCAGTGTAGTTGTATGTCACAGGAATAAGCGATTTATAATACCCAAGATCCTCAAAACCCGTACAATTATTTCCTATAATGTATTTGAAAATATCATCTAACGATAATTTGGCTTCAACGCCCAATTCTCTTCGAGCAATTAAAAACTTTAGAATAGCGCAAAAGGGATACACACGCTGTTCGGTAGCGTTATATTTATCGAATGCAGGAAATGGGAAACGAAACTTACTAACATAATTGAACAAATAATCATCCGCGCTTTTAATCTCTCCATCTGCATTAGCTAAATCGCGGCAAATATCAGTTACTACCAGTTGGTTTCCCATAAATTTTGCTAAAAACGAACATTGAAAAACTCTGGAATAATTACGCTTGACTGTGTAATAATCTGGCAAGAATGGCATACCTGTTTCAGTTACAAGTGTTTGGCGAAACAAATTCTCACATTTTGAAATATCTGCATTATCGAATTTCACCAAAGTTTTTGCAATATCTCTAAGTACGTCGAATTGAAAATATAAAAGCCGTCCTTGATCCCAACGCCACATTATCTTACCTCCGTTTTATTGTTCTTCGCGAGAAAAACTCATTATGTCACCAATATCACACTTTAGCGCAGTGCAAATCCTATCCATACATTCCATGGAAACGTATTCATCTTTTCCGAGCTTCGCTACGGTTGTTGTGCTTATTCCAGCAAGATCTCGTAAATCTGTGCGTTTAAGTTTTCGATCAATCAGTATTTTCCACAGTTTGTTATAATTGGCAGCCATATATTCGCCTCCTATGCGTTTAAGACATTATACCATAAAATTTTCAAGAAAATCAAGCGCGTGCAAAAAAAACATTTGATAACGCAAATATTTTTGCTTTACGCCAAAACACATACTAAAATGTATTTCTGCGGCAATTACACGGATATGTGTGGTCAGATATGTCCGTTTTTACACAAGATGGCACAGGAGAGAAAATGATCAATTTTCGACCCTTAGATGTACAAAAACAGGCAGCACCCAACCGAAGTTGAGTGCCGCCTGTTTTGTTGTCCAATCCTGCTTAGCAGATGCCGATTTTGTAGTTTTCTCAAATTACTGTCTTATCGGCACACGGCAAAGCGCCCGTTTTTCAGCGCTTTTTACTTGGTCTGCAGATAGCTCGAAACCAGCTCCTGAAGGATATCGTCGCGGTCGAGCCGGCAGATCAGCGTGCGGGCGTTGTTGTAGTTGGTGATATAGGTCGGGTCTTCGGAAAGAATGTACCCTACGATCTGGTTGATCGGGTTATAGCCCTTTACGATCAGAGAATTATAAACGCTCGACAGCACTTCCCGGATCTCGGCGCTGTGGTCAAGCACTTTGAATTTGCGGGTGGTTTCTTCCATAATAAACCCCTCCTTTGTATCCCATCAATCCACACATAATTATAGCAAATTTTTTTCGCGAGGGAAGATACGAATTATTAAATTTTTATTACATTGTCATTACAACCGGGGAAAACGGCTGTATTCAGCGGATAACGGCGTCCCACTTTGTCTTGAGCGCGTCCAGAATGGCGCGGACGGTCTCGTCGGCGTGGTCGTCGGTCAGCGTCTGATCCTTCGCGCGCAGCACAAGGCTGAAGGCGACGGATTTGAAGCCCTCGGCGACGTGCTCGCCCTTGTAGACGTCGAACAGGCGGCAGCTTTCCAGATACGGCCCGCCGGCGGCGCCGATGGTGTCCTCAAGATCGCCGGCGGTGATCTCGTCGCGGCAGACGATGGCGATGTCACGGCTGAGCGCCGGGAAGCGGGGCAGCGGCTGATAGCTGTGCTCCGGGGCCTGCACGGCGCGCAGGACGCGCACGTCCAGCTGGGCATAATACACGTCGGCGCCGATGCCGTAGGCCGCGCAGACGAGCGGATGTATCTGGCCGATGACGCCGACGGTATCGCCGTCGACGACGATGCTGGCGCAGCGGCCGGGGTGGAAGCTGGGGTTGCCGCTTTCCGTGACATAGCGCGCGCCCTCGACGCGCTGGCCGGTCAGGATGGCCTCCACGCAGCCCTTGAGCGTGTAGAAGTCACAGCCGTCGCCGTACATGCTCAGCGCCAGAAGCGCGTGCTCGTCGGCCAGCTTGCCGGTCTCGCGGCTCTTGGGATAGACCGTCGCCAGCTCGTACAGGCGCGCGGACAGATTCCGGCGGCTGAAGTTGGTGGAGACGGTGTCGAGCATGGAGCCGAGCGGCGTGGTGCGCATGACGGAGCTGTCCTCGCCGAGCGGGTTCTGGATGACAAAGGCGTCGCGCAGCGGGGAATCGGCCGGCAGGCGGATCTTGTCCCAGGCGGACTTGCTTCCGAAGGAGTAGGTCAGTATTTCGTCAAAGCCGAGCGCGCGGCAGCGGGCCGTGAGCTGGCGGTCGAAGATCTGCTTGGGCGTGAAGCCGCCGATGACGGCGCTGCCGGAGAACATCGTCGGCGCGATCACGTCGTAGCCGTAGAAGCGGGCGACCTCCTCGGCGATGTCGGCGTAGTGCTCGATGTCGCTGCGCCAGGAGGGGACGACGATCATGTCGCCGCGGATGGAAAAGCCAAGCTTCTCCAGGACCTGGATCATGTATTCGCGCGGAAGCTCCGTGCCGAGCAGGCGGTTGACGCGCTCCGGCTCGAGCCGCACGGTCACGGGGGAGGCGGCCTCGGCCACGACGTCGATCGTTCCGTCGATCACATCGCCGGCGCCGAGCAGCTCCACCAGCTCGCAGGCACGCTCCACGGCGGGAACGGTGCCATCCGGGTCGAGACCCTTTTCAAACTTGGAGGAAGCGTCCGTGCGCATGCCGAGGGCGATAGAGGTTTTGCGGATGGAGGTGCCGTTGAAATTGGCCGACTCGAAAACGATGGTGGTCGTGTCGTCCACGATCTCGGAGTTGCCGCCGCCCATCACGCCGGCCACGCCGATGGGCTTTTCCTCGTCGGCGATGACGAGCATGGTCTCCGTCAGCCGGCGGTCCGTGCCGTCCAGGGTCGTGATGCTCTCGCCGGCCCCGGCGCGGCGCACGATGATCTTTCCGCCGCCGACGCAGCTGTAATCGAACGCGTGCATGGGCTGGCCGTATTCCTGCATGACGTAGTTGGTGATGTCCACGATGTTGTTGATCGGCCGGATGCCGACGGCGCGCAGCCGGCGGCGCAGCCACGCCGGGGATGGCGCGATGCGGATGTTCTTGACCATGCGCGCGGTGTAGCGCGGGCACAGGCCCGGCTCGTCGATCTGCACGGACAGATAGTTGCGGATGTCGTCGCCGCAGCCCTTGACCTCGGGCGTGTGCAGCTGCAGCTCCGTGCCGAAGGTCGCGGCCGTTTCGCGGGCCAGGCCGATGATGGACAGGCAGTCGGGGCGGTTGTTCGTGATCTCGAATTCCACGACGGTGTCGCCCAGGCCCAGGACCTTGCGGATATCGTCGCCGACCTCGCAGGGCTCCTGCAGGATGAAGATGCCGTCCATGACGGCGTAGGGATAGTCGTGCTGGTCAAGACCGAGCTCGCCGAGCGAGCACAGCATGCCCTCGCTCGTCACGCCGCGCAGCACGCCGGTATGGATCTCCTTGCCTCCGGGCAGCGTCGCGCCGTCGACGGCGGCGGGGACCATGTCGCCGACGGACACGTTCTGCGCGCCGGTCACGATGGTCAGATCGCGGCTCTGGCCCACGTCCACCTTGCAGACCCACATATGATCGGAGTCGGGGTGGCGCTTCATAAAGGTCACGCGCCCGGCCAGCACGTTGGAGATGCCGTCGCCGGTGTGCTCAAAGCCCTCGACCTTGGAGCCGCTCATGGTCATCTTGTCGATGTATTCCTTGTCGCTGACGCCGACCTTCGTGAAGTCGCTCAGCCAATCTCTTGAAAGCTTCATGCCGCGCCTCCTTAAAACTGTTCGAGAAAACGGGTATCGTTTTCAAACAGCAGTCTCATGTCGCTGATGTTCAGCCGCATCATGCACATACGCTCGACGCCTACGCCGAAGGCAAAGCCGGAGTATTTGTCGGTGTCGATGCCGCAGCCGGCCAGCACCTTCGGGTGCACCATGCCGGCGCCGAGAAGCTCGATCCAGCCTTCACCCTTGCACACGCGGCAGCCCTTGCCGTGGCACTCGAAGCACTCCACATCCACCTCGCAGCTCGGCTCGGTGAAGGGGAAGTGGTGCGGGCGGAAGCGGGTGTGCGTGCCCTCGCCGTACAGGCGCTGGACCAGCGTGTTCAGACAGCCCTTGAGATCGCCGAAGGTGATGCCCTCGTCCACGACGAGACCCTCGAGCTGATGGAACATGGGGCTGTGCGTGGCGTCCACCTCGTCCTTGCGGTAAACGCGGCCGGGGGAGATGATGCGGATGGGGAGCGGCTGCGTTTCCATCACATGGACCTGCACGGGACTGGTCTGCGTGCGCAGGCAGACGCGGTCGTCGTCGTCAAAATAAAACGTGTCCTGCCGGTCGCGCGCGGGATGGCCCTCCTGCGTGTTGAGCTTGGTGAAGTTGTATTCCGACCACTCGACCTCGGGGCCCTCGGCGATGGAGAAGCCCATGCCGATGAATATCTCCTTGGCCTCGTCCAGAACCATGTTCAGCGGGTGCTGATGGCCCTGCAGGACCGGCGTTCCCGGCACGGTCACATCTAGCTTCTCCGCGCGGAGCCTGAGCTCCATGGCCTTTTCGGCCAGCAGCGTGCGCTCGGCCTCCATAGAGGCGGCGATCTCCTCGCGCAGCTTGTTGGCAAGCTGCCCCATGGCGGGACGCTCCTCGGCCGACAGGCTGCCCATCTGCTTCAAAAGCGCGGTCAGCTCGCCTTTTTTTCCCAGATACTTTACGCGCAGATTCTCCAGCGCGTCGAGGCCGTCGGCCTCGCGGATGGCTGCGAGAGCTTCCCTGCGCAGCTTTTCCAGCTTTTCTCTCATAATATTTCTCCTTGTAAACCAAGAAAACTTTCAACTGAAATTAATATATATCATAGTCTTAAATTTTTTTCAATCAATTTGACGAATTTGCAATTTGACGAATTTGGAGCAGAATATTATAATATTTATCCAAAGACACGCTTCCGCGGCCGAAAAGGCACGGGAGTCCGGGAAAGGGGGGCGGACGATGCTTCCGCCGGAACAGAACGCGCCGCGCGGGGGGCATATCCCCGGGAAGGAGCGCGTAAATTATGAAAGCGGGGACGGCGCCGTCGCCGTCCGGGGGCAGTTTCGTCTGCCGAAGCGCCGGGCCGACAGCCACAAGGGCGATTACGGAAAGCTGCTGATCGTCGGCGGGAGCGTCGGCTACAGCGGCGCGCCGAACCTGTGCGCCGCGGCGGCCGTGCGCGCCGGCGCGGGGCTTGTGCGCCTGGGCGTGCCGGAGCCGGTTTGGCCGGCGTCCGCCGTGAAAAACAGCGAGGCCATGCCCTTTCCGCTCCCGGCGGACGGAGACGGACGCATCGCGCCGGAGGCGCTGGAAAGACTGCGCGCGGAGGCGGCCTGGGCGGATGTGATCGCCGCGGGGCCGGGGCTTGGCCGCTGCGAGGCAACGGCGGCGCTCGTGCGCTGGCTGCTCGGGTCGTGGCGCGGGCCGCTCGTGCTGGATGCGGACGCCCTCTGGGCCGCGGCCGGGTCGGAGGAGCTGCTCGACCGGAGCGCGGCGAGGGTCGTGCTGACGCCGCATGAGGGGGAATTTGCCCGCCTGTGGCCGGGTCGATCGGGCGACCGGGAGCGCGACGCGCGCGCCTATGCCGCGGCGCACGGATGTGCGCTGGTACTCAAGGGGCACCGCACGCTCGCGGCCTTTCCGGACGGCGCGCTGTACCGCATCGAGGCCGGCAACCCCGGCATGGCGACGGGCGGCAGCGGCGACGTGCTGACGGGCGTGATCGCGGCCATGCTCGGCCAGCTCGATTTTGAGCGGGCGGTCGTGACGGGCTGCTGGCTGCACGCGCGCGCCGGCGACCTGGCCGCCGGGCGGCTCGGCGAATACGCGCTGGCGGCCTCGGATATCATCGGCGCTCTGCCGCAGGCGGAGCTTGAAATTACGGAAACGGATCGGTGAAGGAGCGAAACGATGCGGAAGTCTGCGCTTTCCGCACTGATGATGACCCTGCTTCTGCTCGCGGGCTGCGGGCGGCAGGAAAAGCTTGAAAGCGAGTTTTCGGCGTTCCGGGAATCGCTGCGCGCCGCGGAGCACGCCGCCTGCGAGCTGACGCTGCACTGCGACGGCGGCGATACGGTCGCGGATTACGTTCTGCGCGTGGAGCAGCAGCAGGACCGCTGCCGCGTCACGGTCGAGCAGCCGGAGCTCATCGCGGGCATCACGGCCACGGTTGGGCCGAGCGGGACGGAGCTTGGCTGCGAGGGCGTCAGTCTCGGCGTCGGAACGATCGCGGGACTGACGCCGGTGACGGCGGGGCCGGCCATGCTCAAGGCCATGCGCTACGGCTACGAGGAGCTTTTGTGGCGCGAGGACGATTATCTCGCGGCGCGGCTGTGGCTGGACGACGGGGCGGTCATGACGCTGTGGCTCGATGCCGGCGGAACGCCGGTGTGCGCGGAGATCAGCGAGGACGGGAACGTCGTGATGAGCGGCGCGTTCTCCGGCTGGGAGCTGTACTAGCCGGCGCGCCGAGCAATACCCTGGCAAAGGAGAAAAGAGAAAGAATATGAACGATTTGCAGAAGAGGACCTGGGCGGAGATCGACCTGGGCGCTATCGAGGATAATGTGAAGGCCATGCGTGCGAAGCTGCCGGCCGGATGCCGCTATCTCGGCGTCGTCAAGGCAAACGCCTACGGCCACGGGGCCGTGCCGGTCGCAAAGCGGCTGGAGGCGCTGGGCGTGGACTATCTGGCCGTCGCCTGCATCGACGAGCTGGCCGAGCTGCGTGCCGCGGGCGTGACGGCGCCGGTGCTCATTCTGGGCGTCACGCCCCCGGAATACGCCCGCGAGCTCGTCCGCATGGATGCGACGCAGGCGGTGGGCAGTCTTGCCTATGCCGAGGCGCTGAGCGCGGCGCTGGCCGGGACGGGAAAGAGGCTTCGGGTGCATCTGAAGCTGGAGACCGGCATGGGGCGGACGGGCTTCCGCGCCTTCGGCGGGGACCGGCTGGACGACGCGGCGAAGGCTATGGCGCTCCGCACGCTGGATACGGAGGGCGTTTTCACGCATTTCTGCGTTTCGGACGCGCCGGAGCCGGAGAGGGAATTCACGGGCGAACAGTTTGCCCGCTTCCGGGCCGCCGTCGGGCGGCTGGAGGCGGAGAGCGGACGGCCCTTTGCCATACGCCACTGCACCAACTCCGGGGCCATGATCTCGTTTCCGGAAACCTGCATGGATATGGTGCGCCCGGGCGTCGCCATGTACGGGCTGTATCCCGGCGGCGACCGCGGCGGCATCGAGCTGCGTCCCGCCATGTCGCTTTACAGTCGGATCAGCACGGTGGAGGAGCATTTCCCCGGCGATACGATCAGCTACGGCCGGCGCTTCACGGCGTCGGAGCCGATGCGCGTCGCCGTCGTGCCCGTCGGATACGCCGACGGGCTGCACCGCGTCCTGTCCGGGAAGATCGACTTTTTCATTGCCGGACGCCGCTGCCGTCAGCTCGGCCGCATCTGCATGGACATGTGCATGGCCGATGTGACGGGGCTGGACGTGCGCCCCGGCGATGTGGCCGAGGTGTTCGGCGGGCACATTCCCCTGGACGAACTGGCGGAAAAGGCCGGGACCATCCATTATGAGCTGTGCTGCGCCCTGTCGCCGCGCGTTCCGCGCCTGTACCGGGGCTGACGATGTATAAAAAGCGCCGTTTTGCGTGAGAATAAGAGCAAGTCCGTACATAGTATGTAGCGGGCGCAATTCACGGAAAGCGGTGCTCACATGACAAATCCCGTTAGACGAGGAGATATTTACTACGCGGATCTAAGCCCGGTCGTGGGCAGCGAGCAGGGCGGCATACGCCCCGTGCTCATCGTCCAGAACGACACCGGCAACCGGCACAGCCCCACGGTCATCGCCGCAGCCATCACCAGCCAGCTTGGAAAAGCGCGGTTGCCGACCCATATCGAGATCCCCGCGCCGTCGAGCGGCCTGTCCCGCGACAGCGTCATCCTGCTTGAGCAGGTGCGCACGCTGGACAAATCGCGCCTGCGGGAGCGTATGGGCAAGGTGGACGGCGCGACGATGGGCCGCGTGGACGACGCGCTGGCCGTCAGCTTCGGGCTGAATATGTCCTAAACCCCGGCCCCCGTTCATACACTGTGATGAACGGGGGCTTTTTCCGTATGGCCCCGGTCAACGCGGCGGGGGAGGGGTTTTTATGGAACTGCCGATCTTCATAGACGGGAAGCGGACGGGCACGCTGTCGCTTTCGCAGCAGGGACGGTTCTGGCGTGCCGAGGCGCAGCTCGGCGATCTCGGGCGCGTGGCGCGCCTGTCGGTATACGGGCGCGGCGGCAGCGTGTATCTCGGCATCCCGGAGCCGGACGGGCGCGGGGCCATGCACCTTTCGCGCACGCTGCGCGCACTGCCGGAGGGGGCGGAATACTGCGCGGAGCGGGAGGCGGGCGGCGCGCGGAGAGAGACGTCCGCGAAGGAGCCGGAGCCGGAGCCGCCGAGAGCGCCGAAGGCGGAAAAAACGGCGCGCCATGTGGTCTGGATGGGCGGCCGGCCGTATTATTTTTAGCCGTTTGCACCGCGCGCGCCGCTGTGATATAATGGGCGCGAAAGAGGTGTTTTTCATGCTGATGAGCGATCTTATCCTGAAAAAACGCGCCGGCGGAGAGCTGACGACGGACGAGATATACTGGATGATCAACGGCTACACGAACGGCGATATCCCCGACTATCAGATGTCGGCCATGCTCATGGCGATATGCTACGAGGACATGAGCGAGCGCGAAACGCTCGATCTGACGCTGGCCATGCGCGATTCCGGGGATGTGATGGACCTGTCCGCGATACACGGGCTGAAGGGCGACAAGCACTCCACCGGCGGCGTGGGCGACAAGACGAGCCTTGTGCTGTGCCCGATGCTGGCCGCCTGCGGCGTGAAGATGGCCAAGATGTCCGGCCGCGGACTCGGCCACACCGGCGGGACGATCGACAAGCTCGAGAGCATCCCGGGCTTTTCCGTGGAGCTGACGGGCGAGCAGTTCGTTCAGACGGTCAATTCCGTGGGCTTCGCCATCATCGGCCAGACGGGCAATCTGTGCCCGGCGGACAAAAAGCTCTACGCGCTGCGCGACGTGACCGCGACGGTGGACTCCATCCCGCTGATCGTTTCGAGCATCGTGGCCAAGAAGCTCGCCTCCGGCGCGCGCACCATCGTGCTGGACGTGAAGACCGGCTCCGGCGCGTTCATGCACACGCAGCAGGAGGCGTTTGAGCTGGCCGAACGGATGGTAAAGGTCGGCCGCGCGGCCGGAAAGAAGGTCGTTGCGCTCGTGTCGGATATGGACGAGCCGCTTGGCCGCGCCGTGGGCAACGCGCTGGAGGTGGCCGAGGCGGTGCGGACGCTGCGGGGCGAGGGGCCGGACGATCTGATGGAGCTGTGCTGCGCGCTCGGCGGCGAGCTGCTTTCGGCCGGCGGGCTGGCGGACAGCCGCGAGCAGGCGGAGGAAATGCTGCGGAAGGCCGTTTCGTCCGGAAGGGCGCTGGAGCGCTTCGAGGCGTTCGCGGCGGCGCAGGGCGGCGATGTGGAGGCCGTGCGCGATCTGTCGCGGCTGCCGCAGGCGCCGGTGCTGGCGGCACAGACCGTCGGCGGCAGCGCTGGCAGTCTCATCAGCCCC
>OIZV01000890.1_pt1 | contig 11854 bp, 13 predicted proteins | sample 1588681 | NCBI WGS metagenome assembly OIZV01 (sample SAMN03283281) | human gut metagenome | biome: human-associated habitat; material: feces | host: Homo sapiens | place: Peru | collected 2012
ACTTCTTGATTTTCAATCAAAGTCCAATTTAGAGCGAGTTAGTTTTGTTAACATAAAGCACTAAAGCAGCCGCGTAAGAGAAAATCAAATTTGCTTCTCTAAGTATTTTATCGCTACAACCTTATATATATTCGCAAATTGCACTGAGCAGAGTGCAATTTTCGTTTAAAAATGCACTCTACTCAGTGCAATTTCGTATTTAATTTGTATATTTGCACCCATAAAGAACAATATGGATGCTCTATTGATAGATAATCCTTGATTACAGAAAGAGGGTGTGTCAAAAGTCCAAGACACACCCTCCTTTTCATATTTACTCAGCTCCTTGATGATTTTCTCAAGTTACTTAATATTCAATAGAAACATCCAGTTTCTTCAAATCCTTATCAGCCGAACTGCTGCCGTAATAAACCTCATACTTTCCTGCCTTGGCACGGACGGTATTGGTTGCAGCATCGAAGAGTTCGAAGTTCTTGCTGTCCAGGGTGATGACGGCTTGAGCTGTTGCACCGGCCTTCACCTCCACTCTCTCGAAAGCCTTCAAGCTCTTCAATGGTCCTTCGGTATCGGTAGGATCCTTCACATACACCTGCACAATCTCGGTTCCATCTTTCTTGCCAACATTACTTACCGGTACCTTCAGCGTAATCTTCTCACCCTTCTTCAGGATAGAGTTGGAAAGTGTAGCATCACCCATACGGAAAGAAGTGTAGCTCAAGCCGTAACCGAATGGGAAGAGCGCATCGTTCATATAACGATAGGTTCTGCCTTTCATGCTATAATCCTTGAAATCAGGCAACTGATTGGAATTGCGATAGAAAGTGATTGGTAACTTGCCGGCAGGATTGTACTCACCAAAGAGCACACGAGCCACTGCCTCACCACCTTCCTGACCAGGATACCAGGCCTGGAGAATGGCATCGCAACTCTCAGTCTCTGGAGTCAAGGCGATAGCCGAACCCGAACAGTTGACAAAGACAACCTTTTTGCCCGCCTCCTTCAAAGCCTTCAGGAAATTGCGCTGAACCTTAGGCAATTCGATGTTGGTGCGGTCACCACCCTTGAAGCCAGAAATCTCGATAGGCATTTCCTCACCTTCCAACTGTGGAGAGATGCCACCTACGAAGACTACTGTCTCGCAATCCTTCAACTGCTTGAGCGAAGCCTGATAGTCGATAGGATTCTCGTGTCCGATATTGATTTTCATATCGGCATTATAGTTTGGCATTTCCGCATAGCGAATTTCTATCTGATACTCCTTACCTTTCTCGCCATCAAACTCAATACGAGATTGCGCAGTACGCCAATCGCTCTTCTCTGCCTTTTTCTCACCATTCAGATAAACCTCATAATGACCGCAGGCAGCCACATCGAGCAACACCTTGGCGTTCTGCTTAGGACGGAATACGGTTTCATACTTGGCAGAAAAGCCCGTCAACTTCACATTGGGTGCAAACGAATGCTGACCATAGGTAGTTACCTGCACAGGATTCTTTTCCTGGGTGATGGTAACAGGCTTACCTTTCATTTCACGATTGTTCCAGAAAGTGCCCTTAAAGCCCATCTTGCCATCCATGCTACACTGGTCGAAGTAAGAATCCAAAGTCTGGTCGTTCACCAGGTCGCACCCTTTAAAGGTGACGACTTGGTTTTTCTTCAAACGACTCTTGATACCATCCAGGATGGTAATTGTCTGTCGTGGGGTACCATTATAGTTTCCCCACATCATCGGTTCGTTATCCACATTTGGTCCGATGAAAGCAATCTTCTTTACCTTTTTATCGAGAGGTAATACCTCATTCTTGTTTTGGAGCAGCGTCATGGTCTGCAGAGCCATATCGAGTGAGAGCTGGCGATGCGCCTTGCTGCAAAGCACCGATACAGGAATCTTCGACCATGATACGATCTTGTTGTCATCCATCTCACCCAAGTCGAAGCGACCTTCGAGCAGACGAATCACATGTTTATCAACTTCTTCTTCAGTCAGAGCACCATACTTCACAGCCTCAGGCACCGACTTATATACATAATTAAATCCACATTCTACATCGGTTCCAGCCAGCACGCCCTTAGCTGCCGCATTTCTGGCATTGCTCGAAACCTTATGGTTCTCCCAGAAATCGGTGACAGCACCACAGTCGGAAACCACCAGATACTTGAATCCCCACTCATCTCTCAAAATCTGCTGCAGCAATCGGGTGTTGCCGCAGCATGGTTCATCATCCCAACGCTGATAGGCACACATCACCTCACGCACCTTGGCATCCTGCACCAGTGATTTGAAGGCAGGCATATAAGTTTCCCAAAGGTCACGCGGTGTAACATCGGTAATATTATCTGTATGGCGAGCCCATTCCGGTCCGCTATGAATTGCATAGTGCTTGGCACAAGCCCAGAGTTTGCGGTATTTCGTATCTTCAGGTCCCTGCAATCCGCGCACCACGGCACATCCCATCCTACTGGTAAGATAAGGATCCTCACCATAGGTTTCCTGTCCACGTCCCCAGCGAGGATCACGGAAGATATTCACGTTTGGAGTCCATACTGAGAGGGCATGGAAACGGGTTACATCTCCACCCTCCTGCTGCAGTTCATTCCATTTGGCACGCATCTCATCAGATGTTGCATCAAAGACGCTATACACCATTCTGTCGTTAAACGAAGCTGCCATTCCGATAGGTTCCGGAAAGACGGTTACATCTCCCATGTTCGCCACACCATGCAGTGCCTCGCTCCACCACTGGAATCTCTTGATTCCCAATCGTGGGATAGCCGGCGAATCATCCAGCATCAGAGAAGCTTTCTCTTCCAAAGTGAGACGACCACATAAATCTACCGCTCTCTCATGAGCCGAGAGAGCTGGATTCTGATAAGGCAACTGCTGAGCTGAGGCATTGCCGGAAGACATAGTTACCACAAACATCAAAGCTGCGTATATAACATTCTTGTTCATTGTAATTACTATTAAGCTATTAGTATATTAAATTTCATCATGAATTTATTGTTGCCTGAAATTCCATTTAGAATTATCGCTGTTGAAATCGAAAGGAGCCAAGCCTGGGGTACAGTCGCCGAGTGAAACCAATGCCAGTTTCTCTTCTGTGCCTGGCACAGCCTTAGGCATGATGCGATAGGTGCCATCGGTAAGCTGTTCGATGCGCCAAAGCTGGGCATCTTCACCCGTAAATTCAGGTTTGGCGATGACATCATGCTGAGCGGTTGCTGTAAGATAGCGAGTAGTGCCTTCTATGCAGATTTTATAATAAGGACCACCCAGATAACCACCCTTTCCGGCAGGCATGATACTCCACTTCTGATGAGGACGGAACATATAAGTTTACAACCGACAGGGATTTCCGCATTTTGCATTTGACGGATATCCATATCGGTGCGGGATCTTTTAGCACGAGTAAAGATCTGAAGGCGCTCAATGCCGTTGCCGCAATGGTTACGGAAGAAAAGCCGGATCTTGTTGTTGTAACAGGGGATGTTGTTTATCCCGTTCCTTTGCAGGCGGGAACGAAAGATAACGAAAAATCCGCAAGAATGTTTGCTGAACTTATGGAAAAGCTCGGCGTTTACTGGTGTTTGGTATACGGTAATCACGATACGGACGAACACGCTATGCTCAACCGTGACGAGGCTTCCGACTTGTATATGGATAAGGAGAAATATCCGCACTGCCTGCTGCAGAAAGGACCGGAAGATATTGACGGTGTTGGCAACTACATAATCAATATTGAAAACTCAAGGGGCGAAATCATTCAAAGCCTTGTGATGGTTGATTCCAATGCTTATGTCGAGAGACATCTTTGGGGAATGATCGGAAAATACGACTGTGTTCATAAGAATCAGGTTGAATGGTATGAAAACCAAATTGTTGCTCTTACAGAGAAGAACGGCGGCAAAACGCCGAAGTCAATGGTGTTTATGCACATTCCCGTAACCGAGATGCTTGACGCATATACCGAGTATAAAGAAAACGGATTTAACGATACCGAGAATGTTCAGTATCTCGGAGGTAAAATCGGAGAGAAAAAGGGTGCTGTGAGCTGCAGCCCTAACAATTTCGGTTTCTTTGACGCTATTCATCGTTCCGGTTCGACGCAGGCAGTGTTCTGCGGACACGACCATATGAACAATGCAGGCTTCAGGTACAAGGGAATTGACCTTTTTTACGGAATGTCGGTTGATTATCTTGCATATCCGGGCATATACAGATACGGCGCTCAGCGAGGCTGTAATGTGCTCACCGTAAACCGGGACGGATCTTATGAGTACAAACATGAAAGCTATTATCAGGATAAATATGTACCCATAAGGCCAAAGGAAAAAGTAACTTTTGACGATATGTACGAAGTTGAAATGCCGTAAAATAAAAAATAAATAATATCACCGCAAACTCACTGAAAAATGTGAATTTGCGGTATTTTTCTTTATTGGATTATATATTGCGTTTGTAATCGTGCGTAGAAGCAGTAATCGTGCGGAATTTGGTTTTGAATAATCGTTTAATCTTGCATTTAATTATCCAAACAAAGTATAATAGATTCCATTACCCGGTAGGTCAAATATGGCTTGCCAGTATTTTTATGGAGGTTGTTATGGAGTACGTTTACATTCGGGTGTCGAGTAGGATCAAAATAATGACAGGAGGAGGGCATAACGGCAGCCGGGCAAAGGGGAGTGAAATTCGGACGAAAGCCGCTTGATTTATCCCAAAACTTTTATGATGCCAAAAACAAATATGAAAACGTGCAAAATTCATACCGTCAAGCGGCAGAATTGTGCGGAATGAGTGTATCATCTTTTTATCGATATTGTCAAAATGAACAATAATTCTTTCGAAAAATGCAATAAATTTTTGTTTGTAATTTGTTTTAAATAGTAGACTTTATGAGAACGGTATTCTTCCGACAAACAGAATGATTGAGGTTGACCGCAACGGACTTTTCAAGGGCAGATAAAGCCGTGCTGCGAATGATGAACGATACATACCGAAGCACGATATTTAAATACGGAATGTATGTCACGAACGGAGTTTACACCGAGAAGCAAGCATACGATGCGGCGGTCAAGGACTTTCTCAGCCGTGGCATTAACTGTATTGAGTACAAGAACGGGCGCAGGGTCAACATTGCCGATTACACGTCAATGGCGATCAGGACAGTCAATCAGCGTGCATATATGGCAGGCGAGGGCGAATTTCGGAAGTATCTCGGCGAAACGCTTGTTATTATATCCAGTCATGCGACGTCTTGTAAGCTCTGTCAGCCGTTTGAGAATAAAGTGTTGATTGATGATGTTTATTCGGGCGGAACGCCTGACGATGGGGATTATATGCTGCTCTCTCAGGCTATGGCAGAGGGCTTGTTTCACCCTCGCTGCCGTCACGGCCTCGGAACGTATTACCCTGAGCTTGAGGATATAGTCCATTATGAGACGGAAGATAACAAGCTGAACGAGTACGGCACGGAGGAGCTAAATCGGGCGCATGTTGAGAACATGATCCAAAAATACAAGCGTCTGACGGTCGGAAGCATTGATCCTGCCAATATTGCGAAATATCAGGCAAGGCTTAATGAGTGGGAGCGTAGAAAAGCTCAATTAGGTATTGCAAATTCCGAAAATAGTGATACTTTATTTGAACGCAACAGTGGATTGGACTTTGATAAAAGAACTAAAATTGAAGATAATAATACCTCTTTTATGCATACCGAAGAAATTGAAAAGCCGACCGGCTCCGATTTGTTCACTGAACAGGAACAAAAGAAACTGTATCAAACCGAAAGGATAATATCTGGGAATAGATATGAAACTGCGGTTGTATATGACGATACAGGAAAAATTATATTCAAGAAAAAGGGTTCTTTTGATAATGTAAGTTTTACAAAAGCGCAGTTGTCAAAATTAAAAGGTAAAATAATTACTCATAATCATCCGTCATGTAGTGGTCTATCCGCTGACGATATTATGTTTATGCAAAACCATAATCTTGTTGAAATGCGTTCTTGTAATATGTTTGGTACGCATATTATGCGACCGACAAAAAAATCGCTTCCGGTTTCATATGATGTACTTGACAAGAGACTTGATGAGATTTATAATGAATTAGCAAATAAATATCGTGATATAGCCGCTCAAAATGGTAAATCTATAGTGTACTATTTGCAAGATATTGAAGTTGAAACTATGAAAACAATTTCAAAGGAACATAATTTTTACTACGAATGGAAGCCGATTAAATGAAAAAAATTGACTATAGAGAGATATGCAAAAAAAACATCAATACAGATGATCTTCCCGATGATACAGAGATTGTATTCAAGGAAAAACACCCCAGATATATTCTTGAACCGTTTCATGTTGTTTATGAGGGAGATCCTGAATATGATAAAGGGATAACTTTGAGTGAAGCAACTTCAATGATTAAATAACTAAGCACCCTGAGAAATCAAGGTGCTTTTTTCATGCCTATAATTTCAGCGTTGCCGTAATGGTGACGCTGTTTTTATATCAAAAATACAGTTTGCCCGTATCTGAAACAACGGGGTTCGGATGTCCTTATCCGTAAAAAAAGGAGAGTATATGGCTGAAGAAGTCAACAACACAGAGAATACAGAAAACGGCAATGTACAGCAGGACACAAATACAGGTGCAGCGAATACAGAGCCGGAGAAGAAGTATTCCGAGGAGGAGATGAACGGTATCTCCAAGAAAAACAGCGAAAAGGCTGTTGCCAAGGTTCTTAAAGAACTTGGCATCACAGACAGGGCCAAAGCAAAGGAAATTCTTTCCAAGGCAGCAGCGGAGGAAGCGACAAACTCAGCGAACAACGGTACCGGCGAAGAGATGTCGCAAATTCAGCAGGCACTTGCCAAAGAGAGAGAACGTGCGGACGGCGCAGTGCTTGAAAGCCTGCTTCTTGCCGCTCACGTTGACGCAAAGAAGGTCACAAAAGCCGCAAGGCTCGTTGAACGTGACAAATGCTTACGTCAAAGGATAAGAATGTCGGTATTCATTGCTTTGTTCACGATTATCAATTTGAAAGGCTTTGGACTTCGCCGCAGGAATATGTTGAGAAGATAGCCGAATACGATTGCTTCTTATCTCCCGATTTCAGTCTTTATATGGACATGCCTATGGCGATGAAGATATGGAATATCTATCGAAGCCGATTGATAGGTCAGTTTTTGCAGGACTGCGGAATATGTGTTATTCCGACGATATCATGGGCGGAGCCCGAAACGTTTTCTTTCTGCTTTGCCGGCATAGAGAAAGGCTCGGTAGTTGCGGTATCGACTATCGGAGTGAAGCGCGAAGAAGCTTCTTTTCACGTCTGGAAAACAGGTATGGACGAAATGATACGTGTGCTTGAGCCGGCTGCTATTCTCGTTTACGGCGGCGAGGTCGAATACGATTACAAGGGAATAAAGGCTGTTTATTACGGTAATCATGTGACGGATAAGTTTAAAAAGGATGTGAAATAATGGGAGGCAGGGGTGCATCAAGCGGAATGTCGGTTAAAGGTAAATTATATGGAACAGAATACAGATCATTGCTGACTGTTGGAAACATTAAGTTCATAAAGAAGAATGATGGCAATGTAACCGCACCCCTTGAGACAATGACAAAGGGACGTGTATATGTTACTTTAAATAATGATAACAAACCTAAATTTATTTCATATTATGACGCATCAAACAAAAGGAGTAAGACTATTGATTTAGATAAACCACACAATGGTATAAGTCCTCATGCGCATCATGGATATGAACATAATGAAAGAGATAATTCAAAAGGGGCAACCGGATTAACGGTAAAAGAACGTAAAATGGTTGATAATGTTAAAAAGATATGGTATAATAAAATAAACAAGTAGTAATGTAGGAGGAGCAAGCGGTGGTTGCCGCTGGCCCGTGTGCAAATCCGGGCGCTTGTTTATTACCGTTGGCTATTTTACAGTCAGCGGTATTTTTATACCCAAAAACAGAAAGAGGCGATTATATGATAAGAATAAATATACAGCTTTTCGGCGGCAGAGGAGCAAGCTCGGGTGCTAATACTTCAAATAAGCCGTCAGCTCTTGAGGTATTTAAAGAAAGCGCAAATCAATTCAAAAGAGCTTTGCAGAACGGCAAGGAGAACAAAGCGGCTATTGTCGAGTATACGGATGTGACAGGAAAGACTTTTAAAAGATACTGGGACGGTTCTACATACAGAGACCGACCCAGTTCAATGTACAACTCTTTAAGCAATAAAGATATGTCGGGTACTTTTAAATCAAAATTTGAAGAACCGAAAGATTGGAGAAAACGCTCAAAGAGTAAATAAGGTGGTAATGTGGCGAATGAAGAAAACTTAAAACCGTTTACAAGTAATCGAAGCAGTGAGGAAGCAGTGAGAAACGGCAAAAAAGGCGGCGTTGCGAGCGGAAGGGCACGGCGCAGGAAAAAGCTGTTAAAAGATACGGTCAATATGCTTTTGGCTTTGCCAATGCAGGAGGGACGGCTCGACAGGCTGACGGATTTAAAATCAATCAAGGATAAAAATATCACGGTTGAGGAAGCTATGGTATTAAAGCAGATACAAAACGCTATGAAGGGCGATCTGAGAGCTTTTGAAAGCATAATCGCACTGTCCGAATCTCATAACAAGACAGGCGAGCAGCCGAAAGCACAGGAGACCGACAACGCATTTATTGAAGCACTGAACGGCATAAGCGGCGCAACATACAAGAGAAACGGAAAGCTCGTTCAATACTCACTTGAGGGAACAGTAAGACGTGATACTCTGACGGCGGTCAATAAGCTTGCCAATAAGTCCTCGGAGACACTTTGCAAAGAGCTCGGTGCGGAATATGTTGAGATTTCTTCGCACTTGGGAGCGAGAACACACCCCACAAATCCCATTGCAAATCACGCAGGCTGGCAGGGTAAGGTGTTCAAAATCGACGGAAGCGACAAGAAATACCCGAACCTTAAAGAGAGTACAGGCTATCCCGATGACATCTTAGGCTTAGGCGGTGTGAATTGCCGTCACCGTATGTTTCCGTTCTTCCCGGGTATAAGCACACCGAACCCGATCAGGTTTAACGAGGAAGAAAACCGCCGCGTTTATGAGCTTACGCAGAAGCAGCGTGCTATGGAGCGCAGAATGAGACAGCTCAAGAAAGAACAGGCGGCGGCAAAGGAGATAGGCGATAAGGAGACGGTGAAGAAGCTCAATAAGAAAATTTCCGAGCAAAGCACAAAGATTGATGAATTCTGCAAGAAAAACGGCTTGAGACGAGATCACAGCCGAGAGCTGGTCAAAGAGCAGATCATAAAGAATAATGTACATCGCATGGGAAATATTTATTCTTCACCACTGGAAAAAGAGTTTGGAAAGCTCAAAACAAAGGAAACAGTAATAACCGATGAGCGTCTCAAACATATAAAAGAAAGACATCCGGAAGATTATGAACTGTTTAAAAAATATGGATCAGAAGCTATAAAAAATCCTGATATAATAATTTCTGATTTCAAAAATGAAAATACCGTATTTATGGTAAAACGCTTAGGTGATACAAATATAAACGTTGTTACAAAGCTTATATTAAAGACGGATGATTCAAAGTTTAAAAATTCGGTGTTGACCTTTTATAGAATAAGAGATAAAAACTTAATAAAAGCAGCAAAAAAAGGAAAAACTCTTTACATTAAGGAATAATTGTGCTATTATATTTATACAATAACTAAGGTATTTTGAAGTAGAGATTGTGCTGCTACGCACCTTAATGGTTAAAAGAAATGTGGGAAAGGGCACACCCACCAAATACCAAGCAAAACAAAGCCATCTGTTTTTCAGGTGGCTTTTTCAATATAATATAATGATTCAAGACATCCGAAAGGGTGTCTTTTTTCATATACACCGCTGAGCAGTCGGACATAAAAGGCTCAATCACCCCTGAGCATGGGACATAAAAGGCTTAATACTGCCGGAGACACCGGACATAAAAACAAGGAGTATTTATATGGAAAATCTTGAAATCTTGAAGGACGTCATTTCGGAGGAAACCTATGCTGCACTTGAAGCGGAGACGAAGGATTCCACGATAAGGCTCGGTGATTTGTCGACCAATCAGTATGTAAGTGCCGACAAATACAAGGACCTTGAAAATCAGTTGGGAAAGGTCAACAGCGCATTGACCGAAAAAACGACCGAATACGACAAGCTCAAGGAAAAAGCGGGCGACAACAATATTTTAATTTACGTTTCAAATTGAGCAGACAATGTATGACAAAAGGCGTCTGAGCGACGTCTCAGAGGCACACAATAGGCACCTGTTATGATCTTTATCGGAAGTTTAAAAAATTTGTGTACCGTTTGTCATACGGTTTATTTCAATTTACACTCCCGGTAAAGGGAGCGACACTGCCTCTGTGTCCGAGAGCTTCTCTAAGCCCTTATTTCAATCCACGCTCCCGGTAAAGGGAGCGACCTTCAAGGAAAAGGACTTGACGCTTTCAATCGATTTCAATCCACGCTCCCGGTAAAGGGAGCGACTTGTTTTCTCCGACTGTACCTATTCGATTCCTTATTTCAATCCACGCTCCCGGTAAAGGGAGCGACTCTAATTGATGATGTATATTCAGGCGGCACAAGAATTTCAATCCACGCTCCCGGTAAAGGGAGCGACCCAAACGCCTTGCGCTTGGCTTCGGTGTTGATGATCTATTTCAATCCACGCTCCCGGTAAAGGGAGCGACCGGCAACGGAGCGAGTATCCCCGTCGAGCTTGCCGATTTCAATCCACGCTCCCGGTAAAGGGAGCGACCATTGTTTTCTCCGATTGTTCCGATGATATATTTGATTTCAATCCACGCTCCCGGTAAAGGGAGCGACTTTTTTTGTCATAGCCTTGTAATGACAAAGGGAATTTCAATCCACGCTCCCGGTAAAGGGAGCGACCTTCCGGCTTAACATAACCGTCCTCGATAATAATGATTTCAATCCACGCTCCCGGTAAAGGGAGCGACGAGTATCCCCGTTCCAACATATGAGCCGCTTCATATTTCAATCCACGCTCCCGGTAAAGGGAGCGACGCGTCAAGTGTTATTTCGTCAAGTAATATAAGTATTTCAATCCACGCTCCCGGTAAAGGGAGCGACATGATTTTTGATATCGCATATCTTAACGAGAGTATTTCAATCCACGCTCCCGGTAAAGGGAGCGACTTGGCAAACAACTGCCAATCACGCAAGCACTCAATTTCAATCCACGCTCCCGGTAAAGGGAGCGACAGCGGCTTTTTTTGCGGCAACTTTATCACGATAAATTTCAATCCACGCTCCCGGTAAAGGGAGCGACTATTGTTCAAGGTTATCGGTTTGCAAATTTCTTTATTTCAATCCACGCTCCCGGTAAAGGGAGCGACGAATTATACTAATACAGTCGTCAAGGGTCAAGATATTTCAATCCACGCTCCCGGTAAAGGGAGCGACTTTAAAGCAAAAAGCAAAGGAGCTGAAAACCATATTTCAATCCACGCTCCCGGTAAAGGGAGCGACCGGCGCAACGCTCGATGAGGTCAAGCGGAGCTTATTTCAATCCACGCTCCCGGTAAAGGGAGCGACCGAATAGGACGCACATGACCAATCGGTTGTTGATATTTCAATCCACGCTCCCGGTAAAGGGAGCGACGATAATATCCGGATATTTCGTCGAGCTCGTTAAATTTCAATCCACGCTCCCGGTAAAGGGAGCGACGTTGTCGGTAAAATACGGAAAAATACCGGTGTAAATTTCAATCCACGCTCCCGGTAAAGGGAGCGACACTGCCTCTGTGTCCGAGAGCTTCTCTAAGCCCTT
>OIZV01000891.1_pt1 | contig 11850 bp, 12 predicted proteins | sample 1588681 | NCBI WGS metagenome assembly OIZV01 (sample SAMN03283281) | human gut metagenome | biome: human-associated habitat; material: feces | host: Homo sapiens | place: Peru | collected 2012
CGAGTTTCGCTTATGTGCCATGGTATTCTTCTCCTTTGTCAAGGTTATGTGGTATACTTACATATCAGGATATAGAAAAAGGACACTCCACTTTCGGCTTTTGCCGATGGTGAAATGTCCTCTTGACTGTTTTCTCGTTTACAGTTTTCTGCTGGATGTGGAACAGGCGAAAACCCGTCACGCTCCGTTTGGGATTTTTGCCTTTTCCGACAAGCCCCTAAGAAATCCGTCTGAATATTCAGATTTTTAGTACATTCAGGGTCGGATTTTCAGTTCATGCGGACTGTCGGGGACACAAGGATTACCACGTAGCTTAGTTAGATTCCGGGCGCATCGTGGGGACAGGTCAAGGAAGGCTCACAAATGGCTTTATTTTCCTTTATAAGCCTATCCATGCAGCTTCCTTTTTCCTGCTCCCGTACGTCACCCTACGCAACTCTCCACAACTTACCGGCAATTTGGTGTAAAAGTGGTGTAGTAGTTGGTGTAGTGGATTTCAGACCGAAATGCCCAGTTTACCGTTCAGATTTGCAAAGGAATGGGCTTTGGCTTCCTTGGTGGCTTCCGCGTAAATCTCCATCGTAGTGCTGATGTCCTTGTGTCCCATGATGTCCTGAATGATCTTCAGGTTGGTCTCATTCTCACACAGCCGGGTGCAGAACGTGTGCCGGAGATTATGGCAGGAGAAGGGCGGCAGCAGCTGCGGTTCTCGCTTTTCCTTTTCGGCCTTTTCCAGTTCGGCTTCATTGTAGGCCACACTGATGCGCTTGATGGCGCGGTTGACCGTCTGCGGATTCTGCGGCTGGCCGAAGCGGTTCAGGAATACGAAGTCTGAGATTCCGTCGATCTCATATTCGCACACCAGTTCCAGCTCCTGCTGGTTGGCGCGTTCCTGCTCCAGTGCCTTCCGCACTTCGGGCAAGATCGGAATTGCCCGCTTACCGACGGCAGTCTTGGGGGTGGACATGGTGAAATAGCAGCCGCCCACCTCGTGGTCATGGTACACCAGATTGTGCTGGATGGTGATAAATCCACTCTCAAAGTCGATGTCGCTCCAGCACAGGCCAACCGTTTCCGAGATACGGCATCCGGTGCCCAGCATGAAGGTGAACATCGGGAGCCAGTGCTGGAACTTCGGCGTTTTCTTGATGAAGTTCAGGAACGCCTGCTGCTGGGGCAGGGTCAGAGCGTGGCGTTTGGGCGTTTCGTACTGGTGGCGGCTTTAATGGCCGTCAGGACACCATCCGTGGGATTCACACGGATGTACTCATCGTCCACCGCCACCGCAAAGACCTGATGAAGAACATTCTGGATGGTTTCCAGCGTGTTCAACGCCATCTTGCCATTGCGGACGATGCCATTGTAGTAGCTGCGGATATCCGACTTGCGAATGTCCTTGAGCTTCATCATGCCGATCTCATCCCGAACAAACCGATTGTACATATAAACGTAATTGGCGAAGGTATGCTCTTTCAAGCCCACCTTGTTCTTACGCCACAGTTCAAACAGGTCATTCAGGGTCAGGCTGCACTCCGGGATGCGGATGCCCTCTGCCAAATCGTGCTGAATCTTCTCTTCCTTTTCGCGCAGCCCCTCCAAGGTTGCATCATAGATGGTATGGCGTTTCCCGTTTTTCGCAGTCCAACGGTACATATACAGCCCGTCACTTTTGCGATAAACCTCGCCATCCTTCAAAACACGGCCTTTATTGTCTTTACGTCTTTGCATATAAACTCTCCTTTTCATTCACAGAATGTTGAAAAGGAGCCTTACGCCATGAGTATACCATGACATAAGACTCCCTGCAACATCAAACGGTCAATTTTCTACACCGCATCAGATCGAGAATGCCTTGTCCAGATATTCGTCCAGCTTACGGCGTTTGATCAGCCGTTTGGTTCCGTTCCAAAGGACGAACTTGCATTCATCGCTATCGGTCATTGACCGCAGTTTATTGATACCGATCCCAGAGTAAGCCGCCGCTTCCTCCAAGGTCAGATTACTCTTTTGCCAAATCGGAACTTGTCGGGACTTAGTCCCTCCATCTTGCTGACGCAAGACCGTTCCGTTGCTTAAAGTCCCCACTGGGGACTTCATTGCTTCGCAAACGCAAACTTCTTTCACTTGCACCTCCACTTCCTTGTAACCGGGTGCCGGAGCAGAAAGTGCCAGCTTTCTGCCCCAAACGCTCCCGATGAGGTTCGAATTTCCGAGTGCCCCTCCTGTGTGCGGGGTTGTGCCGCTGGTTTGTTTTGCGCCTGTTCTGCCTGCAAGCGGCTCAGCAGTTGCAGAACGGAATCCCGTGCTTTCTCCTTGACCTGCTCCTTGCCCTTCTGCCGGACTTCCGGCTCTAGCAGCTTCTCTTGCAAGCGGATAGCGGTGGTCTGCATGGTCTTGAGGAACTTGTCCAGCACGGTGTCCAAACGGTGCGCTGCATATTCTCTCGTGGCCTGTGGAGCCTTGCGTTCCGGGGACAGCACCCACTTCTTCGTATCCTCGATCATCCGCATATCTTCTTTGCGGGTCTCGGTGCGCACCACATCGGTCACGACCTCCACAGCCTTGTCGTAGGCCGCTGCCGAAACATCTTCCAGCAGGGTCTCCATATCCGAAACTTTCAATGTCAGCTCGTCCAGCTTGTTCTGCTGGGCGGCAAGCTGCTCTTTTTGCTTGGCAAGAATGAAGTCCTGCTTTTCCAAATACTTGCGGTTGCCGTACTCCGCTTCTTCCTCCAAATCCAGCCCATGCCGCTTGGCGATCTCAAACAGCATCTTCCGGCAGGCGGCATCGAAGGTGATCTTGCGATTGTTCCGGCGGCTGAGGGGCTTATCCGGGTCGGGCAGGTCAAAGCCCAGCGCTTCCAGTGCCTTTTCCTGCTGGGGTGCCACCTCACCGTACTTGTTCTTGCAGTCGAACACATGACGCTCATGGATGTGGGGTGTGCTTTCGTCCAGATGCAGTGCCCAGTCCAGCACATGAACGTGTTCGCCAAACTTAGCCTTGAACGCCTCGATGAACTCGGTGACGATATTCAGCAAGTCCTCTGCCGAAGCGTGTTCATCCAGCGTTCCCAGCTGGTAGATGGTTTCTTCCGGGCAGGTCTTGCGGCTGGACAGCAGGTTAGGAATGGAGCGGTTGCGCTCCGTGTGCCGGATCTTGGCGTTGCGCTCGTTCTGACCTTCAATGAAGATTGTGTACCGGCTCTCGTAGAACTGCCGTTCCACATCCGAAAAGGTCGCCGCCAGATCATCCGGGTCGGGTGGGGCGAGAGCCGAGCGGAAGCCGTGAAAGCAGTCCCAGTAGATGTTGCCCTTGGCTCGTTCAGGGTCGATGTGCTCACTGTTGGCAAGGTTGAAACTCCGGTCATTGTGCTTGGGGTTGTAAGTGCCGTGGGCTCCGGCTCGTCCGTTGTGTCGTGTTAATTTCAGATAGACATCCCTCCGTTTCAACAGCTTGGCGTGGAAAAACGCAGCAGCGAAGCTGCTGGATCTGCCGCCATTTTGCGCCAGATAATACCCATCATATCACTGGGGCAAAGGGCTGCGCTCTCTGCACTCCTGCTCCGGGCAAGACCCCTCCATCTTGCTGCGCAAGACCGTTCTGTCGCTTAAAGTCCCCACTGGGGACTTCATTGTTTCGCTGCGCTTCACAAACGCGAACTTTTGAGAACACGTCACTTTCGGCATGGTGCAAGAAAAAGCGATGGAAACTTTGGCAAAAAGAGAGAGGGCCGGACAGTGCCAGCCCTCTTGACAGAAGCAGATACGCAGATTTCTGCTTTATGCCCGCACATCCTCCCGGCGTAAAAGCAGCCATGCCAGAAGGAACATCGTCCCCAGCCAGAAGATGCAGCTGAAAGCAAACAGCCCGTAGCTGCCAGCCAGAGCATCTGCACTTCTGTTGGAGTTCATACCGAGTTGCATCAGGGAATAGGGCCACAACAGCCCATGACCCTTGGAGCTGATAAAGATGCCGGTAATGCCGCCCAGCAGTCCCAGAAAAATGGGCACGGCAAAGCTGTGGATGACCATGGCCAGCACCAGCTGTGCGGCAATGACAGCCAACGCACCCAGCAGTCCCCGCAGTAAAAACAGCGGTAAGGTGACCGGCGGCAGCCCGGGCAGATGGGCAAATACCTTGCCGCAGAACACGAACAGCGCAAACACAAAGCCGTGAGTCAGCAGCGCCAGCTTTGTCACCACCGCAAACTTTGCTGCAAACAGGTCCAGCGGCGGTACAGGGCTTGCCATGATAAGGTTCCAGTTGTGCCCCAGATGTTCCAGCCGCCACAAGTAGGCAGCATAGGTGGCTACCATGGCAGGGAAGAAGAGCATGGAATAAAACAGGGTGTGCTGGGTCCACAGGCTATACCAGCCGTCGGTGAGGATCTCGAGATTTTGCAGATAATTGAAAGTACCGTAGGTGGCCGAAAGAATGGGCAGCACAAAGAACATTGCCCAGATGGGAGATGCGTGGAGTTTGCGGTTCTCCGCAAGAATACAGCGTTTCAGCATGGTTTTATACCTCCTCGTCCTGTACCTTGCGCCACGCAAGGGCAAACAGCACAGCGCCCAGCGCAAGGGTGAAGGCCAGCAGCACCCAGTTGAAGGGGCGGGTGCCGTAGGTGACGGTGTGGGTGGCCTTGTCCCAGTTCGCCACTTCGTAGGCGCTCAGAGGGATGTAGTACCCAAAGGGTACAAAGTAACTGGCAAGCGGCGGCATAAAAGCAGAGAACAGCCCCACCAGCGCCCCTACGATGCCCACGCAGAGCGCCGGCAGGGGATTGCCCACCCACAGCATCAGCAGAAATTCGCCAAAGAAGAGCATTGCGTCCACAGCCAGCGTGCAGACGAACAGATAGCATAGCTGCCCAGTGGGAAATGCTTCGGTATAACCATGGACGCGCCCCAGCACCGGAACACAGGCCAGCTCCAGCACCGTGACCAACAGCACCTCCAACACTCCAAAGACCGCCTTACCTGCAAACAGGCTTCGGCGACTCTGCAGGGTGTAGAGCAGCTTGGCGGTGTTGCCTTTGATCTCCATATCCCACAGCCGGGAGGCCAGCACTGCCATCATCACCGGCATCAGAATGGCTTCAATGACGGGCAGGCTGTAAAGCAGGGCGCTGTAACCGTTGGCAAGCTCCTCCGGGTCTGCCGGAGCAAGGCCGCCCACCCACAGCACGACAATGCCGGGGATGAGCAGGCAGAGAGCAAGGTCGTGCCGACGGTGGGCTTTTTGCAGTTCTGCACGGAAAGCTGCCATCTTACGCCACCTCCCCGCTGGTCTGGGTCAGGCTGAGGAAGATGTCCTCAAGGCTCTTTGTCTGCGCCGTCAGACCCACCACACCCACGCCGCTTTCGGCAAGGGTACAGACCAGTGCCGCCAACGCTTCGTCCGGCAGCGGGGGAAGCTGCAGGGTGTCCGGCTGATCTGCCGGTGCGGTGGCTTTTACTCCCTGCTGCTGCAGGACGGCTGCGGCTTTGGGGGCGTCCAGCACCCGCAGCAGAATGCCGCCCCGGCTGTGCTTTTGCAGCTGCTGCAAGGAGCCCTCGAACAGCAGCCTGCCGTGGTTCAGGATGCCCACCTGATCCACCATCTGCTCGATCTCGCCCAGCAGGTGGCTGGAGATCAGCACGGTGGCTCCGGTGGTCTGGGGCATGGAAGCAATCAGACTGCGCATCTCCTGAATGCCTGCTGGGTCCAGACCATTCGTAGGTTCGTCTAAAATCAGCAGTTTGGGGCTGCCCAGCAGCGCCATGGCAATGCCCAGCCGCTGCTTCATGCCAAGGGAATACTGCCCCACCTTCCGGTCAGCGTCTTTGGTCAGGTGCACGATCTCCAGCACCCGGCTGATGTCCTTCCGGTCCACGTCTTTCAAGTCAGCCACGATGGATAGGTTTTCCCGGGCAGTCAGGTGCAGGTAACCGGAGGGGGATTCGATCAGACTGCCGGTCTGGCGCAGCAGGGCAATGCGGTTTGCTTCGTTCAGGGTGTGCCCCAGCAGTTCCACACTGCCGCCGGTGGGGTGTACAAGCCCCAGCAGCATCTTCATGGTGGTGGATTTGCCCGCACCGTTGGGGCCTAAAAAGCCGTAAACACAGCCCTCCGGGACAGTCAGGTTCAAATGATCCACCACCGGACGGCCATGGTAGCTTTTGCAAAGGGCATGGGTCTCGATCACAGGTTTCATAAATGGTCTCCTTTCGCATTCATGGTTTTCGGAACGATGCCAGAATACACCCGCTGTCTTAAACTGACCGGAAGCGCAGCTTAATTTACCCTTAAATTTGCGGGTGTTTTCCGCTGCGGCGCGAAAAGTGTGGTATAGTAAAGGCGGGAAAGGAGAACTGCCCTTATGGATACCATTTATGATGCAAAGCTTCTCATTGTGGATGACAACGCCGAGCTGCTGGCACTGCTATGTGAGCAGCTGCGGGGCGCAGGATATGGCCATATCAGAACTGCCCAAAGCTGCGCCGCTGCCCGCGCCTGCTTTGCGGCAGAACAGCCGGAGCTGATGATCCTGGATATCAACCTGCCGGATGGGGACGGCTTTTCGCTGTTCCGGGCGCTGCGGGCAAAAGCGGATGTCCCGGCATTGTTCCTCTCTGCACGGGACGCGGATGCCGACCGTCTGTTTGGGCTGGGTCTTGGCGCAGATGACTACCTGACCAAGCCTTTTCTGATGCAGGAACTGCTGCTGCGGGTGCAGCATATTTTGCAGCGGGCGTACCGGGCAGAGCTGTCCCGTACAAAACCGGCACCTTTACAGCTGGGGGAGCGGTGCGTAGACCTGAATGATGCCATTGTTACCCTACCAGAGGGCAAAACACTGACGCTGACTGCTACCGAGCTGGCGCTGCTGCGGAAATTGGCAGAGAACCGGGGACACATCGTTACCTACGATGCCCTTTGTGCGGCGGTCTGGGGCGCAGATTACTATGGCTACGAGAACAGTCTGGGGGTACATATCCGGCATCTGCGGGAGAAGCTGGAAGCCGAACCCGGTGCGCCGCAGTTTCTGCGGACGGTGCGGGGCATTGGCTATAAGCTGACAAAGGGGGAAGAAGCATGAAAACCTTTGTGCGCCTGATCCGGCGGTATGTGCTGGCGGCGGTGGGCATCGTTCTGCTGCTGCTGTTTTCCGGTGTTGCAGTGCTGGGCTGGCTGGGCTGGCAGGAAAGTTGCCGCCTGCCGCAGCGGGAGTATTCATCCAGCGAGATCGCGGATTCCATGGTGGAGACCGCCGAAGGGCTTGCCTTTGGCGCAGAACGCACCCCGCAGGAATGGATGAACGGCTACGAGTGGGCGATGGTGCTGGACGATGTGGGAAACATCCGCTGGAGCTACGGCCTATCTCAGGAACTGAACCATGCCTACACTCCCGGCGATATCGCCAGATTTGCCCGCTGGTATCTGGCGGATTACCCGGTGTTCTGCTGGACAGAACCCTACGGACTGTTCGTCATCGGGTTGCCAAAGGGGAGCCTGTGGAAGTACAGCATTTACAGCTCACCGGACTTTGCCCTGAGCATGGTGCGGGTGCTCCCAGCAGCAGCGCTGGGAATGTTACTGCTGGGTCTGATGCTCTGCTTCTGGCTGAGTTGGAGGGGGGCAAAGCGGCTGGAGACCGTGGCAAACGGTCTGGAAGCACTGGCACAGGGGCAGACCGTCCGGCTGCCTACCGACGGCTTTGCCGGGGAACTGGCAGAAAAGCTGAACCAGACCGGGGCGCAGCTGCAAGCCAAAAATGAGATGCTTTCCCGGCGGGACAACGCCCGCACCCAGTGGATCGCAGGGGTCAGCCATGACGTGCGCACCCCGCTGGCGCTGATCTTAGGCTGGGCGGAGCAGCTGGAACAGGATGCACTTTTGCCGGACAGCTCCCGGCAGAAAGCGACCGGCATCCGCACCCAGTGCGAAAAGCTGCGCACCCTCATTGATGACCTGAACCTGACCAGTAAGTTGGAATACGGTGCCCAACCCCTGCGCCGGAGAGACCTCCGGGCAGGGCCGCTGTTCCGGCAGCTGGTGGCGCAGTTCTGCGAAAGCCCACTGGCAGAGCGCTGCGAGATCACACTGGAACAGGAAGAGCCAGCAGAGCAGACAGTGCTTTCAGTGGATGAGGCGCTGCTGGCACGGCTGCTGGAAAACCTGATGAACAACAGCGTCCGGCATAACCCAAAGCCGGTGAACATTACCGTGCACACCCGGCGGGTAGGGGAGCGCTTCTGCCTGACCGTAGCGGATGACGGTATCGGCTATCCGGCTGCCGTTCTGGTGGCACTGAACGCTGCGGAGCCTGCCGAAAATGCGCCCCATATCCTTGGCCTGTATGTAGTGCAGCAGATCGCCGCCGCCCATGGCGGCACGGCAGTGTTTGGGCAGAATACCCCCCGCGGAGCAAAAGCAACGGTCTGGCTGCCGGTAAAATAAAAAATGTGAACCTTTTAGGTGTTTCCACCCAGAAAAGTCCACATAGAAAGAGCTGCTTTGGATTTATAAGAGATCGCAGTTGTCCAAATCCCTGCCATGAATCGTAGTTGTTGATGTACATTTGATGCTTGGCCTAAACAGATAATATCGTAGCTGCCGTATCGGGCTCGAACCCGGCCATTTTCCCGGCTTTGCATAAAAATCCGATGCCTGTTTTAAGGGGCTGATTTTGGCTCTGCACATTTTTGCACACCGGAACGGCTGGATAACGGATGCAAGAGGGGATGGCAGGTGCAAAGGATGCAGCAGATGCAAAACGCAAATTTACGATAAAACGATAAAAACAACGAATCTGCGTAATTCTGGAAATTGACGATTGTTGCACGATGGTTTCTCTTAATCAGTGGGCCCGGGGTTCGAGTCCCTGGAGGTACACCACAACAACAAAATCCGAACTTTTTTCCAATAGGAGAAGGGTTCGGATTTTTTGTATTCTTCGGAAAACAGAACGAATCCCTTGCTTCCATCGAAAAGCGTCCTAGACCTTATCATAAGAAAGCACGACAGACCACTGTAAGAGTGCCGTAAGGCAGAAAGGACACGAGTATGAAGTACGATGAAAGAACCTGCAAATTCAACATGGACACCGGCTGCATGGAGCTGCTGCTCCTGGATGGGAGAATGATCTCCATTGACTGCACCAGGGTCGAGGATGCGCTGGATGTGACCATGGCGCAGAGGTCGGAGTTAGACTACCTCATCTACAACGATCCGTTGGGCTATGCCGATTTGATTCTGAACGGTGAAACGAAGGAATATTTGAAGAATGTGGCTGGGAGCCATGGGCTAGAGGATTAGAAAAATATCATCTGCTCTTTGCGGCAGACGATAGATATGAAAATTGCATGAGTTGAGTTTGGGCGATGTGCTTTATAGCGAAGCACATCGCCTTTAGTTTTTCTTTCGGGTGGCAATGTCCTGAAAACAGAAATAGTCCGGCTGATGCCGGGACTGGGTGTACTCGAACAGCATCCCGTCCGAGTTGAAGGTCTGGTTTACCACCACTGCCACGCAATCATAGCCGTCCATATCCAGCAGCTTTTCATCACGGGCAGTTGCGTGTTCCACCGTGATGCGCCGTTTGCTGGTGATGATCTGCATTCCAAGCACATTTTCAATAAAATCATAGATGGAATGGGATGCGATTTCCACTGTCAGTCCGGGTACAAATTCCTTTAAAAAGTAGTTGATGTCCAGAATCAGTGCTTTTCCGTCCAGATAACGCACACGCTGTACCGCCCACAATTCATCGCCCTCAGAAAATCCGCTTTCCGCGGCAAACTGTTCCGTTGCGATGATGGTCTCAAACCGAATGACGCGGGTAACGGCTTGCAGGCGGTTGCGGCGGGCGGTTTCTTGAAACGTCTCGATGCCGCCGATGGTAAAGGTCGTTTTGCCCACCGGCTGGTAGATGACCCGAACGCCCCGTCCCTGCATGGACTGCACATAGCCGTCGGCGATCAGTTCCGCAATTGCACGGCGCACCGTGTTGCGGGAGCAGTCGTATTCTGCAATCAGCGTATTTTCACTGGGAAGCAGGGACTGGTAAGGATAGTCCTGCGCTTCGATCCGTTTTTTGATACTGCGGTAAATTCCTTCATATTTTGCTTTTGGCATGGCTGTTTCCCTCAACTTGTTCAAACATTTGTTTCAGTATACCGTGATTGCGCCTGAATTTCAAGGCATTCTCTTGTCTGAGATGCTGAAAATTTTCAAACAGAACATGATTTTTTGTAAACCCGCTTGACTTGTCTGAACAAGTGAACTATACTGAAACCACAAGCGAAACTTGTATGAACAAGTTGGACGAATCATCAAAAAGATAAAGGAGGAAAACATCATGGGTAAATACGAACAGGACGCGCGGCGGCTGCTTGAGTACGTTGGCGGCAAGGAGAACATCGCGGCAGTATCCCACTGCGTATCGCGTATGCGATTTGTCCTCAACGATCCCGCCAAGGCGGACGTTGCCAAGATCGAAGCACTGAAATCCGCCAAGGGCACTTTCACCCAGGCGGGCCAGTTCCAGGTCATCATCGGCAATACGGTCAGCGATTTCTACAATGACTTTATTGCCGTCTCCGGCATTGACGGCGTTTCCAAGGATGCCGTCAAGAGCGCAGCCAAGCAGAACCAGAACGAGAAGCCTTGTTATGCACCATCGAGTGTATGCGCGGACTGGCAGCCTGTTTGAAAGGCTCCGTGGAGCGCGGTGTCATCTTAGGAGGCGGTTTTTATGAACGAGGTACCGTTGCTGGTTCTCCCGTCGAAGAAGAAGCCTATCAGATGGGATTTTCTGTCTGAAAGATTGTTGATTGTCATCAATAATTAGTATTTTTGTAGCCAAAGTCAGAAGTGTATGGATAATATTATCATCAAGCATAGTTTGGCCGAACTCGGTAGTGAAGGCTATCAAAATTATCTGGCACATGCCCTTTGTACAGAAGGGCAATGTGCTTTTGTATTTAATCATCAGCTCTACAATCTGAGTAAGGGCGATTGCCTCATTGTGCGCAAGGGGAAATTGATTGAGAAAGTGATGCCCTCTGACGACTTTCAGGTAGTAGCCATCTACATCACCCCTTCCTTTATCGAACGCTCTACGCCCCAAAGCAATTATGGCATGAAGGGACAACTATCGCTGTTTCTCAATCCCGTGATGCGTTTGGACGCACGCCAGCAGGATATCTTGCTACACGACATGCAGATGATTGAACATCGCCTGAACGACCGCGCGCACCATTTCTACCAAGAGACATTGACCAACGCTGTACAAGCCATGATTCTCGACTTCTTTGACTTTCACTCAGGGCTTTATGGTGAAATCAAAATCACGTCGCCATACGCTGCTACTATGCGCGCTTTCATTCATATGCTCGAACGGGGCGATTACCGCAAGCATCGCGACATCGCTTATTATGCCTCAGAACTCTGCGTCAGCCCCAAATATCTGTCGGAAATATCCAACAAAGTGAGCGGCTACTCAGCCAATTATTGGATAAACCGCTATACCATCCTTGATATATCCCGCCTGCTTCGTGACAAGTCGTTGACCTTTGTGAATATATCAGACCTATTCGGTTTTTCATCTCCCGCCTACTTTAGTCGCTATGTGCAGATTTATTTAGGGATGAAACCTTCAGAGTATCGAGAGTAATTTCCATCAACCCTTTTTCATGCCATTCTTGCGTATTCGGTTTAATACCCTTTTCCGTTTTCGACACTATTCACTTGGTTTGCAACGAGAATTGGAGACCAATTGATGTGAATGGAGGTTAAATACGTTAAATCTTCACCTTTTTTGTATCTAAACAGAATCCATATTGCTACTTTTCTACCGTTTAGAGC
>OIZV01000894.1_pt1 | contig 11819 bp, 12 predicted proteins | sample 1588681 | NCBI WGS metagenome assembly OIZV01 (sample SAMN03283281) | human gut metagenome | biome: human-associated habitat; material: feces | host: Homo sapiens | place: Peru | collected 2012
GGTTTCTGATCATACCACAAGTTGCTCCACACTCAGGTCTATGCATACCCAAACAATATCCATCTGAAAAAACGCAACCATTTCTCATAAAAAAGACTTCTATTTTCGAATTGTAAATATTTTGTGATATAGACTCTATTTCAGCCAAGGATATATCTCTTGGTAAAATAATACGCTGCACCCCGTTAGCCACATAATAATTTCCAATATCAGAATTATAGATAGAACACATAGTGCTAGCAACAGGATTTACGCCCAAATTCAACATTTTCTTTGCAAGAGCCAGGTCAGATACAATTACACCATCTACATTTGTCTCCAAAAATCCAGGAACATATTCCCTCAATATATAGTCAATCTGCTCCTCGCTATAGGTGTTTGCATTCAAAGTTATAAAAACAGATTTATTATTTATTTTTATTCTTTTAGCTATTCTGAGAATTTCTTCAAAGCTATATCTATTAGCATTTATTCCAAATCCTGACATCCTATTAATATCAGCGTATTTACCAAATTTCTCGCTCCACTGCAAATCATGAAAACCTATATAGAATTCATCTGCCCCAGCATCAATATATTTTTGTAACAATTCCGCATTATTTAACGGCACTAAAATTTTCATTTTGATCTCCTGTGCTATTTACAATTTCAATAAATGGGAAATAAATTTCTCTCTTTTTATTTTCCACCTCACTACGCTCTGTCATATATGAATAGACCGTACGACCTAGCCTGTATAAATCAATATGTCTTCCATTATACTCCTCAGAATAGTGCTCATAGATACATGAACATTCTTGTCTACATTTATCGTTAGGTCTAAACTTAAACTCTATCCCTTTATTGATAGATGCATACTTACAAATATTTCCTGTAGTCATAAAACAAAATGGAGTATGAACTGCAACCCTAAAACAATCGTCAACCCCCAACGACATATTCGTTTCGTCTAATTCAACATAATTAATTTTTGAAACATCAATTACTTCTTTAAGAGCAGACAATATATTAACATTTCCTTTTTGTGAATAATATTCATTAACCCTTACATCTCTTGGATCCTTAAAGAATAATCGTCCCAAATTTACTTTCTTGTCAAATTTACTCTGTATATAAGTTAACATTCCAAGATCATTTACTGTTACTTCATCAATAACAGAATTAGAATTTTGAAGTATTTTTATTATTTTCTCCTTTGCCAATTTTAGGTCTTTTTCAGAAAATATAGGTAACACTAATGTTAATTTCAAATTCCAATTCTTTGCAAATTTTATAAGATTGTCGAATTGAAAAGCCAAAAAAAACTGGCTGCAAAAATATGATCCAACATATATCCTACTTTTTTCCTCAAGCAATCCATACAATTTATTCATAACACCACAATGATCACACAACTTACTCCAATTAATTTCGCACAAATTCAAACATCTATGCATTATATTCGTCCTCCAAGTTCTTTTTCAAAGGTTTTTCTATCCATTGATAAAATATGCAAATCATAAAATTTTCCATTATGATATCTATAATTTTTTATACAGCCTTCTTCTGTAAATCCCGCTTTCAAATTACTACCAAGACTTTCTTTATTATAATCATATATATCCAAATATATCTTTCTAAGAGGATAATCATCAAATAACTTCTTCATAAATAAAATAGCGGCAATTGCACCAATTCCAAATTCGCGATATTTTTCTTCTATACACACAACAAGCTTACATCTTCCATCCTTCAGTGAAAAATCATAATTATGTACATATCCTATTCTCTGATTCATATATTCCACAATGTAAAAGTCATTAAACTCTAGATTAAGTTGATTTAATAACCAATTGTTAAACGAATGTATTGTGTTGCACGTTATTTTAGTAGAAAACAAATATTGATCTGAAGACATAATATTCTTATATAAGAAATCCATGTCCCGTTCCACGCTTAACGTTCGCAATTTAATAGTTTTCATACTCTATATTCCTTCCATTTGTTTTGCAACAAAATTCTGTGCCGTAAGTATTTCCTTAATTTTAAAAGCTAAACATCCCCCACTGCATTGTAGCGTTTTTCTTGAATAACAATCCTTACACTTAGGTGAATACACCGTATTATATGCATAGGCATCTATCATCCCTATGTAATACTTTTCCAGATCCTTAATTCCATAAAAATCTGAAATACTTACTTTGGTGCATTTAGATAACCCAAAACATCTTACTGCTGTTAAATCTTGTCTTATATCTATTACTGGTGAACAAAATACTTTCTTATTGCTTATATTACTTTTACCAATATTTTCTTTTATAAAGCTATTTGATAAAAATTTATCAAATTTACATATTTCTTCATTTTCCAGAAGGCAAGATGGAATTTTATTACAATCAAAATTTGGTATTATCTCACACTGCATTAACTCATTAAAAAATTCCAGCATTCTTGGTTTCATCTTCAAGAAATACTTATGAGCATCCACATTTCTACCAGCATCCATATTTGGCACTGTTATTGAAACTCTCACATGATGGAAATTATATTTTCTCAATAACTCTAACATGTATGCATATTCAAAATTTGCACCATACATATTAATTCCTAACGTAACATAATTCTTAAATTCTTTATCTATTAACAATCTATCAAGATTTTCGCACAACTTTTTATAATTACGATCGCCTATATCAGATGGTGAATTACAATTTATTAAAAGCCTTATTTTATTGTGGGTAATTATATCCCAATATTTATCTATCGCAATTCCATTTGTATACACAACAATTGTTTTAACCCTATCATCATTAATTAGTTTTCTCACAAAATATTCAAATCTAGAGTGTATTGTTGGCTCCCCACCTATCAATCCTATCGAAGATCGGCTTCCATCTCCTACAATAAAATCTACTGCTTTATCAAAATTCTCTTCCGTTATTTCATTTCTATCTTTATTTACAAACTCATTAGCAAAACAATATGGGCAACTCAAATTACAAACATCAGTCATCATTATATTAGCCATTCTTTATTCCTCCTTATCATTTGATTGCATTTATTAACCCCTTAATCGTCATATCTTTTGATAATTCAATCAAGTCAACACTTTTGTCATAGTTATCCTCAATTATGCCAATAATAACCATCATGTCAAAGGAACAAAGGCCCAACTCCTCATATAACTTACTATCCTTTTCAATTTTTATATCAACTGTTTCAAGAACTTCTTTAATTATATTTGTTAATACATTAAAATCCATTGTACTTCTCCATCACAGGTCGCCCATAATGTTTAACTACATTATGGGCTCCGTTTTGTTACTATCCGTTATTTTCCTGAATAACTACTTGTATATGTCTCTGTAGATGACCCATCATGATAATAAGTAGATACATACTGTTTTCCTCCATCTGGAGTATATCTTGTTCCTTCAAAACCTCCAGAACCATCTGAAAATGTAGTGTTCTTTCCAGACACATATCCACCTTGACCATCATCTCCATCAACATATGACGAACTACCACTATATCCCATAAAATCACCTCCTTTCATTTTGCAAAACATATCTGCCCGCATCTTCTTTACAAGTGACAGAAAGGAATTCTATTTATGTATTAAAGGCATTAATATTTACAATATTTCCCTTAACCACTTCATCACAATTCAAAATTTTCTGCTTTTCAATTAATAACAAATTTCGCCATAATATATGTAAATACTTACATTTTATCTCCGCGTATTAAATGCTGTAACTGTATTTGCAACAGCTGATACAGTTGTGTTTGCATTAATTCTATTTAACTCACTCATCTGCTGCCGCTGTAACGTAAGCATTTGTGCAGACGCATTTTCTAATTTCCATCTATGTAACTGTTCCTCATATAGATTAATTGCTTCCTTAAATGTATCTGCCCGTTGATTCTGAAATGCCTCTAGCATATATTGCACCGCTATTAAATAGCGATAATTAGCCGGCACAAATTGTATTTCAGGCAATAGCTTTTTGACTGCTATCTCCCGATTTTTTTCGAGATCATGTTTCATGTCTGTGATTGAGTTTATTTGTGCCATACACCGTTTATAATTGGCATTATGCGAAAGGACTATTATTGTAATACCTCCGGCTAAAATTAAAGTTCCCAATATAACAACTGCCGCAAACGGATCATTTGTACCTGAAAATGTTGCGTAAATAAGTCCACCCCATATGCACATGGATGCAAAATATACTCCTAGAAATATACCAATGTTTCTACCTAACTTTCCTTTTGATCGAGCCGATAATGTTTGTTGCTCTTCCTCTAAATTCTGTATCTTTTCATCCATAGTCTCAACAGACTGCAATCCCGGCAAAATCTGCTGTAATTTCTTCATAAGCTCTTCTCTCTCAGATTGTCTCTGTTGTATTTCTTCTCCACTCTGACCTCCTATCAGCGCAGCTCCACATCCACTACAAAATTGTGCCCCATCTTCATTTTTCATTCCGCATTTTGAGCAAAACATAATCTTATCCTCCTCGTGTCCTTTTTTCACTTAGTTCTTTTATAATTTGATTCGTAAATTAATAACCCATTTATCTATTTTGTAGTATTAAATGCCGTAATCGTATTGGCAATAGCCGACACAGTTGTATTTGCATTAATCTTATTTAATTCACTCATTTGCTGCCGCTGTAATGTTAACATTTGTTCCGATGCATTCTCTAATTTCCATCTATGTAACTGTTCCTCATATAAATTAATCGCTTCCTTTAATGTGTCTGCCCGCCGATTTTGAAATGATTCTACTATGTATTGCACTGCTATTACATATCTATAGTTTGACGGTACTATCTGAATCTCAGGAAACAAACCTCTGATTTCTGTTTCATTTTTTTGCTCTAATATTTTTATTTCATCTTCTAATTCTAAAATTCGCCTTGTTGCCTTTTCCTTGCACCGCTTATCCTTTTTTAAAACAATTATAGTCCCAATTATTAATCCAATTAGCCATGGTATTACTATTATTCCATAGACTGTATCCATAAAATATAAATGATGACTTGTAATACTACCTATAATCATGGTAAGTAGTCCTAACACCCCCTCCAGTGCGCAAAGACTTAAAATATATATTATTAAAAATAACCCTACTCTAAATTTTCCCTTTTCATTTTTATCCACCATTTCTTTTTCCTTTTTCTTTTGCTGAATACTAGCATCTGTATTATCTATTCTTATCATTTTAGGAAGTACTTGTTGTAACTTTGCTATCAACTCCTCCCTCCCCGATTGTCTCTGGTACATTTCTTCTCCGCTCTGACCTCCTATCAGTGCAGCTCCACATCCACCACAAAATTGTACTCCATCTTCATTTTTCATTCCACATTTTGAACAAAACATAATTTTATCCTCCCCATATCCCTTTATTTATCACCAGTTCCGAATTCCATCTATTACAACTTCTAAGTCGTCCAAGTATACTAATTCTGAGCTATCATCAATAACTGTACTATATTCCAGACAATGCTCAATCTCATTATATTCATACGCTATATGAATACCACAAGCTTCCATTTCACTGATAGCTTCTTGATAATCAATCATTATAGCCTCTTCGTTTTCATCATTACAAACACCGACTATAGGATTCATTTCCTCATCCCAATAAAATCTATATATTGCTTCTAGCAGGGTATCGTTTTCTTTTTTGGCAAGCGTAATTACCATTCCCGTCAAAATATCAAACCCATGTGATTCTGCAATCAGTACATTTCCCTGCTGATAATATCTTTCTGTTACATATGCTGCAGAATATCCTAACGCAACCAATTGACCATTCTCATATGTATACATATCACCATCGTCTGATGAATAAGCTATCAATTCCGGAATACCATCTAAGTCCACATCCACTAAATATCCTGTCTCAAGACTCAAGACCAAATTTTGAAGTTGTGTCAATCTCATTTGCCTGTAATATATACGTCTCTTTCCACTCTTGCGTATCTACTGCTTTTTCTTCTGATGCTTCTGTTTTTTCCTCTTCTTCTCTAATCTCTGAACTAGATCCCTCCGTCATTGACTGTATTACTTTCTTCTGGAATTCATCTACGGATTCCCCTATTCTCTCTACTTTCCATGATTCATTATACTATATCTCTATTTCATTTAGGTCTTTTCATAAACGACATTTCAATCTTTTTTACTATTTTTTGACATTAAGCGCTCTTGTCAAAACCAAGCCATATGCCAAAATATTTCCGGTTATACTTCTTTATACTTGACGGATTTCAATGTTCACACAATCTCTACAGTATCCCCCGCTTTATAAAAATTATCAGAATCAAAATATTCAAAAAAAGAATTATAATTGTATAGTCCGGTACTTCTGTCGAGGATAGCAAAATATATCTGTTCGAATAAACTTTCATGGGAACATTCATTATATTTCAATTCCCGCAATGCCTTATAATAAAGCTTTGAAACCACTTTAGCATCATTACCAAATGCACCACATCCCCATGCACCAAGAACAAGATATGAATAACCGTAATGGACCGCAACTTTTAAGGTCGCTACAATACGGTCATAAAACATCCGCTCATATTCCTGCTGTGTCATTCCTTCCAGTCCTAGTGTTACCATTGGTGCAGCACAGGTCATTACAGAGACAATCTCTGACTCATCAAGCAATTCACCGTTTGCACTCCTGATGATCTCGACCGTAGGACTCATAATAATCGCATCAGATCCCATATATGTATGAAGAGATGCATTATATTCATAATACTCTCTGGCTGCTTTGTCCTCTAAAGAACACAATAGTGAACTCTTACGGCAAAGATCTTCTTCCTGTGCTCTGGCCCCTCTTCTCACTCCACCACCCGGATGCACCGGATTGGCAAAGTTTAACACCAAGACCTTCGAATCCTTATCAATTAAATTATGTTTTATACGCATGGCAACGGAATATGAATCTTCATTTACACAAAAATATTTGGTTTTACCAACAACATGGTTCCTCTCAATTGTCGGATTTTCACATATATACTTAACCTGACCAGGGAGCAAAATCTCTGATGCACACTGTTCTTCCTTTGAAAGTTTTGTCTTTATGCTTTGTCCATTTTTTACATAATATCCTTTGTCAAAAATGCTAAGTGTGTCGCTTAGCATCTGAATGTTATCAATTCTCATATATCCGCCTCCTCATATTTCTTTCTGCCGAAAATGCCATTATTTATTTTTTTGTTTTTCCTCAAATACGTTTTCTACTTATTAACCAGTTGCTATCGCATATATTATGATACCTATACTTATTAAAATCCCAATTACCGCTATTACAATTGCACCAATTGCCATATTTCTTTTTTCGGACTTTAAGCCTTTTATACCTAATACCAATCCGGCAATCGCAGGCAATGGATTGACACTACACATCCCTATAATAGATAAAACCAGTCCTAATATCGAAAAATCTATTTCCTGTGTACTCTGCTTTAATTCCTGTTTCGGTGCATCTTCCATTATCCGTGTATTATTTATTGTTGCCTTGTTTGAATATATTGAATATACAGCATGTGTTTTTTCGTTTCCAAATTGGGCATCAATCTGTTTCATAGATAATATTGCTTCTCGTTTTATCTTGTCATTTCCATTTTCAATGGCCTTTTTGAGATAATATAATGCCATTTCTACATCTCTTGCTATGCCTATCTCATATGCATACATATTAGCAAGTCTTACATAAAAATTTATATCTCCCTGATCCGCACATTCTTTCGCTAACCGGAAGGCTTCCTTTTTATTGTCTGCAATAACATATATATCGCACAACATATTTTGCATATCTGTTCCGGATTGTCCATCCCTGATTATATGCCGGCAACACTCTATTGCCTTTTTTCCGTACTTTCCTTTATTTCCTTTTCCGTAAGCCACTTCATAAGCAAAAAGAAACTCCGTTCTGTTTTCCTTCTTTCCGTTAGTTTCCTTTAATGCTTCTGAAAACCATTTCAGAGATTCTTCTGTATCTGCATCTACCAGTCGATGATGTTCTACAAAGTCCATAGATTCCATATACAATTTTCCCAGACATTCTTGTGCCTGCGTCCAGCCACACGCTGCAACGGTTTTCAAATATACAACATCTAAATAATTTAAGTTCACTAAAAACTTAACCCGTTCATACAAGGTTCGATACAGAAATACTTTTCTTTCCAGATTATTATTCCATAAGCCATTTCTATCTATTTCCAAAAGATAATACATCGGAAGTAAATTATAAAAATCACTCGTATTATATATAATATTACATTTAGCAAAATATCCCTCAGCCTGCTCTATATCCCTATTAACACCTATTCCATGCATATAGCAGCTACCCAGGAACTCCCACTCTCCGGTTCGTTCCGCTTCCCGCAATAGGGTCGGTATATCCGATGGATGGCTATCATATACGGTATCCTTATATGTGCGAAATGCTCCTCGCACCCATTCAAGAATTTTCCACCCCTCCTCAGAGCAACCGCTATTTATCTTTTTCAGTCCTTGGGCAAACAGTGCCAATGGCTGTCCCGCTTCTTCTGCCTTGGAATATTGTATTAATGCCAGCTCACCATTTGCCATAGTTCCCCAACCATACTTCTGTGCTCTTGCAGCATAATATTGAGCATAGCTATCACCTTTACTTATTCTTTTGATCGCGCTCTTATACTCTTTATTCCAATCCTCAATATTGGTTTTTTTCTGATTCTCCAGCACTGATATATAATCTTCAAGGCCCTCTATTTCATTCGCTTCGGCTCCCCTCAGATATTCCCTTGCCTTTTTTACATTTCTCTCGGTTCCTCTGCCATCTGCATAACACATAGCCAGTTCATAATATGCCAATGGCTCTTCTTCTTTTTCCGCCTGTTCAAAATACTGGAATGCTTTCTCAGGATCGGGTTCAATACTATATTTTTTCTGTCCGTATTCTTGCCCCAATTCCCATTCCGCTTTTATCCCATATTTGTATAAAATCCCCTTAGAAAAAGATGACATCTCTAATCCTTCTCCATCTTCTTTCCAAGCGACAGAAAGTAATCCCATTTTTACACTAGGGGCATCAATACTCATAATATTTTCTCTTAGCCGCTTTTTTATTGCCGCTTCATCACGATTTACAATTGCCTGTTTTTCAATTAATGATAAATCCTGCCATGACATATGCAAGAGCCCTCCTCGTTACTTTAATCCCCTGTTAAGACAGATTAAATAATTTCCCTATATTTACTATTATTCAAAATATTTGTCGCCTCTGATTATACTGTACCATCAGTTCATTTAGGTCTCTTTGCGAGCGACATTCTCATCTTTTTTACTATTTTTTGACAATAACCTCTTTAAATTCATTGGCTGTTTTGTAAATTTATTATTGACATTTCATCCATTTTGTTATATTATTGTATTAAATTATTTTACATTTATACTATTGGTCTTATTACAATCTTTACATAGGAGGATTTTATGTCTTTTTCTTTTACTTCCTTGTCTTCTGACACTATCTTTTCAGAGCAGCTTGAAGCTGCTACCGGACAGATTGATTACACATTATTAAATGATTATATGTTTCACATCGTACTGCAGAATAATGAACCAGTTTTACGCGGACTAGTCAGCTCTTTACTCCATCTACCACCCACTGAGATTCTCTCCATTCAGATTATGAATCCAATCCTACCGGGGGAAGCCATTTCAAACAGAGAGTTTGTACTAGATATTCAGATTTTTCTTAATAACAATACCTATCTGAACCTGGAACTGCAGGTTGAAAATGAGGGAAATTGGCCAGACCGCTCTCTCAGTTATCTCTGCCGAAGCTTTGATCAGCTTTATCGAGGACAAACATATGAGACCGCTCTGCCAACTATTCATATTGGTATTTTGGATTATGATCTGTTTCCGGAATCTCCTGCTTTTTATACTAAAAATATGATTATGAATACTATCACTCACAAAGTTTTTAATGACAAATTCATTCTGAGTGTGTTATGCTTAACTCAAAGAAACCTGGCAACTGAAGAAGATCGTCTCTGGCAGATTGATACCTGGGCGGAACTCTTCAAAGCAAAAACATGGGAGGATATCAAGATGATTGCACAGACAAACCATACTTTGACCAATGCGGCCGAATCCCTGTTTCAGTACAATGGGGATGACATGATACGTCAACGCTGTCTCGCCCGAGAAGACTACGAGCGCCATGAGCGTACTGTTAATAAAAAGATTCAGGATCTTACACAATCACTGACAGAATCCAAACAACGTATTGCCGAACTGGAAGCCGAGCTTCGCTCTCACAACATCCAGCCTTAGAGAATCTGAGGCCGCATTTTGCGACCTCAGACCATCTGCAATATGTAGTTTGCATATATCCCCTACTTACCGGATATCCTATCCTTACAGACCGAAGCTCTTTACGATCTTCTGGAACTCCGGACAGCCGGCAAATGCTTCTAATACACTCTTCCGACTTTCACCTTTGTTCAGACGTCCTACCCAGTAGTTTAAGCCTCCCCGATCTGCTTCTCGTCCCATAAAGGTCCGATAAAGCACCTTTACATAGGCTGTATTATTTAACTTCTTATTCGTGAACTCCGGTGCAAAGAAGAATTGTTCTGCCACCTGTACCGGCGTCTTACGTCTTGCATTGATCTCTGCAGTCCAGTATTTTAATCCTGCGATTTCCGGATTTCTTCCCAATGCCTTTGTATAAATTCGTGCTACATAGGCTTCGGTTTTCGTATAATTGCGTACTGTAATTTTACAGGTTGCCTTCTTCCCGCTGCCATCCTTTGCCGTACAGGTAATCGTAACTGTTCCTACTGCTTTAGCTGTTACCTTTCCAGTACCGCTGACAGTTGCAATTCTGGTATTAGAGGACTTCCATGTAACTGCCCGATTGCTTGCATTTGTTGGTGTAACCGTTGCTTTTAGTGTCAATGCATCACCTTTGACCAGCGTTGCACCGGTTTTATTCAGTTTGATGCCGGTTACTTTCACAACTGTCGGTGCCGGATTCGTCACTGTCACCCTGCAGGTTGCCTTTTTGCCACTTCCATCCTTTGCAGTACAGGTAATGGTAGCTGTTCCTGCTGCCTTTGCGGTTACCTTTCCACCGGATGTAACCGTTGCCACTGCTTTATTGGAAGAGCTCCATGATACGGTTTTGTTACTTGCATTTGTCGGAGATACTGTTGCAGATAACTGCAATGTCTTCCCTTTCACAAGACCGGTACTGGTCTTATTTAATGTTATTTTTGAGACCTTTACCACCGATGGTACCGGTGGATTCGGTGCCGGTGCGTCCGGATTCGCTGTCTTTTCTATAGAGAATAACTGTGCCTTATTTCCGTTACTTCTACACATCTGAACATTGCTTCCTTCACCCTGCTCAGAGTTTGCAATATCAAGAATGCACTCCGAGCACTGTGACTGCAGTTGACAGGTACCGGTGTTTCCATATAGATACCAATGCTGTGCAGGATGTCCCCAATATCCATAAGTCTGTACATTAATTCCGGATACAGTCCCTGCGCCCTGCACATCCAGTACATTTCCATCCAAACAATTGTAAATAACATAAGCTCCATCACTTCGACGAACGAAATGCCAGATTTGACGTCTGATATTATCACAGTTTCCTTTACTGCGGATAGATACATTACTGGAGTCATTCGTCAAAACCTTACTTGCCAGATTGCTGTAAATATATGCATAGAAGTCATCTCCCACATTTGCCGGGTTATCCGGCAGGATTATGGATGCATTGACCTGATCTATGCTGAATGACTGCGCCTGATAGCCGTTAT
>OIZV01000895.1_pt1 | contig 11798 bp, 10 predicted proteins | sample 1588681 | NCBI WGS metagenome assembly OIZV01 (sample SAMN03283281) | human gut metagenome | biome: human-associated habitat; material: feces | host: Homo sapiens | place: Peru | collected 2012
TTTAAAAGACTTGTGCCGGGGTGTAGCGCAGTTTGGTAGCGCAACTGGTTTGGGACCAGTGGGCCGCGGGTTCAAATCCTGCCACCCCGACCATTTTAAAAAACATACGTGGGCCTTTAGCTCAGTTGGTCAGAGCGTCCGGCTCATAACCGGCAGGTCCTGGGTTCGAGTCCCCGAAGGCCCACCATGTATATGCCCAGATAGCTCAGTAGGTAGAGCAGGGGACTGAAAATCCCCGTGTCCTTGGTTCAATTCCGAGTCTGGGCACCATATTACTATTAAGGCAGCTTCTCGCCGACAGATTAAGTCCGAGGGGTTGTTTTTTTATGATCTAACCCCATTTGTTTCGCAAATGGTCTTTCTGTCCCAAGCTTTGCTTGGTTGGGCAGAAAGGACAGCAAAGTGAATTCTTCCCTTCATGTGAGATTTTTCTATTAAGCAAGATAATCATAACATGAAGGGCATTTTTTACCCACACGATAATTTAGGACGCCATATTAATAGAGCGGCCTTGCGGCCGCTCTTAGTCTTTTTTGAGCATATCTATTGCAGGATTTACATTGTAGAATTCTTTTAGCCTGCTGTATTCATCGGCAGCTTTCTGCTGCAGTTTTTTGTAAGGCATACCCTTTACAGCCTTAATCATTATATTCTTGGAGGTATGCTCAAGAGGTGTGAATTCTATCATTGACACCTTGTAGCCCATTTCCTCCAGCTTGAGCCCTCTGAGAGCATCTGTAAGAAGCTCTGTGAACTTATCTCTGATTATCCCGTATTTGAGCATCGGCTGATGAAGTTCGTTGTCTATCTGTGAAAACAGCTCATGCTGACAGCACGGAACAGAAAGAATAACTTTAGTGTTCCATCTTACGGCATTGATAAGCGCGTAATCCGTAGCTGTATCGCAGGCATGAAGTGTAACCACCATATCAGCATTGTCGCCGGTGTAATCTGCAATATCTCCCATCAGGAATGTCAGATCGGTATAGCCCAGCTCGCAGGCGGTCCTGCTGCAGAAATCTATTACGTCTTTTTTGAGGTCAAGTCCCACAATGCTGACATTACGCTCTTTAATTATATGCAGGTAGTAGTAAAGCGCAAATGTGAGATAGGATTTGCCGCAGCCGAAATCTATAATTCTGATGGTTCTGTCTGTGGGAAGCGCAGGGTACACGTCCTCGACTATCTCAAGAAATCTGTTTATCTGACGGAATTTGTGATAGTGCTTCGGCTTGACGGTTCCGTCTTTGTTCATAACTCCCAGCTTCACAAGGAAGTCACAGGGAGTGCCCTCTGCAATCAGATAGTTTTTGTCTCTGTTGTGGGAAAGCTCAGCAGATCTTGCTTCTGTCTTTCTGACTGTTACTCTCGGATTGTCTGCCTTTGAGGCCAGCACCTGCACCTCGCTTGAGGTTGTAAATATGTTAAACTGCTTGAAGTCGTCAAGCAGTGCCATGGCGAAGCTTAATATTTCACTGGCGGGAATGTTAAGGTGTGTAACCTTTTTGTCATAGCTGTATTCTGCCTGATACTGATATTCGTTTTTTATAACTACAGGCTTGAGGGTCACCTTTGTGTATTCAAGGGATTTTTTGCGCCTGTTTCCTGCAATCATTTTTACAAGAGTTCTGTTTTCAAATATTTCATTAAGTGTTTTTTCAAGTGTCATCTGTTACCTCGCGTCTTTGGGATAGTATAAGTATATCACGACGGCTCAACAAATGGAATTCCAAAATATTCGGTGACGGAAAGCACGAGGTTTCTTGCTATGAGATTAATGTTGTTTATTATCCAGTTTGCGTCCTCAAGATTGTCGTGATAGGCGATTTCCACAAGTACGGCGGTGGCCCTGGTTCTCCGAAGCTCTGCAAGGGTGGTGTTTGGTATGACGGCTACAAGATTGGGATTAGGATATATATCCTTTAAATTCAGCGCGATTAGGTTTGCGGCTCTCTGACCCTCGCTGCTTGTCGCATAGTAGTATACGTCAGGACCCTGCAGCATTCCCGCCATATTTTCAGGGGCGGCATTTGAGTGAAGAGCCAGATGCAGTCCGTAATCTCCGGCGTTTGACTGGGCTATGACCTGTGAAAGAGTATCGTTTGGATTGTTTCTCGTAAAGGTTATGCCGCTTGCCCGAAGATACGGAACCATAGCGTCGGCAATGAGGTTCATATAGTATTCCTCGCTGCCTCCTGTTATGTATTCGTTGTATTCCTGAACAGACGGACTTAAATATATGCTTGGCATAATAATTCCTCCCGGTAATTTATTCTACCTGATATATTATGAAATTTTACCGATTATGTGAATGAAAAGTGAGGATTTGAATATCACTGTTGTAAATAATGCCGGCAATATGTTAAAATTTACAGAGGTTATTTCGGAGAACAACGGAAGGAGCAGTACAGATGGATTTAAATAAACTCACTACAGAACAGATTAACGGCTATTCGGCGGCGGAGGGCGTGAAGGCGCTGGAAACTCTGAGGCAGGAGAGTCTCAATCCCATGCAGATAAACGAAGCTTTGCTTATGAAAATCCTTGAGGACAATAAGGATACGGAAATAGGGCGCAAATATGATTTTGCTTCCATTAAATCAATTGAGGAATACCAGAAGCGTGTGCCGGTTTCCATCTATGATGATTATGCGGGCTATATTCTTCGTATGGTAAACAATGATGAGGATAATCTCATAACAGTCTATGATATAGATATTTACTGTGAAACCTCCGGGTCGCTGGGAAATCCCAAGATTATTCCAATGACCAAGAACACTATGCAGGTGCACACCTTTTACAATTCCGGCATCTGCAACGGTATTAAAGAGGAAACTCTGAGGCCCGAATGGAAAAAAGGCCGCGCCATGATGCTTATGGAATGCAAGACGGTAGAGATGAAAAAAGGCAAGAAGTACGGCTCGCTTTCGGCTCTGTTTATGAGAGAGATGAAGCCGGTGGTTGATAAGATATCCTCCACTCCGTTTGAGGCCATATTCCCCGAAAAAAATACGGATACCCGGTATCTTCAGGCAAGATTTGCTCTTGCGGAGCAGGGACTTACGCAGATTTCCTGTACTTTCCTCAGCTTTGCGGCAGAGATACTTCGTTACATAGAAAATCACTGGCAGATGCTCGTGGACGATATTGAGGCAGGAATTATTAACAGTGACATTCAGATGCCGCAGGAGGTAAGGGAGTCACTTATGAAGAAGATTACTCCTATGCCGGAACGCGCGGCAGAGCTTCGCAGCATATTTGAGCAGGGCTTTGATACTCCGTTTGCAACAAGGGTATGGAAAGACCTGCAGATTATAAGCGGGGTAGGGACAGGAGCCTTTGAAATATATGAACAGAAGATAAAGGAGCGCTATGTTGATGACAGCGTGCAGTTTTATTTTTCGGGATTAAACGCTACGGAAGGGTGCTTCTCAGTGCCGCTTGCCATGGGCAGCAAGGACAGCGCGCTTCTGCCAAACAGTATGTTCTATGAGTTTCTGCCTATAGATGCGAAAGATGATTTTTCAAAGATAGTAACCATGGATAAGCTTGAGGTGGGCAGGGACTACGAAATTATAATGACTAATCTCAACGGTCTTTACCGCTATCGTATGCGTGACTGTATCAGGATAATGGATAAATACAACGAGCTGCCGCTGATATGCTTCCAGTACAGAATAGATCAGGTTGCAGAGATTATAGACGACCATACCACAGAGCAGTCCTTTACCAAGGCGGCGACAGATACGGCAGAGCAGCTGGGACTGGATTTAGTAGACTATTCGGTATATCCTGACAGAGACGCCGCACTTCCGAGATACATATATCTGTTTGAGCTTGGCAAGGCTTCCGCGGAGGTCAAAAAAGAGGAGATACGAAAGAAGCTTCACAAAAACCTCGAAAAGTACTCGCCGGATATTGAGAGCTACATCGAAAAGGGAATAGGGGGACAGACGGAGCTTGAGATACTGCAGCCGGAAACATATATGTTCTATTATGATCTGATGGTTATGAAGGGAAGAAACCCTGCGCAGCTCAAGCCGGTGCATATTATAAATAATGAGTTTCACAGACGATTCTTCTTCAAGCTGACTGAGGAGGGCTGGGGGAAATAATATGAACAACAACCTTATAGCAAAATCCTTCCGGTCTATGATGTATATGATGATTTTTGCAGGGATAGTTGCAATGTGCGGCTCGGTGATAGACGGAGTTGTAGTCGGCAACTGTCTTGGAGCGGACAATATGACAGCTTTCGGATATGCTGCGCCGGTATTTATGATTATAGCCTCTGTAGGCGGTATATTTTCAAGCGGCGGCAAGGCTGAATGTGCAGTTATGACGGGAGAGGGCCGATACGATGATGCCAGAGAAAACTTTACCCGGGCTATAGTTCTTACGATTGCATCGGGAATAATTATGATGGCAGCGCTGCTTTCGGCAGCAGAGCCCATTGCGGCGTTTCTGGGCGCTTCGGGAGATTATATAGCGCTTACGGCAGGCTATATCAGAGGCCTTGGTATCGGAGTTATCCCTATTATGCTGCTGCAGGTGGTGACAGCCTACTACAGCCTTGACGGAGCGGAAATTCTCGGGTTTGTCTGCGCCGTGGTAATGTCTGCTGTCAATATTACTCTTGACCTGATTGTAGGACTTGTGCTTCACGGCAGCCTGTTTGGGATAGGGCTTGCGACCTCTGTAAGCTATCTGCTTGCGCTGATGTCGCTGGGACTTTATTTCAGAAAAAAAGACAGACTGTTTCGTTTTGTCAGTGTAAAAAATAGTGCTGCCAAAACGCTTTCAATGATTTATACGGGGCTTCCAAGCGCTGTTAATCGTGTGTGCTTCTGCAGTACGTCGGTTATTCTTAATCACATGCTTACCGCTGCCGCAGGTGAAATGGCGGTCGCCGCTTTTTCCGTTCAGAATACGGTGGGAACCTTTGCCGATGCGGTGCTTATGGGAGTTACCTCTACCATTGCGGTGTTCAGCGGCATGTTTTACGGAGAGCGCGATAAAACAGCTCTCAGGGCATCATTTAAAGTTGCTTTCAGGTACGGTATGATTTTAGCCTGCGGCATGGGCCTCATTATATTCATATTTGCGCCTGCAATTTCTGCGGGTATGCTCAGTGCCGATGCGGCAACGCTTGAATGTACTGTTGTGAGCCTGAGGTTTTATGCTGTTGCGCTTCCGGGAGATATATTTTCGCTGCTTCTGATGTATCACTATCTTTCAACGAGAAAGGTAATGCTCTCAAATGCGGTATGTGTATTCTACAGTTTTGCAACATGGGTTTTAAGCGCGCTTGTGCTTGGAAATCTGTTTGGACTTAACGGAATATGGCTTGGCAAGTTTGCCGCGGGAATTTTGTTCTTTGCTGCGACTATGCCGTTTCTTCACAAATACAGAGGCGGCGGTATTCTGGATTATGTTATGGCGACAGAGAAAGACTTTGAGCCGGATAACAGAAAAGTATGCCAGATATCCGTAGCGGATAATATGGAAGATGTAGCCGGAGCTTGCGATAAACTGAGGGAATTCTGCGCGGAGTCGGGCTTTGAACGCAACAAGGTGTTCAGAATCTGTCTGGCGCTGGAGGAGCTTGCGGGCAATATTGTGCAGCATGGCTACAAGGACAGCAGGAAAAACCACTTTATAGATATAAGGCTTGTGCTAAATGACGACAACAGCGGCTGTCTGTCAGTCAGAGATAATGGCAGGAAGTTTAATCCGCTGGAGTACAAGTACAGCGACAGTCAGTACGGAATACGGATTATACGAGGGATTACTGACAGGATTGACTATCACTATGTTGCGTCGATGAACTGTTTGAATATGTATATTAAGTAGAGCTGATTGGAATTAAATTTCATAATGTAACGGTAAAATCCACAGTAAAAGGTGTCATTTTGGCAAATGGCATAACTGCTGTGGATTTTGCGGTATTATACGAATAAAAAAGAGTTTACCATGTCTGAATGATAGGATATTGACAAAAAGCAATCACTGGCATATACTTATGATAGAAAAAAACAAAAAAGCAATCATAAAAGTTGGAGGATGAGATGTGAACGTTACAATAGAAGATGTTGAAATGTATCTTGAAGATGTAAAAGAAGCAATTAATGCCGGCAGATATAGAATAGCAATGAACGAAAACCGGCAGGATAATCGGGACTTATTCGTGGATTATGTTATCAGTGAGGAACAAAGAAAACAGATACTGCTGAGCCTTGAGGCCGCCGACTTTTCAGAGATAAGACATAATACCCATAAAGGATATGAGCATGAATTATTATATGTATTTGGGAAAGATGTAAAACTGTTAAATAGATTTGGTTCTGAAGAAGAACAGGTATCGCTTTATATTAAGTTTAATAAATTGGAATCATTGTATGTAATCGTGATTTCATTTCATAAGCAAAAATACCCGTTAAATTATAAATTTAGATAGATGTTAGAGAGGGAAGTAAAAAAATAGGAGGACAATAAAATGGCAAAGGAGAAAATGTTTGATTTTTGCACAGAATGCAGGAAAGAAACATCATATAAACTGCGCAAAAAAACTGTACAGAAAGTAATCAGAGATAAACCTTGTGAATTTGAAATCACTGTTGCAATATGTGATGAATGCGGGGAGGAAATGGATATTCCGGGGCTTTTAGATGCAAATATAAGAGCAATTGATGAACAATATCGTCATGCAGAAGGTATAGTAAGTATTGACGACATTCAGAAAATAATGGCCATATATAATATCGGAAAGGCGCCGTTATCAATAGCGCTGGGCTTTGGAGAAATAACAATTACCAGATATTTATCAGGACAGATGCCCTCAAAGGAGTATTCCGATATTATTAAAAAAGCTCTTTCATCACCTGCATATATGATTAAGCTGCTGAATGAGAACGCAGAAAAAATGGGTGAAACCGCCTATAATAAGGCTATGAAAACAGCTGAAAAAACAGCAGGCCTTTTTTGTGTTTCAGATAAAATGCTGCTGACAATATCCTATGTATTTGAACAGATGAAAGAAATTACGCCTTTGGCATTGCAAAAGATACTGTATTTCATACAGGGGATTTACATGGCACTGTTTGATAAGCCTTTGTATGAGGAGGATTGTATGGCATGGACCCATGGACCTGTTTATGAAGATGTGTATAATCTGTTTAAAGATTTTAAGTATAACCCGATAGACGACAACCGGTTTGCAATATTCAAAGACAGATTTGAAGAATTGGGCGAGCAGGAAAGAAAGGTTATTGACTTAGTAATCAATACATTTGGAAAATACAGTGGCAAGGCTTTAGAGAGTATAACTCATGAGGAACTGCCGTGGAAAAATGCCAGAGAGGGATATGAGGCATCAGAGCCTGCCAGAGAAATTATAAGCAAAGATGAAATCAGAAATTATTTTACTCATGTAGCGGACACATATGGTGTTGATACCGAAGAAAAGCTTAACAGTTATATTCAAAGCTATATATAACAATATTTCTTTTGCTGAAATTAAGACAAAGTCTGCGCTCCGGCCCAGGAGCACAGACCGTTCACCTGATTCCGTATAAGTTCTGTACCGTCTTATTTTGATTTCACGTATGTGTTAAGATCATGAACACAATATTCGTTATATGGGTACCTGTCAGTCGTTACATAGCCGGCCGGAGCGTCAATCAGCTGCGGAATACGGTTTACGATAGTGGCGCAGGTCATTTCTACGGTTGCCGGCCGATTTACAGAAACGGTTGTTTCCGGTTCTCCAATGAAACTCCAGTCGTTTCGGTCAAATTCCTCAGGCGCGAACACTTTGCCTACGCATTCAGTTTCCAGAGTGATACCCTCTTCTGTTTCTGTAGTAACAACTGCGCGCATTCCTGTTGGGTTACCTGCTTTGATTGTAGCGTTTAAAGTTGTTGAGAAAAGATCCTCAGGGTAGGTGGTCGGATAGCATTTCTGGGTCTGCGAAATGATATGAAGATTCATTTTGCTACAGAGCCAGCCGTTCTGGTTCCACATATAGGACGGGACATACTGACCGCTTTCAATGAGCTCTTTCAGCTCGTCAGGCGACATTGTATTGATATTTGCAACTTCCTTTTCAAAGCGCTCCGGTGTAAATCCTGCTCCGTGACCTTCTGCAAGAGCAATGCCGTAATCTTCTACATTGTACCAGCTGCTGCCCAGAATCTTCGTGATTTTGAATGAAGAACCGGCAAGATTTGTTACCATAGTGCCCCATACAAGATCACAGTATCCGACGCCGGTTAGTGTGCAGTTGCCCTGCTTTGCCAGTTCATCTAATTTGCGTGTACGTGCAGGAGAGGAATTCCACGGATACAGCGCTTCTTCGCAGGTAGTAATGGCGTTGATGCCATGTTTTGCGCAGAGGGTGAAGATTTCTTCGAGTTCTGCGATGGTACTTCTGGTGGCAATAATACAGACATCCGGCTTCAGCGCGCCGAGAATTTCATCTGCATGGTTGGCAGGTGAGATTCTGACTCCGGTAGCGGGATAGCCGTCGCCTGCAATTTCTGCTGCATCTTTTCCGAGAACGGCAGGGTTCATATCAAATGCGGCAACCAGTTCCGCACCTTTTTCAATTGCATAACGAATTAAATATTTTCCCATCTTACCACAGCCGTATTGTGCGAATGTAATTTTTCTTTCCATAAGAGACCTCCTCGTATAATATGTTTTTATCCGGATTGTTTTGATGTAATCAGTATATACTTTATAGTTGGTATAAAGTCAAGAAAAAGTATTTATATTTCAAATATTCTGTGATAATATCAATATGAGGAGGAATTCTGATGAAAAGTACACTTTTAAAAATCGGTGAAATGGCAGAGTTAAATCATGTCAGCGCCCAGACCTTAAGACTCTATGATAAGAATAAGCTTTTGGAGCCACAGTATATGGATCCGGAAACCGGCTACCGATACTACACACTGGAGCAGTGTGCAAAACTGGATATGATTCGCGCACTGAAAAGCTGTCACCTGCCGCTTCAGAAAATCCGTGAAATATTTGAACTTTCATCGGAAGAATGTCTGATTCAGGGATTGGAGGAACAGATAGGGGCGTTATCCCGGGAAATCTACAATTCTTCGGTCAGCCGGAATAATCTGATTCGTATTCAGAAAAATATCCAGATGCTGAATGCGCTGCCGCCGTTCGGACAGGTGTTTTTTGAATATGTACCGGAGCGAAAACTGGATGTACAGAATACGGAAGTTGATTTTTTCTCACAGGGCTATAAAGGCTATGAAAAAATGCTTCGGCATATGCAGAATTATCTCCATGAAAAGAAACTTCCCCCGTCATATTTTATCAACGTCGGTACGATTATGGATAAAAAGCATTTCATAAACAGGACTTATACATCCCAGTCCGCATTCATATTTGTAGATGAGCTGTATCCGGATACCGGAAATATTCGCAGATTGCCTCAGAATATGTATATGTCTCTGGCATCTGATGATACATCTTTGGAGGAAGAGTACGCAAACAGATTATATGAGGAGCTTCAGAGGCAGAACATGATCCCTTGCGGTGATTATATCTGTGAAGTTCTCACACAGTTTCCGCTGCGTCATTCCGGACGATTGATTTACAAAATTCAGATCCCGGTCCGCCGGCAGATGTGATGGGTTTTATCGTATGAAGCAAAACGCAAAAACGGTTTGCAGACTGACAAAACGAGTTATAATAAATACAGGAAGGTGTTTTAGGAGGTACAGCTTTTGAGCAGACCGGAGAGGAAGCTGCTTGGCAGTAAAGGCAGTAATATGGAAGAATTCTATGATGTGATAGAGTGGCAGAATTAATTGGTATATATTAACAAATGATAATTTTAACTACATTAAAACGGCAATTATAGAAAGATGAGAAATGGAGGTGTATCTCAGTGATGGATCTGAAACAGATACATGAGTTTGCAGTTAAATGGTGTCAGAAATTTTGTGATCCGAAAATCAGCTGCATGGAACTGATCGATCACTTTATGGCCGATGATTGCGCCGCTGCCGGCTTTGAGATGGATTGCGGTCATGCTTTTTTTGAAAAGTATGGGCAGGCGGCAAACAATCATAAGGAGCTGGAAAAAATAATTAATGATGTTACAGACATCTCTCTGCTTGGTTCTGCTATCTATTCCCGATGGCGTTATTTTAACCATTGGTCATACTCCGGTACAGAAATTCTGGAACCGCAGAACAGAAACTGGTTTATAACCGCTCTTACGCAGCTTGAGAAACTGTCTGCGAACAATACAGGCGCCGAACATACGATTATCGTTTTTCCCGAATTCGCCACACTGCAGGCGGAAGTGGAAGAATTACGGACTGAAATTTCCAGGCTGCTGCTGGAAAGAGATGAATTGCGGCTGGTAATCTGCAAAAACATAGAGACGGCATATATGCTTGCGCTTGGAAGTCTTGAATATAAGGTTTTTGAGCTGAATTGTGAAGTGCTGCGTCTGAAAAGAAAGAATGATATTATTCAGGCAAAGAAAAATCATCAGCAGAAAGTTGTGCTGTCTGTTATTGAGGAAATGCTTGATGAAGAGTTTGCGGAATTTCAGCATCAGCTTGATGAGCAGATTAATAAGATGAACAAGGCGATTGACAATAGCAAAGGGCAGCCTCTTACTGACAAAGAAACCAAGGAAATCAAAATGCTGTACCGAAGTATTGCAAAGGCGTTTCATCCTGATCTGCACCCGGAACTTACCCCTGCGCAGATGCAGTTATTCCATAATGCACTTCAGGCGTATGAAAACGGTGATCTGGATAATCTGCGTATAATCAGTGAGATGGCAGAGGAACCGAATGTCCCGGAATGCAGTGAAAACGGTCTGTCTGTTCTTGTCAAAGATAAGGAACGCCTCACCAAAACCATGGAGCTTATCCGTAAACAGATTTCTGTTATAAAGTCTGAATATCCGTATACTATGAAAGAACTGGTGAACAGTCCCGAACAGATATCTGAAAAACGGTCTGAACTCGAGAGAGCGATAACTGACTTGAAAGAAGCGTATGATTTATATGACGCACGAATTAAAGAAATACTGAGGTGATAAAATGGGGAATATTATAAAAACTGACGGCGGGGAACTGGCCGGTTTACTTCACGGCAAAGGTGGCGGTCTTACTGTACCGAAACCTTTTGAACGTGATATCTTTCTGTTTGATACTTTTGTTGCAGGAACGACACATATTAAGGATATCGGGGAATTGGCTTCACATCTCGATATAGATGACAGGCTGGATTTTTTTCGTGAGCCGGACAACAAATATGACCCTAAAGCCATAGTGATAAAAAACAGCGACGGGCTTAAAATCGGATATGTTCCAAGAGAAGATAATGCGGTGTTTTCACGTCTTATGGATGCAGGCAAGCTGCTCTTCGGGAAAATTACTGCAAAAGAAACCAAGGGGAAATGGATTAGAATCAAGATAGCTATTTATCTGCATGAGTGATATAAAGCTGTTTTGAATACAAAAACGAATCCAAGGCAAAAACGCAGGAGGATCTTTATTACGAGATCACACCCTACCTTGAAACGAATGTCGGCAACGAATACCAAAATAAGGAGCTGACCGCCGATTTCAAATGGTGGGTGGAGGGCGATCTCATACCGCCTCCCCAGACAGGCGACGATTCCTCCACGACGGTATGGGTGCTTCTCGCCGCGGGGGCGGCTGTCGTTCTTTTGCTTTTGATTTTCGCCCGGAGGCGCAAAAACAAAAAGGGGGATGATCTCAATGACTGAATCCCGGACCGCGAAAAAG